>JAEEGJ010020805.1_pt1 | contig 14213 bp, 13 predicted proteins | sample 8958761 | NCBI WGS metagenome assembly JAEEGJ01 (sample SAMN16246546, study PRJNA631951) | gut metagenome | biome: gut microbiome; feature: rumen; material: RS-attached | host: Bos | place: Iran: Karaj | collected 2018-10 | reverse complement strand
CTTAAACGACAACGCCATCATTCAAATACAACAATTCGCCTACACGCAAGGAAAAAATTCCAGCGACTCGGCGATGATCATCGACGCGATGGACTTGCTTTACACAGACAAGTACGACTCAATCGCGCTTGTCACAAGCGACTCAGACTTTACAAAATTGGCGACGCGCCTTCGCGAAAGCCAAATTTACGTTTTTGGCGTGGGCCAAAAAAAGACGCCGCCGTCATTCGTCAACGCCTGCGACGATTTTATTTACATTGAAAACTTGACCGACGACGAAGACGAAGAGGCCGAAGAAAAAACCGACGACTCAAAACCCAAGCACAAGGTGACAAAAGTCCGCAGCGCCTTCTTTAGAAAATCGCCCGGCGACAAAATGACCGACCGTCAGTTTAGAAAAATCTTCAAGCTCTTGACAAACGCCTACGAAAAGTACGCCGCCGAAGACGGCTGGGCCGACGTCAGCGCCGCGGGAAATTTCTTCAAGCGCCAAGACCCGGGCTTTGACACGCTGGACTACGGCTTTAGAAAGCTTTCGGACATCATCCTTTACCTAAAGGACGACTTTGAGCTTCAAAAGCTTCCGTCGGAACGCAACAGCCGTTACGCGCGAATGCAGTACCGGCCAAAGTAAGAAAAAAAAATCCGCGGCAGCCGCCGCGGGATTTGTTGCTATTGCGGCGCGATAATTTTATCCGCGCCGCAAAAGGAACGAGTCAAGGCCTTGAGTGAAGCGTGCCTTGACCGTTCCTACTTCTGTCCGTAATAGGCGTTTGGCCCGTGCTTTCGCTCGTAGTGCTTTTTTATGATGTAGTCCGGGAGCGGCTGCGCGCCGGGATTTATCGCCAGCGTGTTCAGCGCCATCTTGCAAACTTCTTCCAAAACGGCGGCGTTGTAGACTGCTTTTTGCGCGTCGCTTCCCCAGGCAAAGGGTCCGTGGCCGCCGACCAAAACCATCGTCACTTCCGACGGATTAAGCTTTAGTCCCGCAAAGTGCTCTACAATCGCGTTGCCGGTTTCCAACTCGTAGTCGCTTTCCACCATTTCTTTGGAAAGGTAGGGCGTGCACGGAACGGCTGTCTGGATGTGGTCGGCGTGGGTCGTTCCAAAAAGCGGAACGGACTTTAGCGCCTGCGCCCAAGAAACCGCCGCCGTCGAATGCGTGTGGATGATTCCGCCGATTTTGGCTCCGCCTTCCACCGCGAATTTTTTGTACAAAACAATGTGCGTCGGCGTGTCGCTCGACGGATTAAGGCTTCCTTCGACGCGATTTCCTTCAAGGTCAAGGACGACCATCGAGTCGGGCGTTAGCTTTTCGTAGGGAACTCCCGACGGCTTGATCGCAAATACGCCCTTGTCCTTGTCAAAGGCGCTGACGTTTCCCCAAGTGTAAAGCGCCAAACGCTGCGCGGGGATTTGCATGTTGGCCTCGTAGGCCTCTTCTTTTAATGACTGATACGCTGACATAATTTACTCCAAGTTTTCGACGGCGGCCTTTTCAACCGCCAAGCCTTTTTTGTAGTTGGCAAAGAATTTGTTAAAGCCTTCAACGTCGGCCGCGTCGGGAGCGGTCTTTGTGACTTCCGCGCTGGCAAAAACGATTTTGCTTAGCCAATCGCCAAGGCTCATTCCCTTTTTGTCCGAAGCGTAGGCCGCCAAAAGCGCCATGCCCCAAGGCCCGCCCTCGCCCGCCGTTTTCATCGAGCTTACCGCGGTGTGCATCGCGGCCGCCATGATTTTGGCGCCGACGCCGGCAGTCTTAAAGAAGCCGCCGTGCCCCGTAAGCGAATCAAGCGCGACTTTTTCTTTTTCAAACAAAATGTCCATGCCGGCGCGCAAGGCTCCCAGCGCGGTGAACAATTGGGCGCGCATGAAATTTTCCAAAGTGAAGTTTGCGTTTTGCGTCCTGACAAAAAGCGGGCGGCCGCTTGCAAAGCCGGTGATCGATTCGCCCGAAATGTAATTGTAAGGAATCAAGCCGCCGCAATCTTTGTCGCCGTTTAAAGCCAATCCCAGCAAAGTGTCGTAAAGCTGGCCCTTTGAAAAATTGGCGCCCAAGGCGGTCGCGGCGCTTCCGAACAATTTTATCCACTTGTCGTATTCGCCGGTGCAGTTGTTGGCGTGGGCCATTGCGGCGGCGCTTCCGTCCGGGGTCTGGACAATGTCTATTTGGTTTTTGTAGGCGGCCTTCAATGGCTTTTCCAAAACGACCATGGCAAAGACTGACGTTCCCGCGCTGACGTTTCCGGTTCTGGCCGCCACGCTGTTAGTGGCAACCATTCCGGTTCCCGCGTCGCCTTCCGGCGGAGCGAGGAGGCATCCGGCCTCAAAGGTTCCCGTAGGATCCAAGAATTTCGCGCCCGCGTCGGTCAAGCTTCCAGCGTTGTCTCCGGCCAGCAAAACGCGCGGCAAAATCGATTCAAGCTTCCACGGAAATTTTTTGTCGGCGACAAGATTGTCAAAGGCGGCCAGCATTTTTTTGTCGTAATTTTTTATCGCGGAGTCAATCGGGAACATTCCGGAAGCGTCGCCGATTCCCAAAACTTTTTGGCCGCTAAGCTTAAAGTGAACCCAACCGGCAAGCGTGTTAATGCTCGCGATTTGGGGAACGTGCTTTTCTCCATTTAAAATCGCTTGGTACAAGTGCGAGGCGCTCCAACGTTCCGGCACCGGAAAGTTGAACAAGTCCGTCAATTTTTCGCTGGCCTCTCCTGTAATCGTGTTGCGCCAAGTTCGGAACGGAACAAGAAGATTTTCGTCCTTGTCAAAGGCAAGGTAGCCGTGCATCATCGCGCTGATTCCAAGCGCGCGGGCCTTTTTAAGTTCCAGCCCAAACTTGCTTTTAACGTCGGCCTTTAGTTCGGCAAAGGCGGTTTGCAATCCCTTTTGGACCAAATCCAACGAGTAAGTCCAAACGCCGTCAACCAGAGAATTTTCCCAGTCAAAGGCGCCTTGCGCGGCCGGATTGAAAGCGTCGTCAATCAAAACCGCCTTGATTCTGGTCGAGCCAAATTCAATTCCAATGCATGATGAGTCCAATTCCGCTTGCGTCATAAAATCTCCTTGCAACCTTACGGCCGCTACTCAACGTTTTCCTTAAAGTATATGTCCAACGGCATATTGATTATTTTTTGCGCGTCGCTTTGAAGGACGATTTTTTTGTAAATCTCCTTCATTACCGCCTGGCCCTGTCCTTTTGGGTCTTGCGAAATCAGCGCGTCGATCTTTCCTTTTTTTATCGCGTCCTTGTTTGATGGAACCAAGTCAAAGCCGGTTACGGCGATCTTGTCCTTAAGGCCAAGTTCCGCGATTCGCTCGCCGACAAAGTGACCCTCGCTGTTGACGATGCAAACGCCCCGCAAGTCGGAACATTCATTCACCAAAGAATCGACGGCTTCGTAAATGTGCTTTTTTTCGGCGCCGCGGGCAATCTTTAAAACGCCCTTGCCTTTTTTTGTCTCGGTAAAGTATTCCTCAAAGCCGCGGCTTCGCTCGTTCAAGTTAAAGGACTCGGAAAAAGGCTTTATCGCCGCAAAGGTTCCCTCGCCTTTGGCAAAAAGCCGCGTGATCTTGGCCGCCAAAAAGCCCGCGCTTAGGGGGTTTTGCGTCGCGGCGCACAAGGGTTCCGAGCCGGGCACTGTCGAGTCCACAAAGCAATAAGGAGACGAAAGGCGCGACTCGCTCAGCAAAACCAAAATTTCTTCCTGCATTACGGGAGCGATGATGTAAGCCGCGCAATCGGACGCTATCATCTTTTTGAACTGTTCGTTAAGGGAATTGCGGTCAGGGCGCTTGAATTCAAAGGACTCCAGCTTAAAGCCAAAGGAAGCGTAGTCGTTTTGGCAGGCTTCCTGGATTCCGTCGTAGATTTCCTGCCAGTAGCCGCTTTCTTCGTTGACGGAGGGGATCAAAACGCCGATTTTGAACTCGCCCTTTTTCTTTAAAAAGCGGGCTATCGGGTCGGGCTTGTAGCCGTTTTCGTTGATGATTTTGAGGATTTTTTGGCGGGTCTCGTCGCTGACGCGGCCGCGGTTGTGCATTACGCGATCCACGGTTCCGGTAGAAACACCCGCTATTTTAGCAATTTCACTAACAGTCATCAAAAAAGCCCTTTTTTGCGTGTTCGTTCACGCAACTTTTAACAGAATAACCGATATTTTGCGGATTGTCAAGGATTATTTTTGGGAACGGATGCAAGCCCAAAAGGCGCGGCTGCAGCGTTCTATTGCGGCGCGATAATTTCAATCACGCCGCAAAAGGAACGAGTCAAGGCTTTAAGCGCAGCGTGCCTTGACCGTTCCTACTTTCCTTGGGCAGCTTCAACAAGTTCAAAGTAAATCGGCTTGGGCTTAAAGTTTTTGTCAAACAAAAGCGCGTTGCCGTAGCCGGGCTTCCAGGCGGGAATCCAGCTGTTTTTGTCCGACACGCCCCACACGATAAAGCTTTCAACGTTGGGCTCTTCCACGGCAAGCTTCATAAGGGATTTCCAAATTTCCTTTTGCTTTGGCTCCAGTTCCTCCAAGCGGCTAAGCGGAATGCGAACGTCAACTTCGCTAAAGCAAATCTTTATTCCAAGCTCGGCGTAGCGGCGGATGTTGGCGCGAATCGCGTCTTCATCGTAAGGAAGGTCTGCGGCCAAGTGCAGCTGCATTCCAACTCCGTAAATCGGAACTCCGCGCTCGACAAAATCCTTTACAAGATTGTACATAGCGTCGGCCTTGGCGTAGCCTTTTGCTTCGTTGTTGTATTCGTTCAGGAACAAGTGGGCGTCGGGATCAACCTCGTGGGCTTTTCTTATCGCGCGCTCAAGGTAGCCGGGTCCAAGGGTCCTAAGCCAAACTGTGTCGCGAAGGCTTCCGTCCTCGTTGAACATTTCGTTGACAACGTCATAGTCGCGGATGCGGCCCTTGAACTTTTGCATTACGGTCGTAATGTGCTCGTCCATCATTTGCTCGGCTTCTTCCCGCGTCTTCATTTGGTTGATGAAGGGAGGATTCATTTCGTGCCAGAAAAGCGTGTGCCACTTGGCGACGATTTTATTTTGGTTGGCGAACTTGACGAGGTTTTCGGGATCGCTCCAGTTCCAGAAGGTTTTGTTGGGCCTAAGCTGCGAGCTTTTCATGCAGTTTTCGGCCACAAGAATTTTGGCTTCCGAAGCCAAAAGCTTTTGCGTGTCTTCCGAAAGCAAGTCGGTGACCGACGCGGCAAAGCCAAAGTCAACTCCGCGTTTTTCGGCCGCGCAAGCGATTGTCTTTTTTCCGCAAGACGAGGCGCAGAAGCACAGCGCGCAAAGGGCCGCGATTTTTACGGCGAAAGCCAAAATTCTTTTCATATATTCTCCTTAAGGCTTTTACAGCCTTTTAATTTCCGTTTGAATCGGCGGAACCCGCGTCCTTCTCCTCCCATTTGCGGTAGAAGTTTGCGAGCACGGCGCCGGACAAGTTGTGCCAAACGCTAAAAATCGCGCCGGGAACTGTGGCCATCGCGAGCGAGGGGAAAGCGGTGCCGGCAAGGCTTGTGGCCAGTCCTGAGTTTTGCATTCCGATTTCGATTGAAAGCGCCTTTGTCTTTGACACGTTAAGGCGCAAAAGCTTTCCAAGGCCAAAGCCGCAAGCGTAGCCCAAAAGGTTGTGCAAGATAACGACGGCAAAGACAATCGCGCCTGTCGTGAGAATTTTCTGCGAGTTGCGCGAGACGACCGCTCCGACAATCAAGGCGATTGCGATTACAGAAATCGCGGGCAATATCGCTCCGATTTTTTGCGTGAACTTTCCGAAGAACTTGTTGATGACAAAGCCCAAGCCAATCGGAACGATGACGACCTTTACGATAGAAAGGAACATCGATACGACGTCAACATGAACGCTCTCTTTTAAAAGCAAGTAAGTGATGGCGGGCGTGAGGAGCGGAGCGAGCAAAGTGTTTACGCTTGTCATTCCGACAGAAAGAGCGACGTCGCCCTTGGAAAGATAAGTGATTACGTTGCTGGCGGTTCCGCCGGGACAAGTTCCGACAAGAATGACTCCGGCCAAAAGGCCAACCTCAAGGCCAAAGATTTTTCCCAAGACAAAGGCCAAAAGCGGCATGATGGTGAACTGGGCAAGGCAGCCGATGATGATGTCCTTTGGGCGGGTAAAGACAAGCGCGAAGTCTTCGATTTTGAGCGTGAGTCCCATTCCGAACATGACCAGCATCAAAAGCGGGTTGATCCACGACGGCTGGATCCAAAGACAACTCTGCGGAACAAAGAGCGCCAGAGCGGCCACGGCCAAAATAATCAGGGCCATGAACTTTCCAAAGAAGTTTCCGATTTTTTCTAAAACAGACATGATGTACCTCTAGAAAGGATTTTACCGCAAAGAGAAAATCTTGACAATAAGCGTTTTTTTTAGTGATATATAAGAATGAGCTTTTTAATCCGGCACCAGCATGACTTGATGATCGCGCTGCAGGCGATTTGCCTTCTGACAGCCTTTTTGACTTTGCGAACAAACAACCTTACAAAAAGGCGCAAGGCCGCCATCATTTTTTTGGAACTGAGCGCGACGGGCATTTTGTCGTCGCAGCTAGCCTTTACCGCATACAGCTTTATGATGAACGGAACGGCGCTTTTCATCACAAGGCTTTCAAAATTCGGCGACTACTTTTTTCCGGCCTTTTTGATTTTGAACTTGAACTTCTATTTAAAAGACTTGTTCCTGAACGAAGGCGAGCTTAAGAAAATGCCTTGGGAATTTTATGTTGCGGGAATCGTCTTGCTAATCGAAATCGCGCTGGTCATCATTTCTCAGTTCACCGGCCTTTACTACACGATAGACGCGCGGAACAATTACATCCGAAGCCCCGCCCGTCCGCTGGCCTATATTTTTGCGACAACAGCGCTTTTGCTGCAATTCATTTGCATTCTGCGGAACTTTAAAAGGATTCCGCATGAAACGGCCATTCCGCTTTTGTTCTTCATCGCGATTCCAATAGCCGCAAGCGCGATTCAGTTTAAAATGAAAGGCTTTTACATTACAGGAATTTCTTCCGCCGGAATGGCGATACTCTTGTTCATCTTTGACTTAAAGGAAATGAACAAAAAGGTGGAGCGCGCGCACCGCTTGGAAATAGAAATGCTGGCCCGCTACCAAAAGGAGCTTGAGCAAACCGTTGACGAGCGCACAAAAGAATTACGCGTGGCAAACCAAAAAGTCGAGCGCCTTTTGCTGAACATTTTGCCCGCCGACATCGCGCGCGAATTGACCGAGCGGCCCGGTCAAACAATTTCGCGCAACTACCCCAACGCCACCGTTTTGTTCACCGACATCGTGGGCTTTACAAAAATGAGTTCCGACATGACCGCCGACCAAACCGTAAAAATGCTCAACAAGCTGACCAGCCTTTTTGACGAGCGGGCCGCGCGCGAGGGCGTTGAAAAAATTAAAACGATTGGCGACTCCTACATGGCGGCGACAGGCTTGGACGAAAACGCGCAAAACGGCGGCGTCGAAAAAATGGTCCGCTTTGCGCAAGGCCTTTTGCAGGATGTTGAAGCGTTCAACAAAACTACGGAAAAGCCGGTTCAAATCCGCGTGGGAATCAACAGCGGCGAGCTTGTGGCCGGCGTAATCGGAAAGACAAAATTCATTTACGATATTTGGGGCGACACGGTGAACGTGGCCAGCCGCATGGAAAGTTCCGGCCAGCCGATGAAGATTCACGTTTCCGAAGCCGCTCAAAAACAAGCCGGCGACAAGTTCGCCTGGCAAGGCCCCGTCCAAGTCGAAGTCAAGGGCAAGGGCTTGATGAACGGATATTTTGTTGATTAGTCGTCGTTAAAGACTTTTTTCAATTCTTTAAGATGGCGCTTTACCACATTCTTGTCGGCGTCAGCCACCAGCTTTCTTGCTTCGGCTATCGGATCAATCCCCAAATTTTTTACCATCGCGGCAGTTTCGGGATCTTTGGCCAAAGTGTCGTCGTAACATTCAACCGCGTAGCCGTAGCCCAAAGCCTTGAGTTTGTCCACCGCGTTGCCGCCGGTGATTCCGTTTTTGTTTAGAACCTCGATAACTTTCTTGTCCGCCTGAACAGCCGCGACAACGCCTTCCCTATCCTCCAAATCCAGTCCCAGCTTTTTAAAATCGGACTCCAACTTCTTAAAATTTTTGCAAAACGAAGTCACGTCCGAATCCGTAAGTCCCGTCGCCTTCGCGCTCTGCGCAAACGCCGCGGCTGCCATAAAAAGCGCCAAGCAAACAAATAAAATCTTTTTCATTTTTTTCCTCCGAGTTTATAATATAACTATTATAGCGCGCTTTTTGCGGAAGTGGGGATTTTTTTTGGGGGAGTCGAACGACCGCGCCAAAGCCTAAAACATCGCCATAAGGGCGTCTTGCAGGACTTGGGAGCAGTTGATGCGATGGATGTCCGCAAGGCGGGCTAGGAAGGCTGGCAGGGAAACATTCTTGCGAACGGCCCTTGTGTCGGTCTTTGCCCGGTATTCCATCGTGTCGGCTTTTATAATGGAAAAAACCTCTCCTTTTTTGAGCGCGATTTTATGTTGCGGAGTGGGAGCGGGAATTTTCAAGCCTTCGTCTTCGGCCACGCAAAGCCAGGCGCTCATCGCGTCGCTCATTTGGTCAATCGCGTCCGCCCAATCTTTTCCTGTAGTCACGCAGCCGTCCAAGTCTGGAGTGCGCGCGTAAACTTTGCCGCCTTGTTCTTTAAATGCCGCGGAGTATGTGTACTTCATTTTCCTTCCCCCTGCTTTATTTCCTTTTCGATGTAACGCAAGTCAGATTCGTCAAAATCGTGGCGCTTTAACGGAATTGCCCTGCGCCACCTTGCGTTGAAGTATATGTCGTGGTTGGCGCCATTCCTTTTTAGCCGATAGCCTGCTTTTTCCAAAGCCTTAATAGCTTTTTTCCGCGCGTTCATTTCGCGCCTCCTTAAAAATACACAATTTTACACAACAAGTCAAGTTTTTATTTATTGGTCATAAAAAAAAATTCATCACTATTAAGATATAGACGATTGCGCAAAGTTTGGCTTTTTTTGGAAAAAAAGTGAGAAAAAATTAGAATTATTTTGAATTTTTTGTATAGGAGGGGGAGCGGAGTAAGGCGTCTTGCGCAACATACGACCTAGAATTTAAGTATGAATTCTAGTATAATTCATTAAAACACTTGTTGGAGTGCTTTATATCCACTTCATAATCTAACGCTGAAAAATCATGAACGTTATTGGAAAAAAGATTAATCATAAAATATTCGGAAAAGGAACGATAATCTCTCAAGAAGATTCAAGAATTTTTATAAAATTCGATAAAAAAGAACACGATATAGCCCTTGCATATCCTGTTCCCAATTATACTGATTTTTTTGTTTTCCTTGACAAAGTTGAATCAACAAAAGAAGAATTAATTTTTTTTCTTGTCAATTATTTTGTCAAGAAAAACTCTTCCTCAGTGTATACAAAAAAAGAACTATATGATATTTGCAATAATCGTTTTCTAAATATAACTTTTGATGATTTGTCTGACGCTTTATTATTAGAAGTTATGCAAAAACTTTCAGAGCGCATAGATGTAAAATTTATTTTGACAAGCAATAATTTAACCATAGTTCCAGGAAATGAACAAAACAAACCAAATTCTGAAAATCCATTGAAAAAAGAACTTGTTCATTTTTTCTCTGCATATCTATTGGAAAGAAGACCTGAATTAATAAGCTGCCATGAACTTGCAAGCATTGCATCAGAAAAATTTTTCAAAGGTACTAATTTAGAGGCGTTATCTCTAACTCCTGAGTTTTTGAAAAAAATAATTATAGAAACAAATAAAGAAGGTTCCATTGTTTATGAACTTTTCAAAACTAAGGAAATAAAGAAAATTTCAGATGCAAAAACAACTCCTAAAAAAAACTTACAAAAAGAAACAAAGCCAATTGAAACATTAACAGACCCCGTTGTCGTCATGGAATTGATTAAATCAATGGTTCTAACAGATCTGAAAGCCAAGCAATTTTATACTTTAAAAGAAATAAATGAATACTTTTTGAAAAATTTCAATAAAGATCCTGGCAATTTAATCACAAGGAAACTGCTAACAAAAACATGCATCGAATTGCATGACGAAAACAAAGAATATTATTATGTAGACGGAAATGGCAGTTTCTTGCAGCTATGGAAAGCAAACACGATTAGAGAATGGCAAAGATATGGTCTAGGCACCGTATATATACCTACAATCCAAGTAAACGATAAAAAATATGACATTAGGAATTTTACTTTATATGTATATGAATCATTAAATAATGTTCGATGCGTCAACTCCGTTAAACACATACAAGAAAATGTAACAATCAATGCAAATGACATTTCTGGAAATTCAGTCAGTTTCAACGCTTTTTTTTGCTCAATTTGCAATAAATATTATACAACTACGGATGTTGTTGAACAAATTTTCCCATTAAAGAACTATCCATTCGTCCATTTAGAGTTTCCGAGATATTCAAGGAGCTACCGAAGGGATGAATCCGAGTTAATGGTGTACGGATATAATGCAAAGTCCGACGGGCCGTCATCATCGGAACGACAAAACCTATTGGCGAGTCTTATGACCTTTGGTTTTTTAAGCAAAGAAAAAATTGTCGCAATTATTAAAGACCATATTAATTACAATGGACGTAGGTCTAATATGGAAAATGCAAAGCAGAAATGGAAAGAGGATCTTGATTTCGTTCAAAATTTCAACCTTTCAAAACAACGAATTGTAAAGGCACAAGACATGAGCATAATTTACAAAGGAAAAAGACAAAAGTAATTCATTACATCCCCCAAAAAATTTCTCTTGCGCAATTTCTCCCTATGCGCTAAAATAATCGCATAAACTTCAAGGCGGGGCGCAATTCCCCACCGGCTGTATAGCCAGCAAGCGACGGCAACGCCAGAGCATGACGCGGTGAGATTCCGCGGCCGACAGTAAAGTCTGGATGGAAGAAGGAATTATGGAAAACGACTCTAAAGAGCGCTTTATGCGCGCGGCAATTGAACTTGCCAAAAAAGGCGAAGGCTGGACAAATCCCAATCCCCTGGTCGGCGCCGTCATCGTAAAAGAAAATCAAATCATAGGCCAAGGCTATCATCACAAGTACGGCGACTTGCACGCCGAGCGCGACGCTTTGCGCGATTGCCGCGAGCGTGGAAACGATCCTAGCGGCGCCCAAATTTTTGTCACGCTGGAACCCTGCTGCCACACCGGAAAGCAGCCGCCTTGCGTCGAGGCCATCGTCCAGGCCGGAATAAAAAAAGTCGTTGTCGGAAGCCGAGACCCAAACCCTTTGGTGAGCGGAAAGGGCGCCGCGTTTTTGCGCGAGCGGGGCGTTGAGGTTGAGGAAGACTTTTTGCGCGAAGAATGCGACGCGCTCAATTTTATTTTCTTCCATTACATTACAAATCGAACGCCATACATCGCGCTAAAGTACGCGATGACCGCCGACGGAAAAATCGCGACGGCAGCCGGAAAATCCAAGTGGATATCTTGCCAAGAATCGCGCGACTTTGTCCATCAATTGCGGAACAAGTATTCTTGCATTATGGCGGGAATCGGAACGGCACTCGCCGACGACCCGCTTTTGACTTGCCGAATCCCCGGCGGCCGGAACCCCACCCGCGTAATTTGCGACAGTTCTTTGCGACTTCCGCTTGACTCGCAGCTTGTCCAAACCGCGACCGAAGTTCCAACGATCATCGCCTGCGCGGACTCCGCTGGCATTGACAAAGAAAAAGCGCTTGCCCAAAAAGGCGTTCAAGTAATCCGCTGCGGAACGAAGCGCGTGGACCTTTCGCTTTTAATGCAAAAGCTTGGCGCGCAAAATCTTGACAGCGTGCTGGTAGAAGGCGGCGGCCAACTAAACTTTTCGCTTTTGCAAGCGGGCCTTGTCCAGCGCGTTTACTCTTTTGTCGCGCCAAAAATCTTTGGAGGCGCCGCCGCCCCCAGTCCGGTGGCTGGAAGCGGCGTTTTGGAAGTGCCCGACGCTTTTAGCCTTTCGCAAATCGACGCGCGCAAAATCGGAAGCGACTTCTTCATTGAATACGAGGTAAAGCAATGTTCACAGGAATAATAGAAGAAATCGGAAGCGTCGCGAGCGTGGAGCCGTCGGGAAACGGAGCGGGCGCAAGAATAAAAATCCGCGCGCAAAAAATTTTGCAAGGAACAAAAACCGGCGACAGCATTGCGGTAAACGGCGTTTGCCTTACCGCGACAAGTTTGGGCGCGGACTTCTTTACCGCGGACGTAATGGCCGAAACCTTGCGCCGCTCAAATCTTGGAAGCCTTGCCGTCGGAAGCCAAGTGAACCTTGAGCGCGCGATGGCCGCGGACGGACGTTTTGGCGGCCACATCGTCAGCGGCCACATCGACGGCACGGGCACGATCGAAAAGCTTGAGCGCGAAGGAAACGCCGTTTGGGTTTACGTCAGCGCGAGCGATTCAGTCTTAAACTTAATCGTAGAGAAAGGCTCGATCGCGATTGACGGAATAAGCCTTACCGTTGCAAAGCTTGAGTCGTCGCGCTTCGCCGTTTCGGTCATCCCCCACACGGGAGAAGAGACGACGCTCCTTTCCAAAAAGCCAGGCGACCTTGTCAATTTGGAAAACGACATCGTCGGAAAGTATGTCCAGCGGCTTCTTGGGCTTGCGGGCCATTCCGGCGCGAGCAATGGTTCCGCCATAACAGAAGAATTTTTAAGAGAGCGAGGTTTCTAAATGGATATACAATACAACACAATCGAAGAGGCACTTGAGGATTTGCGGCAAGGAAAAATAATTCTTGTAAGCGACGACGAAAATCGCGAAAACGAAGGCGACATGATTTGCGCCGCGCAGTTCGCGACCCAAGCAAACATCAACTTTATCGCGACGCACGCAAAGGGCTTGATCTGTACCCCAATCAGCGAAGGAATGGCAAACCGCCTTGGCCTTTACCCGATGGTCGCCGAGAACACCGACAACCACGAGACGGCCTTTACCGTTTCGATCGACCACGTTTCTACCACGACTGGAATCTCCGCCGCCGAGCGCGCGAAAACGATTCAGGCTTGCGTCGATCCAGATTCAACGCCAAAAGATTTTAGAAGGCCGGGACACACGTTCCCCCTGATCGCAAAAAAAGGCGGAGTGCTTGTCCGCGCCGGACATACGGAAGCCACCGTTGACCTTTGCCGCTTGGCAGGCTTAAAGGAATGCGGCGTTTGCTGCGAGATTATGGACGACGACGGAACTATGGCGCGCGGCCCAAAAGTTTTTGAGATCGCGCAAAAGTTCGGGCTAAAATACATAACGATAAAAGCGCTTGCCGACTACTGCCGCGTCCACGACAAGCACGTCGTGCAAGAAGCAAAGGCAAAGCTCCCAAGCGAATACGGCGACTTTGACATTTACGGCTACACCGATGACCTTACCGGAGAACACCACATCGCGCTTGTAAAAGGCGACATCGGCGACGGCCAAAACGTCTTGTGCCGCGTTCACTCCGAATGTTTGACAGGCGACGTTTTTGGAAGCCAGCGCTGCGACTGCGGCCCGCAACTTCAGCAAGCGATGAAGACGATAGAAAAAGAAGGCCGCGGCGTTTTGCTTTACATGCGCCAAGAAGGCCGCGGCATCGGACTCATCAACAAGCTAAAGACTTACATGCTGCAAGAAAACGGCTACGACACTGTCGAGGCCAATTTAAAGTTGGGCTTCGCTCCAGACTTGCGCGAATACTGGATCGGAGCGCAAATCTTAAAGGACTTGGGAATAAAATCCCTTCGCCTTTTGACAAACAATCCGCAAAAGATTTACGGGCTTGACGGCTTTGGAATAAAAGTCGCCGAGCGCGTGTCGATAGAAATTCCGCCGTCAAAGTTTGACAAATTTTACCTTCGCACCAAGAAGGAAAAAATGGGCCACATCTTTGACCATATCAATGTTGAATAGGAGGCTATATGAAATTGATTGAAGGAAAGGTAGTCGCGAAAAGCGGCATGAAGGTTGGAATCGTGGCGTCGCGCTTCAACGCGTTCATCGTGCAAAAGCTTTTGGACGGAGCGGTTGACGGCCTTGTCCGCCACGGCGTCGCCGAAGAGAACATCAGCGCCGCTTGGGTTCCGGGCGCGTTTGAGATTCCCGTCGTGGCGCAAAAAATGGCGGCCAGCAAAAAGTACGACGCGGTCATTTGCGTCGG
>JAEEGJ010020803.1_pt1 | contig 14213 bp, 11 predicted proteins | sample 8958761 | NCBI WGS metagenome assembly JAEEGJ01 (sample SAMN16246546, study PRJNA631951) | gut metagenome | biome: gut microbiome; feature: rumen; material: RS-attached | host: Bos | place: Iran: Karaj | collected 2018-10 | reverse complement strand
ACCGCCCGGCTTTGAGCGGAAAACGAGACTCGAACTCGCGACCCCGACCTTGGCAAGGTCGTGCTCTACCAACTGAGCTATTTCCGCTTGCGAATTGCGCGGCAAAAGTACAACTTTTTTCAATACTGCAAACATTTTTGAGAAAATTTTTCTTTCTTTGTAGTTTTTATGCTGGTTTTGAGCCTAATAGACAAACGAAAAATTATACTTTTGCAAGATGAAACAATAAAAATATGGGAGAAGGAATTGGCAAAACGGTAAAGCTATTTCTGCTTTGGTGGTCATTGTATCTTGCGACACTAATTATTGGCACCATCTTGGGACACGTTTTCAAGAACCATGAGATTATGAAATGGACCTTGGTGGCGGGTTATTTGCTCATCACCGTCTTGTTTTTCGGCAAGGGTTATGTCAAGTTGTCGTTTGGCCACATCGAGCAGCATAGAGTTTGGCCTGCGATCGGAATGTCTGTCATGATGGGTGCGGCTTTGGTGTTTGCCTTATGTTCAGTATTGTTTTTGCTTGATGTTGACCTTTCTTATCAAGGCGAAGAGTTAGAACATCGTCAACAGTTTTTTTCCGGAATTGCTGGAGCGCTCAATGCTTGCATTTTTGGCCCTACAATAGAAGAGATTTGTTTTCGCGGCATTGTGCTTGGTGGTCTGCTGAAAACGCGATGCCGTCCATGGTTGGCCATCCTCATCTCCACTCTTCTTTTTGCTTTGCTTCACGGATTGGGGGCGAATTTCGTCACCGCCATATTGTTTGGAATCCTCGTCGGATGGCTCTACTGGCACACAGGCAGCATCATCCCTGGCCTCATCATCCATATCACCAACAATTCACTCACCGCCATAGATTTAAGCGGTCAACCCAATGCCATCCTTTGGCTTATTCTCGTTGTCAGCCTCCTTTTGCTCGCTTTTGGTCTTTGGTGGTTTGGGAAAAAGCCAATCAACGATTCAGCAACTTCTTAATCTCATTCAACTTCATCAAAGCCTCAACAGGTGTCAATGTGTCGATGTTGGTGTTCAGAATGTCTTCTTTGATTTGCAAAAGCAGCGGGTCATCCAACTGGATGAAACTTAACTGCATGGCATCATCCTGTTTCTTTGCCGCAGCCTTCTCCACATCCTCGCTAGTGTGCGATTTCTCCAAAACGGACAATAATGCCGTGGCGCGCTCGATGACCTTGCGCGGCATTCCGGCCATCTCTGCCACATGGATACCGAAACTGTGGGCGCTGCCACCACGCTTCAACTTGCGCAGAAACACCACCTTGTTGCCGACTTCCTTCACCGAAACATGGTAGTTCTTGATGCGGGCGAAGGAGTCCTCCATCTCGTTCAATTCGTGGTAGTGGGTGGCAAACATCACCTTGGCACGACTCACGGGATGGTCGTGCAAAAACTCGGTGATGGCCCAAGCAATGCTGATACCGTCGTAAGTGCTGGTGCCACGCCCGATTTCGTCGAGCAGCACCAGGCTACGCGACGACACATTGTTCAAGATACTCGCCGTCTCATTCATCTCCACCATGAAGGTCGACTCGCCCGAAGAGATATTGTCGGAGGCGCCTACGCGGGTGAAGATCTTGTCCACCAAGCCAATGCGTGCCGAAGCAGCGGGGACAAAACAACCCATCTGCGCCAAGAGCACAATTAACGCCGTCTGGCGCAGCAAGGCCGACTTACCCGACATGTTGGGGCCCGTGATGATAATGATTTGCTGCTTGTCGCGATCGAGATAGACGTCGTTGGCGATGTAACTCTCCCCGACTGGCATCATCTGCTCGATAACAGGATGACGGCCATCCTTGATATCCAACACAAACGAGTCGTCGATGACAGGACGTACATAATTGTATTTCAATGATATATCGGCAAAACTCACCAGGCAATCAATGCGAGCCACGAGGGATGCATCCACCTGGATAGGCTCCACAAACTCGGTTACGGCGGTGACAAGCTCATTATAGACCCTTTGTTCGATAACGCTGATTTTTTCCTCCGCACCAAGGATCTTCTGTTCGTATTCCTTCAGTTCCTCGGTAATATAGCGCTCTGCATTGGTCAGAGTTTGCTTGCGAATCCACTCTGCCGGGACCTTTTCCTTGTGGGAATTGGTAACTTCGAGATAGTAACCAAACACATTGTTATAACCCACCTTCAACGAGCTGATGCCTGTCGCTTCCATCTCGCGACGTTGGATGCCCATCAGATATTCCTTGCCCGAGCGCGAGAGACTGCGCAGGTCATCGAGTTCGGCATCAACGCCTTCGCCGATGTAGTTGCCTTTTGACAACAAAGCCGGTGCATCGGGATTCAGCGTCTTCTTGATACGTTCACGGATGGACACACATGGGTTGAATTGCTCGGCGTATTTCTGCAACGAGGGATGTCCGCTCTCCTCACACGCCGTCTTCAAAACCTCAATCTGATCCAAGGCGCGTCCCACTTGCAACAGTTCTCTCGGGTTGACTCTCGATAGCGACACCTTCGAAATCAGTCGCTCCAAATCACCCACTTGACGGACTGCCTCTTGGAACTTGGCAATCAAGTCACGGTTTTCGGAAAAAAACTGCACCACCTCATAGCGGGCCTCAATCTGTTCCTTGTTTTTCAGCGGCAGGCTCAACCAACGACGCATCAGTCGTCCGCCCATAGGCGACACCGTCTTATCGATGACATCAATCAAGGTCTTTGCATTGAGATTGGACGTGTGCAACAGCTCCAAATTACGGATGGTGAACTTATCCAACCACACATATTGACCCTGGTCGATACGCGAGAGTGAAGTGATATGATTGAGTTTGTCGTGTTGCGTCTCAATCAGATAATGTATGGCTGCACCAGCTGCCACGATGCCCTTCGGGAAGTCGTCGACGCCGAAACCTTTCAGCGAGACGGTGTGGAAATGCTTGTTGAGCACCTCGTTGGCGTAGTCGTCGGTGAAGACCCAATCGTCGAAGACGGTGAGGTAGTACTTGGCACTAAAAAGGTCGATGAAGTCCTTACGTTTATTGCGTTGCACCAACACCTCAGAAGGATTAAAACTTTGCAACAGCTTGTCAATGTATTCGTTGTTGCCTTGGGTAAGATAAAACTCGCCTGTCGACACATCGAGGAAGGCAATGCCCGAAATCTCCTTGTCGAGATGCAAGGATGCCAAAAAATTGTTCTCTTTCTGCTCCAGCACACTGTCGCTATAGGTCACACCTGGCGTCACCAGTTCCACTACACCGCGTTTCACGAGTTTCTTGGCCAGTTTTGGATCTTCAAGCTGCTCACAAACAGCAACTTTCAATCCAGCCCGCACCAATTTGGGCAGATAGGTGTCAAGGGCATGATGTGGGAAGCCAGCGAGTTCCACCTCTGAGGAAGTACCCTTGGAGTGCTTGGTGAGGACGATGCCCAATATCTTTGACGACTTGACGGCATCTTCGCCATAGGTCTCGTAAAAGTCGCCCACGCGAAACAATAACATGGCGTCGGGATATTTCGCCTTGAACGAATAATACTGCTTCATCAATGGGGTCTCTATCGCTTTGTCTGCCATAAAACTCGAATTAAAATAAGGGGTACAAAAATACCATTTTGTTTGAAACAATCGGCTCCAAAGACCAAAAAAAACAGCATTAATGGCAGACGGACATCTTTTTTCACTTATTTTGCGGCCAAAAGAAAAAGAGCACCATGCACAAACTAAGTATGGACGAGCTGAACCGTATCAGCAAGGAAGATTTCGAGCGAGCCGAGAAATTACCTATTATAATAATATTGGACAACATTCGGTCGCTGAGTAACGTAGGAGCTTTCTTCCGCAGTGCCGATGCCTTTCGCATAGGAGAGTTGGTTTTGTGCGGCATCACCGCTTGTCCGCCCCACCGCGAAATCCACAAGACCGCCTTGGGAGCCGACGAAACCGTGAGATGGCGCTACTATGAAAGCACTGAGGCTGCTTGTCAAGCATTGAAAAGCGAAGGATACAGGATATTTGCCGTCGAACAGGTGGAAGACAGCGTACCTTTGCAAGATTTCAAGTTTGAACCACAAACTGCATATATTTTAGGCAACGAGGTGGAAGGCGTGAGCGAAGAGGCGCTCCCTTATTGCGAAGGGGCCATAGAACTGCCACAAGCAGGGACAAAGCACTCCATTAATGTGTCGGTTTGTGCCGGAATTGTCATGTGGAGAGTGTTTGAAATGTTGTATTTGAAGATAAAATAAGGGGTTTTTGATGATTTTTTGGCAAAAAAAGTGAAAAAATTGTATTTTTTTTCAACTTTTTGTGTTGACAATTGAAAAAAACCCTATTTTTGTTCGCTAAAAGGAATAGAATAGAATCGAAATAGTAAATCAACTAATTAAAAATCATTACAAACCTAACACAATTGCGTTATGAAGAAAAATTTGACTTTTTCGAAACTGCTGATGCTCGTCATCGTCGCAGTGCTTCCTTTGAGCATGATGGCTCAAGAAGGCAAAAAGATTGCAAAACCTGCTGAAAAGTATTGGTACATCCAAGCTGACGGAGGTCTCTCCATCAACCATGGTGACTTGGCCAACTACAACGGCGGTATTTGGGACGATTTCAACCACTTCAAGAGTGTGGCTATGGAACCGACCTGGAATGCCCACTTCGGCATTGGTTATCAATTTGGTAAGGTCATTGGTTTGAACCTCAAGGGCGGCTACGGCCTCCTCTCGGGTCACAAACACCAACAAGCACTTGTCATGAACGACAATGCTGACCACACCTTGTGGGATCTCGGTCTCGACAAGACGAACTACATTGAGGGCGACCTGAACTTGACCTTCAATCTGTTCAACATGTTCAACTACAACCCGAGAAGAGTCATCAACCTGGTGCCTCATATCGGTGTCGGTGGCATCTACTATAAGGCTGGTGTTGTCAACCAACTCGATGCCGACGACAATGTGGCTTCAGAGCGTGCCGCTGCCAAGACTGAGCGCGAACTCAACTTCAACGTTCCCGCTGGTATGGAGATCACCTTCAACTGCGCTCCCAAGTTTGACATCTTCTTGGATTACACCTACGTCTTCACTGGCACCGACAATCTCGACCAAGTGGCCAAGATCAAAGCCGATGAAGAGCACCGTATCATCAACGACAAGGATATGTACAGCCAGTTCAACCTGGGTCTCCGTTACAAGTTCAACGATCCTTGCGACATCGACAGAATGGCTCGCGAGTCCAAGAAGATCACCTACAAAGTGAATCCTGACCCGCTGGTCGAAGGCGAAGATGGCAATGTCTGCTTCGACGTCATCGTTACCATCCCTGGCGAATACTTCGAGAAGCAAGCTGTCATGAACCTGCAGCCTTACCTGGCCTACAACGGTGGCCAAATCGACATCGATCCTATCACCTTCGTTGGTGAAAAGGTCAAGGGCGAAGGCGACTTCCGCGTTCCTTACAAAGAGGGCGGCGAGTTCACCAAGCACTACTGCATGCCTTACCAAGAGGAAATGGCCAACTGCGAGCTGAAGGGCGACCCGATGTTCTATGTCTACAACGGCACCATCTATCCTACCCAGGATGAAATCGTGAAGAACGTGTACTACGCTCAGGGTGCTACCGAGCATCTTGCCAATGGTGTTGAGCAAGCTTGGATTGAGGTCGACTCAACCTATGATGTTAAGACCATGCAAGACAACCTCGTGAAGAAGCTCACCTATTTCTTCAACAAGGACAAGTACAACATTGGCGACAGAAAGAAGCTCAACAACGAAGCTGATGCCGCTCTGAAAGACCTGCTGAACGCTGGTGTCACCGATTTCGAAATCAAGGCTTGGGCTTCTCCTGAAGGTGAAGAAGGCCACAACTTCGAACTGTCCAACAACCGTGACAATGCTGCCGAAGCACAAATGAAGAAGATTGCCAAGGACAAGAACATCAAGATCAACGGTAAGGGTTATGGCGAAGACTGGAACCTCTTCATCGAGCTCGTCCAGAACTCCAACCTGAAGGACAAGGATGCCATCGTCAACACCGTCAACAATGCTCCTAACAAGCAAAAGGCTGTGAAGGACATGTGCGCCATCTATCCTCAACTCGAGAAGGACATTCTGCCTCAGATTCGTCGCGCTGAAGTCTTCGTGAACGAACCTACTGAGGTTGTCACCACCAAAACGGTGAAAGTGAAGAGACCGAAGAGATAATTCTTCGACCAAAACGAAAAAGCCGCTCCCATCGAGCGGCTTTTTTTATGTCATAAAGTCAAAAAAAATCAAAGCGAAACTCGGTGTAACCCTATTTCGTATGGCTGGTCGATGACCTCAATGATGCGCTGATAGTCACGCTCGTTGGCCACAAAGTCAAGCCGGTTGGTGTCAATCAACAGAATACGCATGTTGTTCTGCTGCTGACGCAAGAAATCGAAATAACCTTGCTGGATGTTTTCCAAATAGGCGTCGCTGATTTCCTGCTCATAGCTGCGTCCACGCTTGCGGATGTTACGCTGTAGGCGCGCCACGTCGGAATACAGATACACTAGCAACTCGGGCTTGGGCATGTCGGAAAAGATGATGTTGAAAAACCGGGCAAACAGTTGATATTCGTCTTCCTGGAGATTGTTGCGCGAGAAAATCAGCGACTTGGCCACATAATAGTCAGAGATGATGAAATCGTGGAACAGGTCGAGCGCACCCAACTTGTCCTTCAACTGCTGAAAACGCAGAGCCAGAAAGGTCATCTCCAACTGGAAGGAGTATTTGTCGGGCTCCTTGTAGAACTTGGGCAAAAAGGGATTCTTGTCGCCCTCAAACTCCTCCAAAATCAACTGTCCGTTGAAATCCTTGGCGATGCGCGTGGCCAAACTGGTCTTACCCGCTCCCACTGTTCCTTCAATAGCTATGTAGTTATATTGCATTGTCCTTCTTTCTAATCGTTTTCTGTTTTTCGCACCATGAGTGTATCGGGGCATCGTTTCAGAAGCTCTGTCTGCGTCAATCCCAAAGCAGGATGCGCCAGGTCGGGCGCCACCTCGCACATAGGCAACAAGGCGAAACGGCGGCGATGCAACCTGGGATGCGGCACAGTCAGCGTATCAGTCAAGATAATCCTATCGCCATAGTACAGGATATCCAAATCGGCCGTTCTGGAGACATAACCTTCTGCTTCAGGATGCCTTTCTCTCCCAAGCTCATGCTCAATCTCAAGCAGCTGTCGCAAGAGTTCTTCGGGACCCATCATCGTCTCGACCACAATGACCCGATTCAGGAACCACTCCTCGGCATCGAATCCCCATGGCTCAGATTCGTAGGATGATGACACTTGTACTATCCTACCACACCTATTATTAATATATAGGCACGCCAAATCGAAGATGCCCTTCTTGTCACCCTTGTTCGAGCCAAAAAGAATGTAACAGGTTTCCATACCTAAGAAAACTCAGCAACTAGCGTCGAGATTTTTTGCAAATATAGCGTTTTATCACCAATATAAAAGAATAAAATGTTACTTTTGCACCCTAAAATTTATAATTCGACAAGCACATTAACATAACTGAATCGTCATGAAATTCTCGAAAGTTTTATTGGCTGCGTTCTTAGGAACGCTTATCGCAATGGTAATCACCTTCTTCATCAAGGTTGGTGTGGTGTCTTCCATGATTTCAGGCCTTTCCGCCGAAACGGAAACCATCAGCAAGCCCAAACCCAACTCGGTGCTTTACATGAAACTCGACTATGCCATTCCCGATCGTACCACTGACAACCCCTTCGGTGGCATCAATTTCAACACCATGGAGTCAAAGGACATGACGGGATTGAACGACATCCTGCGCAACATTGAGCAGGCCAAGACCGACGCCAACATCAAGGGCATCTATATGGAGTTGAGCAGCATCCCCACCTCCACCGCCACCCTGCAGGAGATCCGCAGCAAGCTCATCGAGTTCAAGGAGTCGGGCAAGTTCATCGTCACCTACAGCGAAAACTACAGCCAAAGTGCCTATTATATGGCCTCGGTAGCCGACAAGATCTACCTCAACCCCGAAGGTGCTCTCGACCTGCACGGTATGGCCACACAGATTATGTTCTACAAGCGCCTGCTTGACAAGCTCGATGTGGAGATGCAAATTGTGCGCGGCCCCAACAACCGCTTCAAGAGCGCCGTTGAGCCCTACTTCCTCGAGAAGATGAGTGAAGCCAACCGCGAGCAAATGGACAAGCTGCTGGGTTCGGTCTGGGGACAGATCCTCGGCAGCATCAGCGAGAGCCGCAACATCAGCGTGGAACAGCTCAACGAGATTGCCGACAACCTCGACACTTACTTTGATGCCGACAAGGCTTTGGAATACGGCCTGGTCGACAACCTGTACTATAAAGACCAGATGCTTGAAGAGCTGAAAGGCCTCACAGGCAGCAACAAGGACATCAATGCCATCGGCAACGCCAAATATGCCAAGTCGTACACTGTGAAAAACGCCAGCAAAAACGAAGTGGCTATCATCTATGCCACTGGCCAGATCTTCGACGGCAAGGGCGACGAATCGGCAGCCATCTATTCCGAAAACCTCTCCAAGACCATCCGCAAGGCCCGTGAGGACGAGAATGTGAAAGCCATCGTGCTGCGCGTCAACTCACCTGGTGGTAGCGCTGTGGCTTCCGCCATCATCGGCCGCGAACTCGACCTGACCAAGGAGGTGAAGCCCGTCATCGTCTCCATGGGTAACTACGCCGCCTCGGGTGGCTACTGGATCTCGGCCAAGGCCGACTACATCTTTGCCGACCCCGGCACCCTCACCGGCAGCATCGGTGTGTTCGGCACCTTCCCCAATGCCCAGGGTTTGCTCAACGACAAGATCGGCCTCACCTTCGATGTGGCCAAGACCAACGAGAATGCCGACTTCGGCACCGTCACCCAGCCTCTCACCGAGTTCCAATACAGCAAGTTGCAGCAGATGGTCGTGAAGACCTACGACGACTTCACCCGTCGCGTGGCTGAGGGTCGCGGTCTGACCCAGACCTACGTCGACAGCATCGGTCAGGGCCGCGTGTGGTCGGGTGCCGACGCCATCGGCCTCGGTCTCGTCGACCAACTGGGCGACATGGAACACGCCATCGCCTACGCCGCAGAGAAAGCCAACCTGGGCAGCGACTACAAGGTGACGGAATGGCCCAAGCAGAAGGACTTCTTCACCCGCATGATGGGTTCGATGAACGAAGGCGACAAACTCGATGCTGCCATGAAGCAAAAATTGGGTGCCTACTACGACTATCTGCAAGGTCTGGAGAACCTGCAAAAGAACACTGGCATCCAAGCCCGCATGCCCTTCGACATGATCATTGAATAATCCCTGTTCTTGGAATGTACGCACTGTTTAAGAAAGAAATAAGCAACTTCCTCAGCTCGCTGATCGGCATCATGGTGATTGTGGTGTTTCTGCTCATCACCGGCCTGTTTCTTTGGGTGTTCCAAAGCGACTTCAACGTGCTGAACTCTGTCTATGCCAATTTGGACGGCCTCTTCATTTTGGCCCCATGGGTGTTTCTCTTCCTCGTGCCCGCCGTCACCATGCGCAGCTTCGCCGAAGAGAACCGCACGGGCACCATTGAGATGCTGGCCACCAAGCCCCTGTCGGACTGGCAGATCATCTGGGCCAAGTTCCTGGCTGGCGTGGCCTTGGTGCTGCTCGCCCTAATCCCGACCTTTATCTATTACGTCTCCGTTTATCGTCTCGGACTGCCCAAAGGCAACCTCGACAGCGGAGGCATCTGGGGCTCTTACATCGGCCTTTTCTTACTCAGTGCCAGCTTCGTCAGCATCGGCATCTTCTGCAGCTCGCTGACCAACAACCAGATCTTGGCTTTCATCATCTCGGTCTTCCTCTGCGGGTTCCTGTTGATTGGCTTCGAGTTCATCTACTCGCTCTCATTATTCGGTCGTGTCGACCTATTCATCCAACAGTTGGGTATGAACGCCCACTACAGCTCGTTGAGCCGCGGTGTGGTCGATACACGCGATGTGTTGTACTTCCTCAGTGTGATTGCAGTTTTCTTGAGTGCTACGAAATTGGTTCTGTCGAGCCGCAAATGGTAAGGAGGTGATGCTATGGAAAACAAACGCAAGAGTCTGAAGAAAAACCAAATCGTCGCCTTCCTCATCACGATCGCCATCGTGTTGTTGGTCAATGTGATTGGATCCTATGTATTCACCCGCTTCGACCTGACGAGTGAGAAACGTTACACACTGTCGCCAACCACCAAAGAAACCCTTAATAACCTTGAAGACTACGTGTATTTCAGGGTGTATCTCGAGGGCGACTTCCCAGCAGGCTTCAAGAAACTGCGCCGTGAGACCAAGGAGATGCTCGATGAGTTCAGGGCTTACTCGAAATACATCGACTACGAATTCATCAACCCAGCCGAAAGCGGTAACGACGCTGAGATTCGAGAAACATATACCCAACTGTATCAAGCCGGCTTGAATCCCACCGACTTGAACGTGCAAAACAGCGATGGTTCCTCGAAGCAGATGGTGATTTGGCCAGGCGCTTTGGTGAGTTACCGCAACAACACCGAGATCGCCATCGACCTGCTGGAGAACCAAATCGGACAATCGTCAGAGGCTGCATTGAATGCATCGATGCAGAACTTGGAATTCCGACTCGTGGATGCCATCAAGAAGGTCACACGTTTGGAAAAGCCACACATCGCCTTTATCGAAGGCCATGGAGAGCTGAGCGACGAAGAGCTCGCCGACATCGCCAAAACCTTAGGGCAGAAGTACAGCGTGGAACGGAAAGCCATTGATGGACAGATTGATGCGTTGATGCATCGCACTCAGGACACGACAAGAGACGTCAGGGTCTTCCCCTCATACGATGCCATCGTCATCGCAAAGCCCACCGAACCTTTCGACGAGAAAGACAAGTTCCTCATCGACCAATACATCATGCACGGTGGCAAGGTGTTGTGGCTGGTGGAGCCAGTGTTTGCCACAATGGACAGCCTGCAAAACCAGGAGTCGACCATCGGCATAGAGCAGGACCTCAACCTCGACGACATGCTCTTCAGATATGGAGTGCGCCTCAATCGCGACTTGCTCCTCGACCTGACCTGTGCCCAGTTGCCCATCCGCACCGGACAAGTGGGAGGCCAAGCCCAGCTGGAGTTTTTCCGCTGGTACTATTTCCCCTTGCTGCAGGCTGCCTCCGACCATCCCATGGTTCGCAATATGAACGCCATCAAGGCAGACTTTGTCAGCTCGATTGACGCCACCACCTCAGCCAATGGCATTGAGCAGATACCACTGCTTAAGACCTCAAGCTACACTAAAGTTTCGGGTACGCCGGTGTTTATCTCCTTGGCCATGCTGCGTCAGGCACCCGACCAACGCATGTTCACTAACAAAGGCAAAAACGTGGCTTATCTCCTGAAGGGTAGCTTCCCCTCACTTTATGCCAATCGCATCCCGCAGGAAATCGTTGACGATCAAGCCACCGACTTCCTGGAAGAAAGCGAGCCGACGGCGATGATTGTGGTCGCCGATGGCGATATTATCCGCAACCAGTTCGACATCCGCACCCACAAACCCCTACCCTTAGGCTTCGACCAATACACGGGCATCACCTACACCAACAAGGAATTCATCGAAAATGCCATCAGCTACCTGGTTGACGGCGAAGGCCTCATCGACATCCGCTCACGCGAGCTGAAAGTCCGCCTGTTGGATGCCACCAAGGTCAACAAAGAAAGGGTGAAATGGCAGGTCATCAATACCGTGATACCTATTGCGCTCATCATCGTCTTGGGTCTTGTCATGGCTTTCGTGAGGAAGAAAAAATACAGTAAAACAGAGCATCATGAAGAAAAATAACCGCATCACCATTATTATCACCGCATTGCTGGTCGTCATTGCTGGCATGTTGATTTGGAACAACCGTTACCTCTCAACATTGCAGGGCGAGTCGTCGGACTTCCAAGTGTGGGACACAGCATCGGTCACGAGGGTTTATTTGGCCGACCGTAAGGACCATGAGTCGCTGCTCGAACGTCAGGAGAACGGCTGGACACTTAATGGTAACTACAAAGCACACCCCAAACAAGTGCAATACCTGCTGACCACCTTATACAAAATCCGCATCAAGATGCCCGTCTCAGTGGCTAGCCACGACAATATCGTCAAGCAACTGGCTTCGCAGAGCACCAAGGTGGAGGTTTACCAGATAGTGCCTCGCATCAACTTGTTTGACAAAATCAAGATGTTCTATCACGAGAAGCGCACCAAGGTGTTTTATGTGGGCGATGCCACCATGGACGGTAGCGGCACTTTCATGCTTAAGGAAGGCGCTGACAAAGCCTATATTGTTTACATCCCCAGCTTCAGAGGCTTCATCACCACGCGTTTTACCGCCAACCCCGACGACTGGCGCGACCATACCATCTTCCATGAGAATATGGCTGACATCCAGTCGGTTGAAGTCGACTTCAACGAAGACCCTGAAGGCAGTTTCCGTATCGACAACGTCGGGAAGCACCAATACAAGCTCACCCGTTTGATTGACAATCAAGATTTGCCTTACGACACACTGAAAGTCATCAACCTTATGTCGTCGTTTGGCGACCTTCGCTTTGAGGCCTTGTTTACCAACACCCTGCCTCAGGAGCGCATCGACTCCATCACCAACTCACCCTACCTGCATTACATTGTGGTGACCGACAAGGACGGCAACAAGCAGGACATGAAGACCTTTAAGAAACTGGTGCTAAACGGCGTGACCGATATTGGCGGCGAGCTGGGCGACGTTGACCGTGACCGTATGTACGCTCTCGTCGACGACGGCAAGGACTTTGTGCTCATCCAGAACTACGTCTTCGACAAGGTATTACATGATGTTCGCTATTATGAGGCTGGACATCCCATTCAGTTTGAGATGGGAACCGTGGAGGTTTACGAGTAAAGTTATTTCTTCTTTAGCAACCCTACCATCTTAAAGCTCACATCCGTAAAGATGAGTGGCGCATAGCCGTTGCGCTCAATTTGGCGCATGGCTTCCTCGAAGAGTTCCACGATTTGCGCCAGATTGGCAGGCTTGACAAAAGGTGCGAAGTTGGCGTTGAATTTCTTCTCGTCGTCGGGCAGCATGACCATACTGGCCAGATTATTGTTGAATAGCAATGCGTTGCCAACAATACGAAGTCCATATTCCAGCAACTCCTTTTGTTTTTCGCGACCCAGCGTCTTGATGTTGTTCGAAAAGTCGATGATTTCAGTAACGTTGCCACGGAAGCAAAGCCGCATCCACTGCTGGAACGTCGTGAAGAAGAACTTATGCTCTTCCGAATCCTGTACCGAATGGCAGGCGGTGATCCAGTTGCCTTCCGAAATTATGGCCGCATCATGGGCTTGGTTAGGCTGGCATGACAGACGCTCTACAAGGGCTTTTTCAACCGCACTGGTTTCGATGGTTGGAATCTTCACCAAGGCTGTGCGCGACTTGATGGTGGCCAGCAGTTCTTCTTGGTCCTCTGCGATGAGGAGGAAGACGGTCTTCTCGGGCGGCTCCTCAAGGAGTTTCAGCAGTTTGTTGGCCGTGTCGACGCGCATCTTCTCCGCCATCCAGATGATGGCGATCTTGTACTCGCCCTCGTAGGACTTCATGCTCAGCTTGCGCAGCAATGAGGCAGCGTCGCGCACCGACATGTAGCCCTGCTTGTTTTCCACATCGAGGAAATTGTACCAACTTGAGGTGTCGACATATCCTTGGTTTTGAATGACATACTCGCGCCACTCCTCCATGAAGAGATCAGACTCAGGATTGCTCTTTATCTTTTTCGTGGTGGCCGTTGGCACAACGAAATGCAGGTCGGGGTGCACCAGTTTCTGCATTTTCTGGCAGGTGGGGCACACACCACAGCTATCGGTCTCGGTGCGGTTCGGGCAAAGGATATATTGCGCGTAGGCCAAGGCCAAAGGCAGTTTGCCGCTTCCGGCAGGACCCAAAAAAAGTTGGGCGTGAGAAACGTGGTTTTCCCTCACACTCTGTATAAGCCTTTGCTTGACGGCGCTTTGTCCTATGACGTCTTTGAACTGCATATCCTTCAAAATTGCGGGTCAAAATTACAATAATTCCGCGTTGGTTGGTCGTCATAATGAATTAAAACGTACTTTTGCACAAAATTTCAACGCATCATGTTAAGCGAACAGGAACAAATCAGAAGAAATTCGTTGGCCGAACTCTA
>JAEEGJ010020801.1_pt1 | contig 14215 bp, 10 predicted proteins | sample 8958761 | NCBI WGS metagenome assembly JAEEGJ01 (sample SAMN16246546, study PRJNA631951) | gut metagenome | biome: gut microbiome; feature: rumen; material: RS-attached | host: Bos | place: Iran: Karaj | collected 2018-10 | reverse complement strand
CTAATGAATCTTGCACGGTCTAACCCCTTTAGAGTTTTGTTTTTACGCGGCAAATTTAGTTTTTTCTTGCGAAACTCTCAAGGTATATTGTCAAATGAAAAGCCCAAAGCAATAAAAAGTTATATTTCAGCAACAACTTAAAATAAGCCCAAACGCCCCAAAAGAAGCAATTCCTGGAGCGATTTTTACGTGTTTTCGAGAAGGATTAAAATGAACTACAAAGACGCTATCTTGAGGCTCTTCAAGAACTTAGCTCACCCCGCCGGCATTTTCGGCACACTCGTTGCCATAGCCATCCCGTTCCTTATTTACCTCGCCCCGAACATTAATCACAGGGAAACCATCCGACAACTGGACTTGAACCTCCCCCTGCCGCTTTTTGCGATACAGTTCGTCGCAGGCATCGTCCTGTTCTGCATGTTGAGCAAGGATTTCAGGGAATGGATCAAGGGAATCCTCCCCGCAAAGTCCATAAGCATCATGACGCTCGTGTTCGCCGTTGCAGTTTCAATTTTCGCAGGCACACAAATAGAGGCCCGCCACCGTGTCCAGAGCGACGAAAGCGTATTCATGTCCGTTGCCCAGAACATGTACTACAACAACGAATCCGGCACCTGCAACCAGGGCGAATTCGAGAACGGCGCCCTAACATGCAAATCCACATCCAACAGTTTCAAAACGAAAGGCCTATCGTTCCTTTACCGCATCGGCATGCCGCTGTTCGGAAGCGACCTCCGCTGGATTTTCAAAGCTGAACTTTTGATGTTGCCGCTTGCGTTCCTGCTTATGTTCCTTGCGATTGTCGCCTGGACCAGGCAACCGCTCCTCGCATTCCTCGCATCACTCCTCATGGCGCTCCAGCCGACCGTACTATTCCAGTTCCGCGCGATGTCCGTTGAACCGCTCTATATTTTCCTCTCCGCGCTGTCGCTGCTTGTTTTCAAATGGGCTTACGACAGAAACACCGTCTGGCACTGGACGCTTCTCGCGCTCATCCTAGCCTTCTTTGCCCAGACCCGCCAAGAAACAATTTTCTGCATCTTTGCATTCATCTTTTTTGCACTCCCGAAACTTCTCGACCAGAAAGACGAAAAAGCTCCCGTTTTCTTCATGACGCTTTCGCTTTTCTCGGTGCCTGCACTCCTCACCATCAGCTACTTCCAGGGATTTGGATTCCAGGGAGGCGAGTTCAACGCCCACGGCCACTTCTTTGAAGACCTCACCAAGAACTGGGAAGTGATGACAAAGCCTCTCAAGAGCAACGGAGAACTTGAAAACCCGTTCCTCAGTTACTTCAACTACCTGTTTGCGATTGGCGGCATTTACCTCGTCTTCCGCGCCATTAACGATGCCAGAAAGAGCAGTTTCACATATCTCAAGATTCTCGGATTCTTGCTCCTGTACCATCTGCAAACATTTATGATTTTGGAAAACGTCTCCGGCGATTTCAGCATTGAAATCAACCAGCGCTATAGCCTCGTGATGTTGCCGTCCATGGCCTTTGTCGCCGCCCTCCCGATAACCCACATGGTCCAGTACTTCGCCACACCGAACGGAAGCAGAGACCAGAACGGCAAGGGAGCAGTTCTCGGCATTCTCATTGTCGCGTTGATCTTCAGCGGATGGACATACCACTACAAAAAGGACTTTAACAAAAACATCATGTACAACCGCAACCACTTGACCATTGAAGAATACGAAATTCTCGGATGGCTCAAGGAACAGCCTAAAGCCGACAGGTTCTTTATTTACGGTCGCCCATGGCATTTTGTGGGTTACGGCATGTCTTCCATCCATTATGACAACGCCCGCAAGATGTCCAACCACGAAATGAGCGAACTCATCGACAAGTACAAAGGCGAAGTCTATTACATCCGCGGACTGGACTGCTGGGATAGCCACACCTACCACAGGAAAGCCGTAGAACACCGCATCGCCACGACATGCGATATCTTTGAACGAGAAATGGATTTGACAGGCGTCAAGAACATCTTGATTACAAACAACTACTGGGTCCAAATCGCAAAGTTCAACGGTCGCAAAAATTACACCCCGGAAAAGATAATCAAGGTAAGCGAACCAGAAGTTATCCCCGCTGATTCCGCAACGGCAAAGCCTGCCATGTTCAAAGTTCATTACGAACTCAGGGAACAAGGAACGGCCTCCGCCAACTGGAAATTTGCGTTCCTTATCAACAATAAAATAATTGATCAAGGCGACTACAAGTTCGGTTCATACGATAAAGAAATCAATCTCTCGGATTTGCAGCCAGGATTCAACCAAGCGCGTTTTCTTGTGCAAGACCAGGCAACAAAAAGCAAGCTCGCCGATGTTTCTAAATTCTATTTCGAAAAAGGAAATGGCACAATCGCCCTCTCGGACTACCCCATCGAAAGCCACACTCAGGAATGGGGAAAAATGCACAAGAACGAAAGCATCGAAGGAAACAAGTTTAACGTAAACGGACAGCGTTATGATTATGGCATCGGCGTCCACGCATCCTCTACAACGACTTTTGATATCGGGAAAAGTTTTTCGACGCTCAAATTTTCTACAGGACTTGACGATGAATCGCTATGCAGCGAAGGCGTTGCTGTAGAAGTTCTCGGTGACGGAAAGTCACTTGCAAAGACACCTTTCTTCAGAAACGGCGAATTGCACAAAGTCGAGGCTAATGTCGCAGGCATTCAGAAGCTCACGATTAGATCTTTCCCCAAAGAAGGCATCAACTGTAGCCACGTCGATATCATCAACCCGGTACTTATACCATAGCGGCTTCGCCGCAGTTCCAAGTTTCAAGTTACTAGTTACTAGATGTAATTTATATAAAAATTCCCTAGTAACTAATAACTATTAACTAGTAACTATTTTTTAAATTGCTATAATTGCATTATGCTTTTATCCGTAATTATACCTGTTTTTAATGAAGAAGAGATCGTAGCCGAAACTTACCGCGTCTTGGAGGAAGAGCTTAAGGATATCGAACACGAACTCATTTTCGTAAACGACGGTTCCAAGGACCGCACCCGAGAAATCGTGGAAGGCCTCCTTCCCGGGAACCCGAACAACAAAATCATCAACTTTAGCCGTAACTTCGGCCACCAGGCCGCATTCAGCGCTGGCCTCGACCACGCCCAGGGCGCAGCCGTCGTCATCATCGACGGCGACTTGCAGGACCCGCCGAGCCTCATCCACGAGATGCTCGAAAAATGGCGCGAAGGCTACCAGGTCGTCTACGCCCAGCGCAACAAGCGCAAAGGCGAGACTCTCTTCAAGCGCTTTACGGCATTCTGCTTCTACCGCATCATCGGCAAGCTCACGAGCATCGACATTCCGCCTGATACAGGCGACTTCAGACTCATGGACCGCTGTGTGGTGGACCAGCTCAAGAACCTCCCGGAACGCAGCCGCTTCTTGCGCGGACTCGTGTGCTGGGTCGGCTTCAAGAAGATTGGCGTCAAGTATGACCGCGCCGAACGCACCGCAGGCACTTCGAAGTATCCGCTCAAGAAGATGTTGCGCCTCGCGTTCGATGGCATCACGGGCTTCAGCTCGGCTCCGCTCAAGATCAGCTTCTACATGGGCTTCATCGCTACAATCGTCGGCTTTGCGCTCCTCGTCTGGTCGATTCTCGAAAAGTTCCTCTCCCCTGCAACAACGGTTCCAGGCTGGGCATCGCTCATGACCGCCATCGTATTCTTCGCAGGTGTGCAGCTTTTGACCATCGGCATTCTCGGTGAATACATCGGCCGAATCTACGACGAAGTCAAGCAGCGCCCGCTGTACATCGAAGACAAGAAATAGTCAAAAGTGTTGTTAGTCATTGGTTATTAGTTATATTTGGCGCATATAGAGCCTAGTTAAAGCTAACGGCTATTGACTAACAACTATCGACCATTGACTAAAAAATGAAAAATAAGCTTTTCGTTATGAGTGCCGCCAGTGGCGCGGGCAAGACCACCCTCAAGGATCTTGTCATCAAGGATTTCCCGGACATCAAGTATTCCATCTCCGCAACAACGCGCAAGCCGCGCGAAGGTGAAATTGACGGCGTCCACTACTTCTTCAAGACTAAGGAAGAATTCGAGCAGATGATCAAAGACGACGCATTGGTCGAATACAACCTGGTCCACGGCAACTACTACGGAACGCCCAAGAGCTTTGTCGAGAAGACTCTCGCAGAAGGGAACCGCGTACTGTTTGACCTTGACGTTTTCGGCAAGGTGAACTTCGACAAAGTCTACCCTGACGCAACCGGCATCTTCATTTTGCCACCAAGCGAAGAAGAACTCGAACGCCGTCTCCGCGGCCGTGGCACTGATAGCGAAGACGTCATCCAGCTCCGTCTTGCAAACGCCAAGAAGGAAATCGAATTTGCAAAGACCAAGGGCAAGTCCGAATACCCCATCGTGAACGATGATCTTCAGAAAGCCGCTGACGAACTCCGCGCCATCTTGAGCCAGAAGTAAATCGCGCTAAAAGCTGCAAGTGTAGAAAGTCGCGAGATTCGCGCACAACCTTTGAAATTCCCGCCCCATCGTTTACCGAGAGGCGGGAATTTTTGTGTGAGGTGTTATGTGTGAATTCTTACGACAATGGAATTTTCAAAGAAGCTCGGATCCGCACCCAAGCGCCACAGCTTAGAGCCGTACGCAAACACGTTCGGGCGCGCTTTGCGCAAAATCGCAGCCCCCGTCGCGCGCAGATACCCCGCCTTGCTCTTGGACACAAAACCCTTGAGCTTTGCCCCCAAGTCATCAATGCTCACGCTAATCGCATTGTGGTCATGCGGATTGTACGGTTCCGCCTGCACCTTGGTCGCAAGCGATTCAAAAAATTCCTGACTTTTGGAGCCAACCGCAGCATCGTCAAAAAAGCGGAACGCCGTCGCTGCCTTTACAACGGATTCATACTTTTCGATACCAGCAATCCAGGGGTGGTTCGTTGCGCCCACAAGCCCGATCGTAAAGTCAAACGATTCCTTTTCGCGGAAATAGCGGATGAACATTTCTTCAGGAGATTCCTTTTCGGGATTCGGCTTGAGAGCGTCCTTTGCAGCCTCTAGGAGAATCGCAGAAACATCCGTTTCGCCCGTTGCAATCGGAACATTAGCCTTGTAAATCTGCGAAAAGTTAGAATCGCCACGGAAACCGCCATAAACATATGCAAACAAAGCTTCCGCCGCCACAGGCTTTATAAGGTGAAGCACAAGCGGTAAAAAGCTCGAAAACACAGTCACGCGGCGGCGTAAAAGTTCGGCGACAAGCAAGCCATCACGTTCATCGACAGCAAGCAACAGCGCGCCTATATGCAGCAAGAACGAATACTGCCCGACATCCAGATTCTTGACATCGCTAGGCAAATAGACATTGATCGTCGCTTGCAGATCTTTGGGCAGGAACATGTACCAAGAAGGCGTGAAATAAGCACTCCCGTCAACGCACTGCATCTGCGAAAGATCCTCATCCTTTGCCGATGCGCCATCAACATAATCAAGAATCCCGGTTGCGCTTCGCGAGAACCCGTAAACCGTTATGTTCCGGGACGTTTCAATTTTCACGTAAAACATTTCATTTGCCATTGCAGGCCTCCTTTCTGAAGGTTACATGACAAATATACGTTTAAAGAATGTCATATTATGACATTATCGACATTTACAAAAAATTTCTTATTTATGTACTTAATAAACAATCATTGCGATTCTTTTCAAAATTCAATATCTAACGTATGAACCAAAGAATCCAATCGATGAGTCAGCTGTCGGGCTCCATAATCCGAAATATGGCTATTGTCATACCCCATGATATCCGTATAATCGTGGTCTCCCATTTTATTCTCATCCATTAGTATAAAATTAGAATAAACCTTGCTCAAATCAGATATTTCCTGGATAAGAGCAGGCGCTTCACTTCGGCGAAGCCCCGTATAACCATAAGCCCCCGTGTTCTTGTATTTTGGATCTTGCGGGAACAAAACGCCGATAACAAAAATATCATTCTCTTTGCAAATTTGTAAAAGGCGCTCTAAAAGTCCAAAATTCATCCTGTATATATCTGATTTTTTATCCATCCAACAAGAATCTTCTCGAACCCGAATATACGTTGTCGCCCAGGATGAGCCAAATAAGGAATAATAACCCAAATCCTCTCGCATCTTTCGTTCCAATACAGAATCGGCACTAGGGCTTTCATACGTAGCCTGATAAAGTCCTTCGGGGTACCCGTCTTTCCAGAAATTGTGGTTTTCGTCATAAACGTAGCCTGGATAAGATTTATAGGTCTTGTAGAAGATATTTTCGGAGTCTTGCCCTGTAAGGTACCCACGATCAATGTCGATGGAGGTAATAATGAGCTTAATATTTTTCATATGGGGCAATATGTAATTTTCAAATAGGTACAAATTTCCATAGATAGTGGCAGCAGGAACCGCCATATTGACGGCCTTCATTTTTTCATCAAATAATTTTGGATTGACTCCGTGATAAGCTCTAGAGGATCCAAGAATGACGGTTTTAGCAGAGTCCTTGTAATGCCATAAAAGTTCCATTTTGTAACGGAAAATAGCGGCACGAGGGCATGCTCCTGAATTGTTGTAATACATTCCAGCACTATCTAAATCTAGTACTGAACTACCAACTTGAGAACCACCAGAATCATTGCCAAATATTTCTGCTTTGCGTTTCACCCATAAAGTCGGATGCCAAAGTTCTTCTCCTTCAGCCAATTCAACGATACTTTCGTCATCAAGACTTGCAAGGACTATTTTTGAGTGCGCTCCATTTACATTGGCTAGTGTTGCTACGATGTTAGAATTTTCACTACCACTCACCCATTCGCTATGATCAAAGGTGTAGCCCGGTGCAGCCTTAATACTCTTTATTAATTTACCCATACTGTCAGCGACAAGCAAACGTTGGTGTGTGGAATAATTTTCGTTAGCAAACTTTCTACCAGTATTTCCACCAAAATCCAGGAACGCAACACGTTTGCTACCATCGTGAGCTAGAGAAACATTACAAGCCTGTTCACCATTATACCAAACCGTATCGGTAGTTTCATCTAAGACCGTAGAGCTAGATTTAGCAATGCGAGCGCGCAACAGACGAGCCCCACTCACAGCAAGTGAATAGTCTTCGCTGATACCACCATGGTATGCCCCATCAAAAAGCTTTTCTGGAACGCCGAATTTGCCATCTGCAAATTTGACCTGCCAAGTAGAAGATTTTTTAAAAGAAGCTTCATCCTTGTTATCGCCCGCATCTGTAACATAGACAATGACAGTATCTCCGTTTTCAAGGATGCGCCATCGGGGAATAGCGGCACTAGCAACATCCAGTTTTACAAGGTTCGTCCCTTTTTCATTCAAATCGCGCACATAAAGACGCGAGTCACCACCGAGACCTTCAAACTTGGTACAAAACGCCACTTTTTTTCCATCGGGTGAAATATCAGGATGATAAACATCTATAGAATCGCTAATTTCCGTTACAGTCAAAATAGCGTCCTTATAATTTATGTAAGCCAAGTTTCCGTTAACGTCATTGCGGAACGCAAGTATCATATCGTTGGTTCCCGTGTAATGTTTCAATACCGAAGCACTTGCAATCGGAGAAACAATACTTGATTGAACATTTCCACTAGCGCTTAACCATGTCGGCTCTGGAATCGCACCCCAAGCAAGCCTAAAACCGATATGTTTTGCCATAGAGGAAGAAACAACCGTATAGTCATCCCCACGAGAAACGACATTCATATTGGATGCATAATCCGAATAATAGCCACCTTTCAAGATGCGTTCACCGATATTGCCATCGCCAGCATTTCCCACAAAATTCACAATAGTAGTGTCAAGTAATTTGCCAGCCCAGTCATTGACCCATTCCTTTACGTTTCCTGCCAAATCACAGAAACCAAGCGAATCTTTTTCTACAGTACAGACATGGTGTGCTTTAAAATCTGAATTATCGGCATTCCAACTATTACGCGAAGGATCCCACCCACGAGAGGCTACATACACCCATTCTGATTCTGTGGGCAAACGATAGGCTTTTACTTCTGGATGGAAAGCAAAGCCATCTAAATTTGTACAATGTCCATCACCATCAAAAACAGCCTTGCTGTATGTATAAGCGGTATCGTAATTTTCCAACTTGCTCTTTGCATTTGCAAACAAAACGGCATCGTAGTAGGTCACATTGGACAAAGGATATCGGTCATCTTCACATTCGGTAAAATCTTTGAGATTTCCACTTTTTGCTGTATTCCGATAATCATCGCAAGTCACTTCATGAACATCCATATAAAAATCATAATCCAACAAGACGTTCATTGCAGGACGTTCATTCACTCTATACCGGGAATCATTACTACCTAAAGTAACCGTCCCTCCATGAACAAGAATCATCCCTTCCATTTTTTTTGAAGAACCATTGGATGCTCCATCTACAAAACTAGGGGAACTGTCACTACAAGCCACCCAAAAAACAAAAAACAAAAAAGCTAAATAAGCCTTTTTCATAAGCCCCTCTTGATAACTTTGGACACCTTTAATATACCATATTTTTCAGGACTCATCAAAGAACGTCTTTCAAGAACGTGAAATTGAGCACAATTGGAGGAAAAACAGATATCGAAGTCAAAAAAATCGCTATAATTTTTGCGACATTCATAAAAAAACAAATGAAAATCTACTACCACCTCCCCGGCCTATTTGAATTTTACGACTTGTACAAGGCGTTTCTGCCGCTTTGGCGCGAGCACCGGGAATATTTTTACGACTGGTGCGAAATCGGATCCATTTACGGAGCGCCGAGCGACTGCATTTGGGGCGGTGGGCGCGTAGGCTTCGGCGATGCAGAGCCGCGGAAAGTCGCCGAACTCATGCGAGAATCTGGAATTTCGGCGAGGCTCACATTCAGCAATTCATTGATTCGCGAAGAACACTTCGCCGATGCCCGATGCAACAAGTTGTGCAAAATGTTCGAAAACGGCGCAGTTTCCAGCGCTGGCGAGATGCGCGCAATTCAAGATGAAGACAAGAGTCGCGAGAATCCCGATGCAAATGAAACGCGCGCGGTTCAAAACGGCATCATCGTCCATTCCGATTTGTTGCTGAATTACATCAAATCAAAATATCCCAGCTTTTATTTCGTCTCCTCAACCACAAAAGTTATCACCGATTTTGAGCAGTTCAAAGCGGAGCTAGACCGCGAAGAATTCCGCTATGTCGTTCCCGATTTCAGGCTCAACAAGCAATTCGACAAACTGAATACGCTTACGGACGCGCAAAAGCAAAAGGTCGAATTTTTATGCAATGAATGTTGTTGGTTCGGCTGCTATGACCGCAAAAAATGCTACGAGAATGTAAGCCAGAAAAGCCTCGGTGAAAAATGCGAAGACCACATCTGCGTCTCGCCCACAGCTCAAAGGGGCTACCGCTTTTCCGATGCCATGAAGAATCCCGGTTTCATCGGAATTGAGGACATTCAAAACATTTACGCCCCCGCAGGATTCCAGCACTTCAAAATCGAAGGTCGCAGCCTCGGTAGCGCCCTCATCTTGGAATTTTTGCTTTACTACATGACAAAGCCCGAACACCAACTCAAAGTTCGCGAAGAAATCTATCTGGACAGCACGTTGGATTTGTTTTAGCATTCTACCTTAAAATTCATACGATGAAAGACGCACCAAAAATAAAACCCACAAAGAGATTTTACATGACCATCCTGATTATCATCGCCTCCATCATTTTGCTTTTAGCAATTTGGTTTAACATTCCCTATTCACCCGTCAAGACGCAGTTCCACAATGATGTCGCAACAAGGTTGAAAAGTTCCGCGACAATCTCCGGAACGCTAGATTCCGCTAGTATCGCAAGCCTCCCGCCCCTCATTCAAAAATATCTCGAAACGAACGGTTACATCGGCAGCGAAAGGCGCTCGCACTTAATCATGGAATACAAAAATGTCGATTTCGGGATGGGCGTAAACAAGCCGCGACTCAAAATCGATTATACGCATGTGGACTTTGCCGATTCGCCGGACAGACTCGCATTTATCGACAGCAAAATGTTCGGCATTCCATTCCAAGGCTACGATTATTACATGAACGGCAAAGGCGGCATGAAGGGCGTCCTAGCGAAGCTCATTACACTATTCGACCAGACCGGCCCAGAAATGGACAAGGCTTGCCTCATCACCTATCTCGCCGAAGCATTCTTTTTGCCTGAAGCGCTCCTAAAAGATTTCATCACGTTCAAGCAAATTGACGAACGCACCGTAGAAACCACAATCACAAACAAAGGCGTAACTGCAACCGGCATTTTCCACTTCAACGACGCTTACGAAATGACCTCGTTTACAACAAATGATCGCGGTCAAATTTCACCCGACGGAACAATTGAATATACCCCGTGGGAAGCGCAATGCGAAAACTACAAAACCTATTCCGATGGCATCAAACGCCCCACCGTTTTCCGCGCCGTATGGAAAAATAAAGACAGCGACTTCGTCTATTTCGACGGGGAAATCAGCAAAGTGAACGGAGCGATCCGTCCTTAAAGAACTTCGTGCAAAAATAAAACAAAAAATCCCGGCAAAACCGGGCTATATAATGCAGTTAAAAATATTCTAGACATCAGCGTTGAGTTCGGCGCTTTTTGATTTCGTCCAAAGAAATTCTCGAAATAGATGAAATGTCTTCATCTGTAAATTTGGGGTTAGGTTGTTTTGTCCAAGTTTTCGATTTTGATGCGTTTTAAAGCTTCATTGACAATACCGTTTCCAAAGTCAGGGAGCGGGTCGCCCTCATGCGCGTTTTTGAGCACGTAGAGCCAAGCGTCAACAGGATTTTCTACCCCGTCTGCGGTCTTATTGAACTTCGGCAGATTAACCACGATATACTTTTTTTAGGAAAAATCGTTTCTGCCTTTCCATTGCTCAAAGGGGTTAAAGCACAATCACGTTTAATTTCTATTTTATCCGCCATGACTCTTCTTTTAGGCATCCTTTTCTTAGCGCTTTTCATAAGCGCAATTGTCCGTGGCAAATTCACATATGGTCAAGCCGACTACGACTTCCACGAGCATCCAATCCAATTCATCATCGTGCTCACATTTATTCTAGGCGTAGCCGCGCTTTGTTTTTACCGATTTATCGTAGAATTATAAGCAAGACTTTTTCAAGAGTTTATTATATTAAGCTTCTGTTGAAAAGCAAACGGAGCAAAGAGGTTCTTTATGAGTGAAGAAAAGGTTACTAGCGAATGCAACGCAGAAGACGTTAAAGCCATTACAAAGAAATGTGCCGAAACATGGATGAAGCGCATCCGTAATTTTGCGGGATTCCTAGGAATGATTCTTCCATGGATAGCGCTCACTGGCGCCGCAATCGTGGCCAAAGCACAGCCAAACATCATCGCCGACGATTTCTGGGAAACGCTCTCCATCTCAGCGACCTATTACCTGACGCCATCTCTGACCGGGATTCTTACAACAGCGGCAATCGTCCTGATTTGCTATAAAGGTTATGACTGGCGCGACAATCTTGTTTCTACGCTGTCCGGCATTTTCGGATTGATGATTGTCATATTCCCTTGCAAATGTTCAATTGCCCCAGGCACTGTCGGATTTTTCCAGCTGCCGGTAGACATCTCAGACAAGATCCACTGTACAGCAGCAGTTCTATTTTTCCTGCTATTAGCCATAAACAGCTTATTCTTGTTCACACTCGGCGAAAGCAACAACAAGCAGAAAAGGATAAGGAACATCATTTATAAAGTCTGCGGTATCGGAATGTTCTCCACGCTGATTTTATTGATTCTCCCCATCACCTTCTCTGCCAAAATATTCATCGTCGAAGCCATTGCGCTCACGTTCTTCGGCGTGAGCTGGCTCGTGAAAGGTCAATTTTTCGGTCTGCTTGCAGACAAATAAATTCTAGAATGCAAAAGCGAGGCCAATTCCGCCCTGCGGAATCACGCCAAACTTTACCTGCAAGCTAGTCTGGGAATCAAGATTCTTGTTGTAGATTTCCACAGCAGAATCAAAATAATTCCCAGAAACATAGCCAAGCAAGAAAGCAAGGCCACAAGCACCCACACCGCCAAGTGTAAGCGGCATGCCAAGATCGCTATCGCCCTTAATCCAGGCAACAACGCCATAACCAACAGCAGCACCACCCGCAGTTGCAATAACAAGAGCCGGATAGTAGAACACCTTCGAAGTGCTCAGATCACTTGCAGCTTCTGAGTTCGTTTTCAAGGCGGCTTCAACAGCTTCCTGCGTCACCATGTTTTCACCGATGAACCACTTCTTTTCTACTTGAGAAATTTTTCCAGCATTGGATTTCGGTGCAGAAGAAGCTTCGCTATATTCACTTGTAGAACCATTAGACGAGTAGCTGTCCCAGGACTGGGCAAAAGAGGCACCCACAAGCATCAATAGGGAAACAAGAACGGCGTAATAGACGTGCGCATTATTCCTCCTGACTAGAAAGCAAAACCTAAATAGATATCAATTGCTATACCAAAGGAATTTTGGACAAAACTGCCAACATCCACATCATCAGACGAAGCAGACGCAGTGGCAAAACCAAGGCCAGCATCAAAGCCAAACACAAAGTGTCCATTTACATATTTATGGCCCGCAACGACAGCCCCACCAATAGAATTAGCAGTTGCACTAACGTGAGAATTGGAAGCATCAACAGATGAAAACCATAATTCAGGTTCCACATACCATCCCTTATGGCCTTTACCGCTTACATAGAAACGGAAACCTTCTTCAATGCCAAAACCAGAAGCAGTAACACCGTTATTAGTGCCATTCACATAAGCAGGACGGGTTATCAAGGAAAAGAAGGAACCAAAGCCGGCTTCAAAGTTTAAGTGGAAGATAAATATACCTTGAGCACCATAGACAATCGTGCTCATCGGGTGGAACACAAGAGCAAACTTTTTATCTTCATATTGAGTTTGGTTAACTACAGATTGATTTTCTGCAGAAGCTTTATTCTGTTCAAGAACGCCAGCAGCAGCATCGGCATCTTCAGAAGAGCCATAACCATAGGGATTACCTGCAAAAGCCATACTTGCAAGCATTACGGAAAACACAAAAATCTTTTTAAGCATTCCAGCTCCATTTTTTAAGTTTTTCGTAAATTTACAAAATTCACTTTTCAGAGTCAACTTTTTATGTAAAAATATTTTACCAAGATAATTCGCTATTTATTCAAATTCAACTTTAATTTCTACGCCAGGAACCCATGCCTTGGGCGCATTCAAAATCGGAGAAAGAACTTTGCGCACAACCGCAAGGTTTTGCGTTTTAATATAGAGCTTTACCCAGAACACATTTTGCACTTTCGGTACAAACGCATCGACAGGCCCAAGCACCGTCATCGAAGATTCTTTGCGCAAAATACTTTCTAGACGATTTACCGAATCACGGAGCAAGTTCTCATCTTTCGATCCGCAACTGATTTCAACAAGCTTGCAGAACGGCGGATAAAAAGCCATTTGCCGATTTGAAAATTCCATATCGGCAAATCCATTGAAATCATGGCGAATAGCATATTGCATCACGGGTTCTGTCGGATTGAGCGTCTGGATAAACACGCGGCCTCCGCCATCGGCGCGCCCCGCGCGGCCCGCCGTCTGGCTCAGTAGCTGATACAAGCGTTCCGTCGAACGGAAATCAGGGATTCCAAGGCCCGAATCAGCGCCGACAATTCCAACGAGCTTTACACCCGGAAAATCATGGCCTTTTGCGACCATCTGCGTTCCAAGCAAAATATTATATTCACGCTTCCTGAACGATGTCAATATTTTTTCGACAGCGCCGACATTCTGCGTCGTATCGCGATCCATGCGAATCACCTTTGCATTGGCGATCCATTCCTGAATTTCTTCTTCGAGCTTTTCAATGGCGCCGCCCACAAACTCATAAGTTTCCGAACCACAGGTCGGGCACGGCGTATCAACATGATACAGTGCTGCACAGTAATGACACATCAGCGCATTGTACTGCTTATGATAAACTAATGGAATATGACAGTGTTTGCAATAAAGAGTTTCACCACATTTAGAACAAACTCTAATCTTAGAATATCCTCGACGATTCATGAGGATAATTGCCTGGTCGCCGCCCGCGATGCAATCCGAAAGCGCTTCGCGCAATGCAGGCGACAAAAGCATTCCCTTCTGCTGGCGGACCTTGC
>JAEEGJ010020799.1_pt1 | contig 14216 bp, 14 predicted proteins | sample 8958761 | NCBI WGS metagenome assembly JAEEGJ01 (sample SAMN16246546, study PRJNA631951) | gut metagenome | biome: gut microbiome; feature: rumen; material: RS-attached | host: Bos | place: Iran: Karaj | collected 2018-10 | reverse complement strand
CGACAGTCATCAGTTTTATGCCTTCCTGCCAGCCCTGAATTACACCGCCAACAGGGAATTCAAGCGGAGCCTTGCCTTCAGTTTCATTTGAATCAAACACCTTGCCATTAACAAGTTTACCTGTATAAAGAACTGATACAATATCATCATTTGATTCAACCCTGTCACCTGTACCCTGAACATTTACACGGTACTGAAGACCTGATGCCGTAACATTTACTCCCTCAGCTTTTGCATTCTTAGCCAAAAACTCTCTGCCTTCCTGAAGATTTTTTTCATTTTCAGCCTTTGTCTTGGCCTCCATCTTGGTCTTAACTTCATTTTCCAGCACAGAAAGGAATTTCATTCTTTCCTCATCGGAAAGTTTATTTTTACCCTCAAGAGAATCACTGAAACCGGCCTTCATTGCAGCCACATCAAACCGGATGTCCATCTCTTCACTGGCTTTCATGTTTCTGTAGAAATCGCTTCCAATTGTTGCACCCAGGGCATAACTGTAATTCTTTTCAGGAGAACCCAAATCAAAAGCCTTAGGAGCTTCTTCCTTTTTTTCAGCAGGAGCTGCTGCATCATTCTTCACCTGGTCTGCAGCCTTATTTGTGGAAACTGTTACCTGAGGCTTCTGAGCTTCAGGTACAGTCTTTTTCTTTGAATCATTGTCGCATCCTGAGAGAGCTGCGAGCACAAGGGTAGAAACCAATGTGTATGCAAAAACCTTTTTCATGATTATGTAATTTCCTTTTACAACGTTTAGTAATCAAAAAAAACGAAGTACAGTTGCACTTCCTTATGAATAATTAAGATGTCTGCAAAAGCCGAAACAAAACAGGTAACAGACAGATTACCACACAAGAGTCGCACAGAAACTGCGGGGTTTGCTTCAGGTTCGGGGTATAACAGAATATACATACTCTCTGCCCACCCGGTCGCAGACTACCGTCTGTGTGGATTTTAACACATTTTTCGGCTGTTTAGTCAAAAACAGGGAGGCACAAAGGCTGATTGAACATCTGTCACAGTCCAAAGCATCATGCAAACAATTTCCGCTTTTCCCTTCTAACAAAATCAATATCTGCTCACTCGACACTGCCGGAATTATACACAGCCTCATTTATCATCTAGATTCTTTCCTGGCTCTGTACGCTGTTTTTGGCAAAGGATGTAAAGTACCGGCATATGTCCCCGTATGTTGCCTAAAAACAGCCGATGTAATAGAATTATCATAAGAAGGTTCTCAGGGAGAGGTGAAAATCCTTACCGGTGGTAAAGTCCACGAGCTTAGGCAGAACAGGTTAAATTCCTGTACCGACGGTAAAGTCCGGATGAAAGAGAATTTGCCACACAGATCAATCGATGTGTTCGATTTCTTTTGTACCATTGTCACCCTAGAGGATCATTTGATCTAGGAGTAGATATGTTTACAGGAATTATCGAAACTGTCGGTTCTGTCATTTCAGTATCACCGGCAGCCAACGGTCTGCAGCTTTCCATAAGTGCCCCAGGTATCAACTTTCACAATATAAAAATCGGTGACAGCATTGCTGTAAACGGAGTGTGTCTGACAGCAACCCGGATATCTGAATCTGCATCTATTTTTTCAGCCGATGCATCACATGAAACAGTCAGTATCACCAACATCAAATATCTTAAAACCGGATCTCCGGTTCACATTGAAAGAGCTCTGGCAGCATCTGAACGGTTTGACGGTCATATAGTAACAGGTCACGTTGACGCAATGGGAACAATACAGGACATTACATCCTCAGGTGATTCAACAGATTACCATATTGCAGCACCGAAAAACCTGCTGAAATATATAGCCAAAAAAGGATCCATAGCTGTTGACGGCGTTTCATTAACGGTTAATGATGTAAATGATGAAGGGATATTCCGTCTCACCATAATTCCCCATACAGCATCTGTAACAAATATCTCAAACTGGTACATAGGATATGAACCTAACCTTGAAGTTGATATCCTTGCCAGATATGTAGAAAGGATGAATCAGTTCATGAAAACGCCTGAAAAAGTTCAGACAGAAGGATTAACCGAGAAAACACTAATTGAAAACGGGTTTATTTAAATATGACTATCAGTAAAACAGAGAGAATAATCGAAGAATTCCGCAAAGGGAAAATGGTTGTACTTATGGATGATGAGGATCGCGAAAACGAAGGCGATCTTATAATGCCGGCAGTGTGCTGCACCCCGGAGGCGATTAATTTCATGGCTCAGTACGGACGCGGTCTGATATGTCTTGCCCTTAGCAAGAAGCGGTGCAACCAGCTCAACCTTGAACTGATGGTAAACAGAAACAGAGCTCCTTTTTCCACGGCATTCACAAACAGCATAGAAGCTGCCAGCGGAGTAACCACAGGAATCTCTGCTGCAGACCGGGCAACCACTGTACTGGCAGCAGTTGCTGAAAACGCCAAACCTGATGATATTGTTCAGCCTGGGCATGTATTTCCACTCATGGCACAGGAAGGTGGAGTTCTGGTAAGAACAGGACATACAGAAGCATCAACAGATTTAGCAAAACTTGCCGGCATGGAGCCTGCCGCGGTCATCTGTGAAGTAATGAAGGATGACGGAACCATGGCACGTCGTGACGATCTTGAAAAATTCTGCGAGAAACATAATCTTCTTCTCGGAACCGTGGCAGATCTGGTTGAATACAGAATGCAGCACGAAACAACTGTTAAAGAGGTCTCCGAGTGCAAATTCCCTACGGCCTACGGAGAATTCAGACTTGTCGCATTCCAGGACACAATTGATCATATAACTCATTTTGCACTCATTCACGGTGATCTCAGCTCATGTCCAAATCCGATAGTCCGCGTGCATCTGAATGATTATTTCAGTGATGTACTCATGTCCGACCGTAGCAGGCACCAGTCTTTTACTATAAGTGAAGCAATGGAAGTCATCAGCAAGGATACCGGAGTACTGCTGATTATTAACACAGGCACCAAAAATGAGGATCTCTTAAACAAAATCAAACAGTTTGAAAAAGAAGATCATGGTGAAGCGGATGTAAGAAAAGCAGGAGCATCCAAGAGACTTGGTATAGGATCTCAGATCCTGAAAAATCTAGGGATCACAACTATGCGCCTTATGTCAACACAGACAAAATACAACGGTCTGTCCGGATACAATCTCAAAATTTCCGAATTTATCAGACCGGAAAATCAGTAAAAGGGCAAACAGCAGATATAACAGCTTATGTTATAATTTTCAGCACAACGTAAATTAGGAGTTTCACCGTGAAAGTAATCGAAGGTAACCTTGTTGCCAAAGAAGCAAAAGTTGCAATTGTTGTATCACGTTTTAACAGTTTTATCACCGAGCATCTTCTCAGCGGAGCTGTAGATGTCCTCAAACGTCAGGGTGAGGTTGATGATGACAGTATTACCGTAATCAGAGTGCCTGGGGCAATTGAAATACCATTAACAGTAGAAAAACTTGCCGCATCAAAAAAATATGATGCCGTTATAGCACTTGGATGTGTAATACGCGGTGCCACATATCATTTTGAAATTGTAGCCAACGAAAGCTCAAAGGGTCTCGCTCAGGTAATGCTTAAATACGGAATACCTGTCGCTTTTGGTGTTCTTACCACGGATACAATAGATCAGGCTGTTCAGCGAGCCGGTTCCAAGGCTGGAAACAAGGGTGCTGAAGCCGCACTCAGTGCATTGGAAATGATTAACGTGCTCAAACAGATATGAGAGGAATAAGTGAATAACGAAACTGAAAACAAACCTAGAGGTGCAAGGCCGTTTGAAAGGCACATCGCAAGACAGATGGTTGTCCAGGCGATTTATGAATGGCAGATGACAGGAAATTCGGCCCAGGAAATAATCCAGCAGTTTATTGAAGACGAGAAGAAGAAAAAAGCGGATCTGGACTATTTTTCCGAAGTTGTAGCAGGTGTAATCAATCATGCCGCCACTCTTGATGAAACTCTTGCACGATACATTACCGGAAGAACAATAAACGATCTGGATCAGGTTGACAAGGCTATTCTCCGGGTTGGATGCTACGAGCTGCTGTACCACCGTGAACTTGACTACAAGATAGTGATCAACGAGGGCATCGAACTCGCAAAGAGTTTTGCAGCAACAGACAGTCACAAGTTTGTCAACGGAGTTCTGGACAAAATAGTAAAAAACGAAATCAAGGCCTAGACCCAGATGGGCGAATTCGAAATAATAAACAAGTTTTTTAGACGGCAGGTAAAGACTGCCGTTCTTGGTATTGGGGATGACTGTGCTCTTTTTTCCCCGTCAGACTTGAACTGCATTGCTGTTACAACAGACACTCTGGTAAACGGAGTACATTTCTTTCCGGAAACAGATCCTTTTTTAATCGGCTGGAAATCCCTCGCTGTCAATATTTCGGATCTTGCTGCCATGGGAGCAAAACCCAAATACTTTACTTTGGCACTTACCCTGCCGGAAAATAATCTCCAGTTCATTGAATCTTTTGCAAAGGGTATTCACACTCTGTCTGAAAGATACGAAATGGAACTTATCGGCGGTGACACAACCAGAGGAAATCTTGTTATAACAATTACAGCATTCGGCGAAGTGCCGCAGAACCTGGCAGTAAAACGAAGCGGAGCAAAACCCGGTGATGACATTTGGGTTACAGGAGATCTTGGAGCACCGGCTTTGGCACTCAATCAAATACTGAACAAAGTAAGTCCTCCTGGATACAGTGCAATGAAACTGAACGCTCCAAACCCGAGGGTGGATATTGGTATTAACCTTCGAAACACCGCTTCTGCAATGATTGATATTTCAGACGGATTTCTTGCAGATCTTGAGCATATCCTCGATGCTTCCAATGTCGGCTGCGAAATTTTCATTGATCAGCTTCCTCTTGCAGCAGATCTTTCTGTGCTTGAACCGCGGAAGGCTGAGGAGTTTGCGCTTACAGGAGGAGACGAGTATGAACTGTGTTTTACGGCTCATCCCAAAGAGAGAGCATTTATCAGGGAGCTGGCAGATAAAGCATCAGTCAATATATCGCTTGTTGGCAGTATAACAAAAGAAACCAGAATCAAAGCTACATCAAACAATAGACCGTACAAGCTGCCGCTGAGAAAAGGATATACTCATTTCTAAAAATTTTATCAGTAATGGGGAGGCGGAGTCTCCTCACTTGGCAGAGCCACATTTGAAACCGAGCACTCCCTGAGTTTTCCGCTGAGAAATTTTATAGCAATTTTAAGCTCCTCTATTTCTCTGGAGTTATCCGCTACTACATTATTCAGAATATCAACAGTCTCCTCCAGGAATGACACCTTGGTTTCCAATTCATTGATCAGACTCTCCTGTTCATTCATAGTCTGTTTTCCTTCCCATAATAATTCTAACATCGGTTCCTATTCTTTTTACGTCCCTGATAGAATACCGGGGAACGCAAGCCAGACTTTCATATCCGGTAATAGCGGCCACCGGTTTGGCATCAGAACCGAGGAAAGACGGTGCCATATAAAGAATAATTTCGTCGGCAAGATTCTGGCGTATAACACTGCCGGCAAAAGTACCGCCAGCCTCAACCCACAAATCATTTATCTGTCTTTTTCCTAACTCTTCAAGCACTCCGTGAAGATCATCTTTCCGGTAAAGGACATCTGCACATGTCTGCGGATTTAAAGTAAAACGAACAACATCCCGATCAACAGTAAATATTCGGGCACTGTCCGAAACTCTGTTGTTGGCATCAACCAGTGCCAGCATAGGCTGACGTAATTTCGGAAGAGGATACTCTGAAAGAAAAAGAGGATTAAATTCACTTTCTCGAACATTAAGTAAAGGATCATCGGCAAGCACAGTAGCGGCAGTTGTAAGAACGGCACAGCTCATAGCTCTGTAATTCTGGACATCAGCTCTCGACTGAGCTGAAGTTATCCATTTACTTTCTCCATTGGAAAGTGCAGTTCTTCCGTCCATACTGCACCCCATTTTTAAGCGTACATAGGGAAGTCCGGTTTTCATACGATGAAAAAATCCCGGATTAAGAGCCTCTGCCTCATCTCCCAGCAAACCGCACTCAACATGTATACCTGCATCAGCAATCATTTTCAGTCCGCGACCTGAAACTGCAGGATTAGGATCCACCATTGCCGCTACTACACGTTTTACACCGCCGCGTATAAGAGCTTCAGCACAAGGCGGAGTACGTCCGTAATGAGAGCATGGTTCTAATGTAACATATACATCACTGCCGGATATATCTCCGCCAGCTGCCGAAATCGCATTCACCTCAGCATGACCGGTACCCGCTTTTATATGAAATCCTTCACCTATAATCTTTCTTGAACGGACAATAACACATCCGACCATAGGATTTGGAGTTACCGTATACCGTCCCCTGCGAGCCAGGTCCAGAGCTCGTTTCATCATAGCTCTGTCAAAATCAACCTGACTGACGTTTAACAGATCCGAATCAGAGGTGAATTCCATATCAGAATTTTTCCTCTCTTAAACGTGCGATCTCATCACCGAATTCTTTTACATCCGTGAAACGTCTGTACACTGAAGCAAAACGGACATATGCAACCTCATCAAGAGCCTTCAGAGCTTCCATAACATACTCGCCAATAACAGAGGATTTGATCTCCCTTTCTCCTACAGCTCTGATTCTACCCTTTATATGAGTCAGACTCTCTTCAATCTGTTCTATGCTGACAGGTCTTTTTTCAAGCGCACGCTGCATTCCGCTGCGTAATTTGTCCTCATCAAAAGGAACTCTCGCCCCGTCCTTTTTGATGACTCTAGGCATTACAAGTTCAGCTGATTCAAATGTAGTAAATCTTTCCTTGCAAACAATGCACTCTCTTCGGCGACGGACTTGCGAACCATCTGCAACCAACCGTGAATCTATAACCTTGGAGTCAGAAGCTCCACAAAAAGGACAGTGCATAAATTACTCCTTAAAAAGACAAAGACCCATCCACCATAGTGAAATGGGCCTCATAACATATTTTACTGCGTCAGATACTTATCCTGCATATACAGGGAACTGACGGCATAACTCAATAACCTTAACCTTGATTTCAGCAATCAGACTCTCATTTGTATAATCATCGAGAATATCGCAAATCCATCCTGCAAGAAGAACAGCCTGCTCTTCCTTCATGCCGCGGCGAGTTATTGACGGAGTACCGATACGCAGACCTGATGTTACAAACGGTGAACGAGGATCATTAGGAACAGAATTTTTATTCACTGTAATGTTTGCTCTGCCAAGAGCCGCATCTGCATCCTTGCCAGAAAGTTCTCTGCCTATAAGATCAACGAGGAAAAGGTGATTCTGTGTACCTCCGGATACAACCTTATATCCGCGATCCAGGAATACCTTTACCATGGCCTTTGCGTTTGCAACAACCTGTTCCATCATCTGCTTGAATTCAGGCTCCATAGCCTCTTTGAATGCAACAGCCTTAGCTGCTATGACGTGCATAAGAGGACCGCCCTGACCGCACGGGAATATTGCTGAATTAAGTTTCTTGTGAAGTTCAGGATCATCTATTGAAGTCAGGATCAATCCGCCTCTCGGGCCGGCAAGAGTCTTATGAGTTGTTGTGGTTACAACATGAGCAAAAGGAACAGGATTAGGATATACACCTGCGGCAACAAGTCCCGCAACATGAGCCATATCTACAAAAAGGAAAGCACCTACAGAATCTGCAATTTCACGCATTCTCTTCCAGTCCACGATACCAGAATATGCTGAGAAACCAGCTACAATAACCTTTGGTTTACACTCATTAGCAAGCTTCTGAACTTCATCATAATCTATCAGACCCTGATCGTTCACACCATACTGTACGGAATTATAAAACTTTCCTGAAAAACTTACTGAGGCACCGTGAGTAAGATGTCCGCCATGAGCAAGACTCATACCCATGATAGTATCGCCAGGCTTAGCCAGTGCTGCATAAACCGCTGCATTTGCCTGGGAACCAGAATGAGGCTGCACATTAGCATATACGGCACCGAAAAGCTTTTTGGCCCGTTCTATGGCAAGAGTTTCAATCTTATCTACAAATTCACAACCGCCGTAGTATCTCTTTCCAGGATAGCCTTCCGCATACTTGTTTGTAAGCTGTGAACCCTGCGCTTCCATTACTCTAGGGCTTGCATAGTTCTCAGATGCTATAAGTTCAATATGTTCCTGCTGACGTTTATTTTCACCGCAAATGGCATCAAACAATTCTCTATCAAAAGATTCAATGCTCATTTCATTCTTGTTCATGACCATGAAATTGGTACTCCAATAAATAACAAAAAATAATGCTCGTATTTTATCAAAAACGTGACCTATAGTACAATTAAGAGAAGTATCTGAAATTTGCCGATGGCAGAATTTCCTCCTTGAAAACAGAGGTTGCATAAACCGGTTGAAATACCGACATTTTTGCGTAAAATAGAACTGAACACATTTTAACCACCAGTAAACAATATAAATAACTTATCAATTTCAAAAAAGCAGAAATCATTCAAAAAGAAACAGAAATCCTATAAAAAAAACAAAAATTTGAAGTAAAACAGTTAAAAATCGTATTCTTCTTTAAAAAAAACTATAAAAACAGATTCTTTGTTCTTATAATGTGAAGAAAGTAAACAGCAGGTATCATGATTGAGGGGTGGTTATGAGTGATAAGAATGTAAAAAGCATACTTGTGCTCAATGGTCCTAATCTTAATCTTCTGGGAAGAAGAGAGCCTCATATATACGGTTCATCAACACTATCTGACATTGAAAATGATCTTTTGAAAATTGCGTCCGAAAACAATGTTGCCCTTGAATTTAAACAAAGCAACATGGAAGGGGAGATTGTTGAACTTATACACGGAGCAATGGGTAAAAATGATTTCATACTTATAAATCCGGGGGCATATACACATACAAGCGTTGCAATAAGAGATGCACTGCTCGGAGTGGCAATTCCTTTCATAGAGATACATATTTCCAATGTCCACGCAAGAGAGGAGTTTCGCAGACATTCCTATCTTTCTGATGTAGCAGTAGGAGTAATCTGCGGATTTGGCACTCGCGGTTATACATATGCTCTGCTCAATGCCATACACCTTTTGAACGACTAATAAAAATGCTGCACAGAGTGGTCCTGCATTCTGTGCATTTTGTTAATTAATCCGTGAAGAACCACACGGGGATAAGCAAATGAAATGATGATAAAAAACAGTTCATTTGAAGATCCGGTTACACAGTGACAATGGTTCAGATAAATTGATCTACTAATTGTATTTAATTTCACAAGGGTAATCTCATGAATATTGATATCCGTCAGATAAAGAAGCTGATCGAAGTGGTTGAACAGTCAACTATCAATGAAATAGAAATTGTAAACGGAGAAGAAACAATTCGCGTGAGGCGCAATGTCCATGAGGTAGCTTATCAACCGCAACCGGTTTCAACCGTCTATACTGCTCCAATGGTTCAGCAACCTGCTGCTCCGGTCGCACCAGCAGCTGCACCTCAGGCACCGGCACCGAAAGCAGAAACCGAAACAGGTCATAAACTTCTTTCACCAATGGTTGGAACCTTTTACAGATCATCAGGACCTGATGCAAAACCTTTCGTGGAGGAAGGACAGTCAGTTAAGATTGGTGATCCGTTATGCATAGTTGAAGCTATGAAGATGATGAACCAAATCACCTCAGATAAGGACGGCGTAATCAAAAAGATTCTTGTTCAGAACGGAGAAGCTGTTGAATTTGAACAGCCGCTATTTATTATTGAATAAGGATTCCGCCTATGTTGAAAAAAGTATTGATTGCAAACCGCGGTGAAATAGCACTAAGAATTCTGCGCGCCTGCAAAGAAATGGGAATCAAAACCGTAGCCATTCACTCAACTGCAGATCGCAACTTGAAGCATGTTATGCTGGCGGATGAGACTGTGTGTATAGGAAAGCCTGCGCCGAAGGATTCATATCTGAATGTACCAGCAATAATAGCTGCAGCCGAAGTCACGGGAGCAGATGCAATTCACCCTGGATACGGTTTTCTTTCAGAGAATGCAGATTTTGCAGAAATGGTTGAAAGATCCGGTTTTATCTTCATAGGACCAAAGGCTCAGACCATTAGACAAATGGGAGACAAGGTATCTGCAATTAAGGCAATGAAGGCTGCCGGAGTACCTACAGTTCCCGGTTCTGACGGTCCTGTCAGTGACGATATAGAGAAGAACAAAATAATAGCCTCCCGCATTGGATATCCAATAATAATTAAAGCCTCCGGAGGCGGCGGCGGACGCGGTATGCATGTTGTATACAAAGAATCTGAACTCGAAAATGCAATTGCTATAGCAAGAACTGAGGCAGGTCAGTTTTTTAACAATGATACCGTTTACATGGAAAAGTTTCTCGAGCATCCGCGCCATATTGAGTTCCAGATTCTTTCTGACGGTCAGGGACATTCTGTATACCTGGGTGAAAGAGACTGCTCTATGCAGAGACGAAACCAGAAGGTCATAGAGGAAGCTCCTGCACCGTTTATCACTCAGGAAGAGCGGGAATTTATCGGAAGCAGATGCTGCAAGGCATGTAACGAAGTTGGCTATATGGGTGCAGGAACATTTGAATTTCTGTACGAGAACAAACAGTTCTACTTCATAGAAATGAATACCCGTGTTCAGGTTGAGCATCCTGTATCCGAAGCGATTACAGGAATAGATATCGTCAAGCAGCAGTTGCTTGTTGCCGGCGGTTCTCCTCTCACCATAACACAGGATGATGTGCACATTACCGGTCATGCCATGGAATGCCGAATTAACGCAGAAGATCCTGCCACCTTCATTCCTTCCCCTGGCAGAATAGAAAGACTTCATGTTCCGGGCGGTCTGGGCGTACGCTGGGATTCTCATGTGTATGAAGGTTACGTTGTTCCTCCTTACTATGATTCAATGATTGGCAAACTTATATGTCATGCAGAGAATCGTAACAACGTTATAGCAAGAATGCGGCAGGCGCTTGATGAACTGGTTGTTGAAGGAATCAAAACCAACATTCCTCTTCACAAAGAACTGATGAATGATTCAACATTCGTGAATGGTGGAGAAAATATCCACTATCTTGGTCAGAAGTTAAGTTCTAAATAAGTCCTGTTACTTTTGATCTGGTAAGCCTTCATATTGCAGCAGCGTATGAAGGTTTTTCTTTTTAAGTTGCAGGAATAATTTTTTAAAACAGGGGTAAATAAGTGAACTCTCCATGTAACAGTGAAATTATAGAGAATTTTCTGACACATCTGACGTTGGAAAAAAGATTAAGTGCCAATTCAAACTATAGTTACAGGGAAGATATTCTGCAGTTTTCCTCCTTTCTGAATAAAACAGTTCAAAATAACCCAGCAAGTCTATTAAATTTCGGGAGAGAAGAAGTAGAAAAATTTCTGGAATACAGAAATAGTAAAGACTACAGTGCCAGATCAAACCAAAGATTTTTATCATGTCTGAGAACTTTTATTAAATTCTGCCACCTGGAACACTTAAGGACCGACAACCCCCTTGCTGCCATATCGTCACCCAAAAAAGAAATGCATCTACCGGAATATCTGACAGAAAATGAGGTTCAGTTACTTCTGAATGAGCCAAAAACATCGGATCCGCTGGAGCTCCGCGACAAAGCAATGATAGAGCTTATGTATGCATCCGGACTGCGCGTATCAGAGCTTATAAATTTAACCCTAAATGATATAGATATGGAGGAAAGTATTCTTAGGGTTATCGGAAAAGGAGACAAGGAAAGATTAGTGCCGTTTGCTGATCAAACAGGAGTCTGGTTAAATGAATATCTGACAAAAGTGAGAAACCTTATTCCTGTTTCATCCGAATATTTATTTTTATCCAAAAGAAATACTCCAATGACGCGGCAAACTTTCTGGTACAGAATAAAAGAATACGCACAGAGAATAGGTATCAGTAAAAACATCCACCCTCACACTCTCAGACATTCGTTTGCCACCCATCTTTTAAATCATGGAGCAACAATATTTGACGTCCAGCTGATGCTTGGTCATGCTTGTGTGGATACAACACAAATTTATACACACATAGCCAATCAGAAAATTAAGAACATACACCAGGAATTTCATCCGCGGGCAAAAAAACGTTAATTTTCACAAATTAAACCAGAAGATGCTAACTATTAAAAATTCAAATCTGTTCAAAGCAAAAAGACAGGGCTTTATATTCACCCATCGCAACAGAGCAAAACCTCTGAAAAACCCGGCATACCAAACTTCTGATATATATATTTTTTTTCCTCTAGGCTGAATTATTCTATTTATCAGAAAAAGGGACATGAAAAAGAGAGCTGATAATTCTGGAGATTATCTCCCGGTTGCATACTGATGATCAAAATACCGTACCGGCACCAGTAAATTTTAAACGCAGGAAGTTTTCAGAAGCAGAAGAATAAGAGCTCTGTTTGAGGTAAACAGTTTTCCTATGAATAAAACCTGTATAATTCTGTCTTTTACTCCTGCACAGCAATATTCAAATTCCGCTGTAAAACAGCACTGGTCTTCTATCTGTTCTAACAACTGCAAGACTGCCAAGCAAAAGACTCTTACGGATACAAAAAAAGCCACTATCAAGTGGCTTTTTTAATTCATGCTAAATAAGAAACTAAAGATGAAATATTATTCAGCTTCCTTAACATAAGTGATAAGCTTGTCACCCTGCTTCTCAAGATAGAAGTCATACTTACCATCTGCTGGAGGTGTAACCTTAACTTCTTCAAACTTAGAATTTGGATTCAAAACGATAGGCTCTCCACCCCACTCGTAAACACCAGGAGCAGAAGATGAATCGTAACCCATATTGGTACCAGGAGTCCATGCACTGTCAGCAAACTTGAACTTGTATGGAGCATAATCAACCTTAAGTTCTGCAGTTGCCTTCCACTTGTTGTCATCTACTTTCTTAACTAAGAATTCTGGAAGTGGAGCCCACTCTGGATCAGAAATTTCACCACGCAGGAAAATTGGCTTACCAAAAACATCTGCAGCACCTTCACCTGATGCAGCTGCACCACTAGAAGAACCACCGTCTGATGCACAACCAGCGAAACCAAATGAACCTGCAAATAATGCAGCTAAGATAACTTTCTTAAACATTCTATATAAATCCTTTTAACAAAAAAATAATGCCATGAGGCACCAAACGGTTATATTTAATCATAAAAGAGAGCTATGTTCTGATATATATATCACAAATCAACACCATACCAAAATGGATGATCATTTTTTACATTTACTTTTTATTGACGTAATCCTCTGCCTAAAGGCAGGTAGTTCCAGCCTGTTCCCGCAGCAGGCGGCGGAATACTCTCGCGGGTTTCTTCCGCCGACTCACGATACGGTTCACTGCACAAGCTCTGCGGCTATTTGCCGTTATTTAGAAAGCCTAGCTCTGTCTCTGTTAGCAAGAAAGGCTATACCTAAATTTATGCCCCATATTCTCGTCCTAAAGAATGTGATTCTACGGCACAATCAGATGACATAAACATCTTGATTTAAACATTGTTATAATTTTCCGCTATTCAAAGCACGCCAGATCATCAACGATGGAAGATAGATATTGAATGCTACCAAGATGCGGCAATACAAAAGCACGATCAGCTTTCTGCAAGGCAATTCTCCCTTTCATTTTAAGACATCAGAACATCAGAAAACTTATCAATTATAGTTTCAGACACCATATGAATGTCTGATAAAAGTGCGCAATCCGGAAATCATTTCATGGATCTTTATAAGATCTAATGGTTCAAATTAGTTAAAAAAAGGTGACAATAAACCAGTCAAATGACTGCCGCTTTTAATAATGATAAACCATCGTAAAGCTGATCACCTGCAAATAAGAGAAACCAGACAAGTAGCTACCATGAATACTTCTCTGAATATCGCATATCAGATGAAAAAAAAAATTCATTTCGACAGAAACAACTGCTAAACAGAAGTAACAAAAAAGGAAAATTTGAAGGTTATAAGAAGAGAAAAAATGGTGCTGCTAGACAGAATTGAACTGTCGACCTCACCCTTACCAAGGGTGCGCTCTACCAACTGAGCTATAGCAGCAAAGGGGTGCCTGACAATTACCTACTCTGACATGGCGAGAAGCCACACGACCATCGGCGCAACGACATTTCACTTCTGTGTTCGGACTGGGAACAGG
>JAEEGJ010020798.1_pt1 | contig 14216 bp, 8 predicted proteins | sample 8958761 | NCBI WGS metagenome assembly JAEEGJ01 (sample SAMN16246546, study PRJNA631951) | gut metagenome | biome: gut microbiome; feature: rumen; material: RS-attached | host: Bos | place: Iran: Karaj | collected 2018-10 | reverse complement strand
AAGTTGCCTTAATCGCAGTTTTGCGGAAGACTCCGACCCTTACCTTCGATTTTGGCGTATTTATTCTAAAGGAGGAAAGATTTATGTCAGCATCTTTCGACAAGCAGGCTATCATCAAGGAATATGCACTCTCTGAGGGCGATACAGGTTCTCCTGAGGTTCAGGTTGCACTTCTTACTTACAGGATCAATCACCTCACAGAACACCTGAAGACCCACAAGGGTGACCACCACAGCAGAAGAGGACTTCTCATGATGGTTGGTAAGAGAAGAAACATCCTTGATTACCTTGCAGCAGTTGATATCGAGCGTTACAGAACACTTATTGCAAGACTTGGTATCAGAAAGTAATCTTTCAAACAGATTATTGCAAAGAAGCGGTTCCTTACGGGGCCGCTTTTTCTTTCATTAAGTAAAGATGCTATAATTAATAAGTTATGACATTCCGGGAGGTATTAATATGCTTGACGGTTTTATCAGAGTAGCGGCGGCAAGTCCGAAGGTCAGAGTCGGAGACGTTGATTATAATGTCAGCCAGACTGTTGAGTTCGCTAAAAAGGCTGCAGATAACGATTGTGCAGTTGCCGTTTTCCCGGAGTTAGGATTAACCGGATATACCTGCGGCGATCTTTTCCTGCAAAATGCTTTGCTTGATAAGGCGATCGAAGGCTTGTACGATCTGGCAGAGCAGACCGCAGATCTGAATACCGTGATCATCGCCGGTCTGCCTTTTGTTTTATCCGGTAAGCTCTATAATGTTGCAGCCGTTATCCATCAGGGTGACATAATAGGCATCGTTCCGAAACAGAATATTCCGAACTACTCTGAGTTTTATGAACTCAGGCATTTCATGCCTTTTGAAGATGACGGGATCGTCATGACTGATGATGATATCTGTTTCGGAAGGGCAGTGTTCAGTTGTGACGGATTCAGCTTTGCGGTCGAGATCTGTGAAGATCTGTGGGTTGCAACGAGTCCCTCTGTTGATTATGTGAAAAGCGGTGCAGAGATCATTTTTAATCTGTCCTGCTCGGATGAGATCATAGGTAAGGCGAAGTTTCGAAGAGATCTTGTTAAGATGCAGAGCGCTAAGCTTATGGCGGCTTATGTATATTGTGATGCAGGGTTAGGAGAATCAACGCAGGATCTTGTTTTCGCCGGGCATAATCTTATCGCTGAGAACGGCAAGATCCTAAGCGAGAGCAAGAGATTTGCCAATGATAATGATGACGATGCGATCATTTACGCTGATATAGATCTGGAGCGCATCGAGGCAGACAGAAGAAGATCTAATACTTTCGCGGCAGATAATACCGGATATTACGGTGTGGATATAATTGAATTTGATGCTGAATTCCCGGATATCACGCCTCAAAGGAAGATCAGCAGAACGCCTTTTGTTCCAAAGAGTAAAGACGATCTTGCAGCAAGATGCGAGGATATCCTCAGCATGCAGGCAGCAGGCCTCTATACCAGACTTAAGGCTATAAATTGCAGTAAAGCAGTCATCGGTCTTTCGGGCGGACTTGATTCCACGCTCGCTCTCATAGTTACCATCCATGCTTTCGATAAACTTGGTCTTGACCGCAAGAACATCATTGCTATTACCATGCCAGGTTTCGGCACGACGGCAAGGACCAAGAACAATTCGATAAACATAGCTGAAGAATACGGCTGTACATTAAGGGAGATCCCGATCTCCGAGTCAGTCACTCAGCATTTTAAGGATATCGGCCACGACATCGACGTTCACGACGTCACATATGAGAATTCCCAGGCGAGGGAGCGTACTCAGATCCTTATGGACGTTGCAAACCAGGAGGGCGGCATAGTCATTGGAACGGGCGACCTTTCCGAACTCGCTCTCGGATGGGCTACTTATAACGGCGATCATATGTCGATGTATGGAGTTAACTGTTCTATCCCGAAGACTCTGGTAAGGTATCTTGTATCTTATGAATCAACACGCACGGCAGATGTTAATCCGTCGCTTTCCAAGGCGCTTGCGGACATAGTTGCTACGCCTGTTTCGCCCGAGCTCCTGCCTCCGACTGAGGACGGAAAGATATCTCAGAAGACCGAAGAAACAGTCGGACCTTATGAACTCCACGATTTCTTCCTTTATTACATGATCAGGTACGGCTTTACACCTTCGAAGATATACCGTATGGCGCTTACGGCTTTTGACGGAACGTATGATGCAGATACGATCTACAAGTGGGAAGAGACTTTCTTAAGACGTTTCTTTGCACAGCAGTTCAAGAGATCCTGCGTTCCGGACGGTCCGAAGGTCGGTACTGTATCTCTGTCTCCGAGAGGCGACTGGAGAATGCCTTCCGATGCATCCCGAAATGTATGGCTTGATGACTTAAAGACAGTAAAGGAATGAATATGAAATCAGTAGTTTGTTTTGGCGATTCAAATACTTATGGACATAATCCGGTAAACGGCGAAAGACTTTCCGAAGATATAAGGTGGCCTTGCGTTCTCCAGAAACTCCTTGGCGATGAGTTCAAGGTAATTGAAGAGGGACTTAACGGCAGGACCACAGTTTTCGATGATCCTAACGACGACTGGAAGAACGGTGTTGATTACATAAAGGGTATACTGTGCACGCACAGGCCCGTTGATTATCTTGTCATCATGCTCGGGACCAATGACATGAAGACCGTGTATAATGCTTCCCTTGATGCGATATCTTCAGGACTTAATGAGATCGTCAACAAGGCTGAAAGCGTTATGAATATCAAGCAGGGATATGTCCCGAAGATCCTTGTCGTATCACCTCCGGAGATCTCTCCGGATGTTCTGAAAGGACCTTTTTGCGATTCTTTCGATGAAGTATCCATAGATAAATCCAAGCGTCTCGCAGAATACTATAAGAAAGTCGCAGACAAACACGGATGCATGTTCCTGGATGCTAAGCTTTATATCAAGCCTTCAGTCGAGGACGGCCTGCATCTTGATCCTGCGGGACACAAGGGTCTTGCCGAGGCAGTTTATAACGCGCTTAAGGGTTTGTAATTTGTCTTATTGCGCTTTTAGTATATAATTATTAAGTTCGAGAAGGAGTGTAGTGTGTAGATTGACTGCCCGAACATCGAGCTTTGTTTTGCTCGGACCGTGAATCTACGAACTACCTCCTTTAAATAAATTCTATATTTCATAAAGGAGATTCAGATGGAAAAGATTTTCAGAACTGAAATCGCCGGCAGACCGTTGGTAGTCGAGACCGGTAAGATCGCGCAGTTTGCTAATGGTTCCGCACTCGTAAGATACGGTGAGACAACCGTGCTTTCCACAGCAACTGCAAGTGCCACACCTCGTGAGGGAATTGATTTCTTCCCGCTTTCAGTAGATTACGAGGAGAAGATGTATGCGGTAGGTAAGATGCCGGGCGGCTTCCTTAAGAGAGAGGGAAGACCGGGCGAGAAGGCTATTCTCGTTTCCCGTGTTATCGACCGTCCTATCAGACCTTTGTTCCCTAAGGACTTAAGAAATGATGTCTGTGTCAACAACCTCGTTATGTCCGTTGACCCTGACTGTTCTCCCGAGATCACGGCCATGCTCGGTACATCCATTGCTATCGCTATTTCCGATATCCCGTGGAAGGGACCTGTCGGAGGCGTCGTTTTAGGACTTATCGACGGCAAGACTATCATCAATCCTACGCTCGAGCAGCGTGAAGTATCACAGATGTACGTTACTCTTGCAGGTACCCTGAGCAAGATCTGCATGGTAGAGGCAGGAGCTAACGAAGTACCTGATGACGTAATGCTGAATGCTATTGCTGAAGGTCACGAAGTCATTAAGCAGATCTGCGAATTCATTAACAGCATCGTAGCTGAGATCGGTAAGGAGAAGTTCACTTACGAATCTGCTGACGTACCGGAAGAGATCTTCGAAGCAGTTAAGGAATATGGCTGGGATAAGATGCGTGCAGCAGTCCTTTCCAAGGAAAAGGAAGTAAGGGACGCTAACGTTGCAGCACTCCAGGAAGAGGTTGCTGCTCTCCTCGAAGAGAAGGAAGAGGGCCTTTCCAAGTGGGCTCCTGATGCCATCTATAAGCTCGAAAAGAAGGTCGTAAGAGATTACCTCTTCCGTGAGCATGTCAGAGTAGACGGCAGAGCTTTGGATGAGATCAGACCTTTATCCTGCGCAGTAGGCGTTCTCCCGAGAGTTCATGGTTCGTCATTCTTCCAGAGAGGCCAGACACAGGTAATGAATATCTGTACATTGGCTCCTCTTGATGACGCACAGAAGCTCGAAGGTCTTGATGAGCAGACATATAAGAGATATATGCATCATTACAACTTCCCGGGTTATTCCACAGGTGAGGCTAAGCCTTCCAAGTCACCCGGAAGAAGAGAGATCGGTCACGGCGCTCTTGCCGAGAGATCACTCATTCCTGTACTTCCTTCTGAGGAAGAGTTCCCTTACTCGATCAGAACAGTATCCGAGATCACGATGAGTAACGGTTCCACATCACAGGGTTCAGTCTGCGCTTCAACGCTCTCACTTATGGACGCAGGCGTTCCGATCAAGAGACCTGTTGCAGGTATATCTTCAGGACTTATCACGGATCCCGACAATGACGACAACTTCCTCGTATTCATGGATATCCAGGGCATCGAGGACTTCTTCGGCGATATGGACTTCAAGGTTGCCGGTACTACAGAAGGTATCACATCCATCCAGGTCGATATCAAGGTAGAAGGTCTTACGTTAGACATCATCAAGGCTGCTTTCGAGATGACACACAAGGGAAGACTCCATATCATCAATGACATAATTCTTCCCTGCATTCCTGCACCCCGTGCAGAGCTCAACAAGTGGGCTCCCAGAATCATCTCCATGCAGGTTCCCGTTGACAAGATCAGAGAAGTCATCGGTTCCGGCGGAAAGGTCATCAACAAGATCATTGCCGATACCGGCGCTGAGATCAACATCAACGATGACGGTATGGTCTATATCTCCACACCTGATCTCGAAAAGGCCGAGAAGGCAAAGATGATCATCAACGGCATCATATCTGATCCTGAGGTAGGCACAGAGTACGACGGCGTTGTTACAAGACTCATGGACTTCGGTGCTTTTGTAGAGTTCCTCCCGGGTAAGGAAGGTCTCGTTCACATCTCCAAGATGGCTTGGAACAGAGTAGAGAAGGTTGAAGATGTACTTCATGAGGGTGATAAGGTTCACGTTAAGCTCATTGAGATCGATTCACAGGGAAGACTTAACCTCTCCATCCGCGACTGCTTACCTAAGCCGGACGATTTCGTAGAGGAAGAGCCCAGAAGAAGAGAGGGCAGACCCAATCGTGAGAGAAGAGGCGGATTTGCCGGCAGAAACGGTGGCAGAAAGAACTTTGGCGACAACGACGGCGAGCAGGCTCCCGAGAATCCCAAGGGCAGAAGAAGAGAATTCTGATAAATACTTTATAAAGGGGTGACACTATGGCAGAGAACATGGGAAACACAGAAGAACAGATGGAAGTCGTTACTGCGGCTCAAACCGAGGACGTAACTGACAAGAAGTGTCCGAATTGCGGCGCTACGGTAGTTTACGATCCTGACACTCTGTCCATGACTTGCCCGTTCTGCGGCTACTCAAGGACACTTCCCAAGCCTGAAGACAACGGACAGGACGTAGAGGAACTGGATTTTGCTTCTGCCAAGAACCGTGAGAGCCTCGACTGGGGTAAAGAAAAGAAATCTCTGGTCTGCAAGAACTGCGGCGCTGAGACGATCATGGATTCCGCTGACACGGCGCAGTGCTGCCCTTACTGCGGTTCCACCCAGGTAATGCCTGTTGACAACGATGATGACGTCGTTGCACCGGGCGGTGTCGTTCCTTTCGAGATCACGAAGGAAAAGGCTGCACAGCTTTTCAAGAGCTGGATGAAGGGTAAGCTTTTTGCACCCAAGGAAGCCAAGCAGAGCTGTGAAGCAAAGAACTTCAACGGTGTATATCTTCCTTACTGGACATACGATTCACAGACAACGTCTCCTTATGAGATCAAGCTCGGTTTCAACAGCAAGGATAAGGACGGCAACACAGTCACAACGTACAGAACATACCGCGGTATCTATGAGCGTTTCATCGATGACGAGACCGTCTATGCCAGCAAAAAGACTACGAACCGCTTTATCAAGCAGGCGTCGGTCTTCGATTTCTCCAAGCTTCGCAAGTATTCACCTGAGTTCATCGCAGGTTTCCTTGCAGAGCGCTACACCGTAGGTCTTGATGAAGGCTGGGATATTGCCAAGGATCAGATCAAGGATAAGCTCAAGAATGAGATCTCCAGCATGGAAAGAAAGAAGAGAAAGGCTGACAGCGTTTCAAAGCTCACTTTCAATACGGCTTATTCGAAAGTTACCTATAAATACGTTCTTGCTCCTATCTGGATCGCAAACTTCAAGTTCAAGGATAAGCTCTACAATATCGTAGTTAATGGTCAGACAGGTCAGATCAAGGGCGAGGCTCCGGTATCTCCTATCAAGGTTGCAATTGCAATCGCTATTGCTATCGCAATTCTTATCATCCTGTACCTGCTTTTCAATAATTAACATATTTTAAGTAAGGCTGATAAAAGGCTGTCTCATGGTGTTTTCGCTTGAGACAGCCTTTTTTGATGACAAATTTGTGGTAATTTGTTCAAATTCATTTGAATCTCTTGAAATTTTTACAATTTGTTCATAGAATTACGCTGATAAAATATTTTTATTTTTTAGGAGTTTCTATGTTCAATATCGCGAAAAGAGCAACTTCGGCAATCGTGGCATTTGCAGTAGTACTTGGAACATTGGCCTTGGAACCTGTCTTCACAGGCAAAAAGAACCAGGTAAATGCTGCAACAATATATGATTCAGCGAGTGCCATCAACTACGCAACGATCCTTGGAGGCGCGGTCGACTACGGTATCGTAGCTGAAACGGTAGTACAGCGTAACCATACAGAGACTAATTTCGCGACCAATCACTATATTCATGAAAAAGATAATATTGACGTAGATTTCATAGATTCGACTGCTCTTTTCCTGGTAGGTAAATATACTCCCGGTCAAGGAGATAATGCTTATATCAGATTTGGCAAAACGACTGCCAGCGCGATTTATTTTGAAGCTCCGAGTGATGTGTTTGGCGGATATGATCCGACTATAGCCGCTAAGTTTAATACAACAAACGGAAATATTAAGTTCGAAGGCGGATATACCGATAAGCCTTTTGTCCAGGCTATCAATCCTAATGCCAGCGTAAACGTTAACCGTCTTCTTAACAGAATCTGTTCAGATAAAGCTGTAGAAGATGCGGAAATGGGCTGGTCATATTTCCTTCAGGCAAGAGCTGAATCTGCTGATTATTGCTTAGAAGCTTCTAAAATAACCAATTCTAATGGATTTGTTACTATCGATGCTACGGATTCCAAGTACGACGGAAAAGTAGTTTACGTTAATGTCACTCCCGAAATGCTTCCTGCTCTTGCTTCATCCGAGCAGTTCAGGATAAGGAAGAATCCTTCTTCTGTTGTAGTACTTAACATTAATGGCGGTACAAATAAAGGTTCGGCATTGCGTCTGTCACAACCGAGAGTAGAGGTTAATGGAGTAGGTAATTTCAAGGGTCATACTTCTTCAAACGGTTCAGATTTAGATAAGGCCAGAGCAATTCAGGAGAACTATAACCAGACTGTCATCTGGAATATCATGGGAACCGCAGATGTTGAGCTTCAGTGTACCGGTGGTGCCGTGCTTGCTCCTAATACTAAAAACGTAACTCTTGTTGACGGTAACTCATGCGGTTGGGTAGTTACAAGAGGTACATTTAACATGAATCAGGAATTCCATTTCCTGTATTCCGGTTCAAGCAGAGACAGTTACGGCCAGATGCATTTCGCGCTTACAAAAGCATTTACAAAGAACTATGCTCCTCACGGTTCCGTTAAGCAGGATACAACAGTAGATATCCTTAATGACAGCACATACAGCTTTAATTTTGTCGAATATGACCGTCCTGCTTCGGGCGGCGCAGAATTCCAGACTATTCGAAGCGGCGGGATCAACAAAGTTGTTTATGCCAAGAAGGACGGTACAGTTACGTTCCCGATCGTGAATTTTACATGTTCCGGTAACGGGGATTATTATGATGTTCCCAAGGGTCAGGAGAAAATGTACTATTTCAGGGTAACTGAAAACAATGCATTAGCTACTCATCAGATTTCTGCTTCTGACCAGCGTTATATTGAAAATTCAAACGGTTACATCGACATGAGACTTAAGGTCGCCGTTGATTCCAAGGGTAACTTTACATATTTCGTAGATTATAAATCCGTAACGGGTGACGGCGTGGTCTTCAGAAAATATCAGGAAGACTACAAGGACTTCATTAAGATGTCAGGCGTCCAGTTTGACCTTGGCGCATTCTATAATAAGGTAAGAGATACAGAACCTTTGTATATAGATATAACCAAGACATTTGGCGGCGGTGTAACGGAAGATGACCTTAAGTATCTTACATTTGAGATCTATGAGGTTGATAAGAGCGGTTCTTCAGCTCCGAAGGTTGTTGCCACATATAATTTCGGAACTGATTTCGAAAAAACAACAGATGCTGCAGGCAAAGAAATATATAAGCTTAAGCATATGTTTGCGGCAGATGCCTCAAAGACATACTATGTTAAAGAAAGCAATTATAATATAGCTACAGCCGAGATAGTAGTTGTTACTTATACGCTTCCTGACGGAAAAACAGGAAATGTTACCAATACAGGAATGACAGCTGATTTCCAGGTCGATACAACCAACAATAGTAATAATCCTTATGTAGTTGCATTCGATAACCAGTATACCCTTTATCAGGGAAAGATCGTCTTAACTAAGACGATCGAAGGTCCTGTAACCGATAAGGATATCGAAGGATTAACGTTCGAAGTTTACGAAGAAGGCACAAACAAACTTGTATGGTCCGGATCACTCAAGGATACAAAGGGTTCGGCTCCTAAGTTTACGGTCGATTCGAATGGTGTGTATACATCTGAAGAGATAGGTGTTCCGCGTGGTACTTATTATGTTGTGGAAAAGCTTACAACAGATGCAGGAACCGTTACGGTAACATATAAGATCGACAATACCGACGGAAAGCCGGTTGCTGATTATGACAATAAGAAAGTACAGACTTCTACATTTGTTGTCGATAACAATCAAAAAGTACAGCTTGATTTTAAGAACATCTATACCGGCGGAAGCATCAAGCTTCTTAAGACATATGAAGGTGAGATCAAATCAGGTGTTACTTCATTCCCTGCAGCCATCAAAGGCAATGATGGTAAGTATTATGATGCTAAGGGCAATGCTTATGATTCAGAGAAGCTGATCATGGTTCCTGTTGATACGACAGGTATCACGGTTGATAATCTTCCCGTACAGACTTATACGGTTTATGAGGTAGATCCTGAATCCTATGCGGGAGAAGGTTACAGGCTCAGTGCCAATTCAGTAAAGAGTGCGTCAGTTACCGTAACTGCCGGAAATGTGGCAGAGCTGACATTTAACAATATTTATGAAGTTGCTCCCGGCTCGCTTACCATCTCAAAGACGATCAGCGGAGCACCGTTGAATGATCTTGAGACCATAAGCTTTGTTGTAACTGATGAAAACGGAAAGACTCTTTCAGTACCTGATCTTACATTCGCCAATGTTGAAGCAGGTATATGGAAAGATGACGGAAAAGGAACATATACCTACACAATTCCTGATCTTGTTGCCGGAACAACTTATACTGTAACTGAGAAATACAACGGAACGGAGAATAGTACGAAGTATACTCTCAGCGCTTCAAGTACGACTGACGGCAGCGGAACGATCAAGGCAGGCGGTGAAGTAATCGTTGAACTTACGAATGTCTATGAGGCAAAGACAACAGGCAGTCTGAAGGTAACAAAGACCATCAGCGGAGCAGAGCTTAAGGACTTCGAGAAGATCACGTTCACGGCAACGGGAGATAAGGGTACGACACTTACCATCCCTGATCTCACGCTTGAAAACGTAAATAAGGGAATCTGGAAGGACGAAGGCAACGGTACTTATTCTTATACTGCTGATAAGCTCCCTGCAGGAGAAACGTTCACAGTAACCGAGACGCTTGACAGCTTCCTCGGAACTGCAACGACACAGTATGAGAAGGATACCTCGAACTCTTCTGATACCGCCAAGGCAACGATAGAGGCTGATAAGACAGTTACTGCAGCTCTTACGGATACTTACAAGACAAAGACAACACCTGTAACAACAGGCAGTCTGAAAGTAACAAAGACCATCAGCGGAGCAGAGCTTAAGGACTTCGAGAAGATCACGTTCACGGCAACGGGAGATAAGGGAACAACGATTAACATTCCTGATCTCACGCTTGAAAACGTAAATAAGGGAATCTGGAAGGACGAAGGCAATGGTACTTATTCTTATACTGCAGACAAGCTCCCTGCGGGAGAAACGTTCACAGTAACAGAGACGCTTGACAGCTTCCTCGGAACTGCAACGACACAGTATGAGAAGGATACCTCTAACTCTACTGATACCGCCAAGGCAACGATAGAGGCTGATAAGACAGTTACTGCAGCCCTTACGGATACTTACAAGACAGTAACGACTACCAGTACACCTGCACCTCAGCCGAAATACGGTTACATTGATATCACGAAGACATTCGGCGGTTATGTAACTGACGAAGATTTTGATAACCTTACTTTCGAGATCTATGAGGTAGGTAATCCGACACCAGTTGCCACATATAAATTCGGAACAGACTTTATGGAGAGTTCAGAAAATGTGTACTCTCTTAAGACAAAGTTCGAAGCTGATCTGACAAAGGAGTATTACGTCGTAGAGAAGAACTATGATGTTAATGCCCAGAAGGAAGTAAGTGTTTCTTACTCACTTGACGGAGGTTCAAAGGCGGATGGTGCCACGACGGATACGTTCAAAGTAGATTCGACCTGCACTGAAGCATATCCTTTTGTTGTCGCTTTTACCGATGAATATACGCCTGCTTCAATGCTGAAAACGACCGGTGATCTGACAATTGCCAAGGCAATCGGTCCGAATGCTCCTGATGAAGCTTATTCAAAGAGTTACACATTCAAAGTAACCGGTCCTAACGGATTCAGCGATACTGTTACCATTACCGGTGAGAACTCCGTAACTCTGACGGATCTTGAACCCGGTAAATACATAGTTACTGAGGATCCGACTTCAGCAATGATCTCCGGTAGTGATCTCATCGTATCCGGAGATAACGGAGTTGAGGTGGAAGTAGTTGCCGGAGGAGATACTACTTGTGCTGTTACTAATACGTATATTGACAGTTCATTGGTATCACCGATATCTTTGTCAGGTTCTCTTACGATCTCCAAATCTTTGGGTTCAGGATCTCCTGACGAAGCATTTGGCAAGATCTATAAATTCACGGTAACCAGCACTGACGGTTATAAGAATACGGTAACAATAACCGGAGCGGATTCTGTTACTCTGAGTGATCTTGTACCCGGAACATATACGGTTACAGAGGATGAGACAGGTGCAGCCATAGCTGACTATGATCTCACCGTATCCGGTGATAATGGAGTTGCTGTAAGCGTAAAGGCAGGAGAGGCCTCCACATGCTCTATTATGAATAATTATGAGTATGACGAGGAGTACACTACTCCGGTCGAGCCTACACCTACGACAAAGCCGACACCTACAGACACACCTACAGACACACCTACGCCGGTGCCTACAAACAACCCGACGGATACACCTACTCCGGTGCCTACGACAGAACCAGTTAACACTCCTACACCGACACCTGATTCCGGTCTTGAGCTGACGTTTGAGAAAAAGGACGAGTTAGGTTCACTGATTGCCAACGCGGTACTTACGTTAACGAGTGAAGACGGTTATGACATGTCCGGCGTCACTGTAACCCAGAATGGTGTTGCAATAGAGGTTACGCTTTCTGATGATAAGACAGCTATCTCATTTACTACGGCAGATACTGCTCCTTCGATCGTCAGCGGCCTTAAGCCCGGAAGTTATGAGCTGAAAGAAACTGTAACACCTGAAGGATATCTGACAGCTGACAGTATTCATTTCGTTCTGTATGATGACGGATCGTTCAGCGAGGACGGAGCATCGGTAACTGTTGCCGGTTCGCCCGTAGTAATGGTAGATAAGGCAGATCCGACTTATGATCGTGACGGCAAGATAAGACCGACGGATACGGATACGGATATTGACATAACGCTTCCGAAACCGAAACCGAATACAGACACGAATACTAACACGGATACAAATACGAATACTGATACCAATACAGACCTGGATGACAGAAATCCGCCTGTAAAGAAAAACAAGCCGTCCGTTCCGGCTACCGGCGAAAAGAAGAGCTATTACGCTCTTGCAGGCATTTCGCTTATGGGTTTGTGTGCCGCGATCGTAGCAGGTTTGGGAATTTATCGTAAAAAGAAGTCAGAAGACTGATTCCGGAAGATTAATTGATTTAACAAAGGGCTGTGTAAGATTTGATTTCAAATTGTTACACAGCCCTTAGTATTATTCTGATTTATGCACGAAATTTGCCCGGATGATTTCGGCACAAAAAAAGCTGTCCCAAACAATGTCTGAGACAGCTATTTATTGGTGCGGCCGACGAGACTTGAACTCGTATGGAGTTACCCACACGCCCCTCAAACGTGCGCGTCTGCCAGTTCCGCCACGGCCGCATGCACTGCTTAAAGCAAGCTCGATAATTATACTTTTCGGATAGTACAGTGTCAAGAAGTTTTTTAGGTTGACAATCTGATATTTTTATCGTCCCGTTTCCATGTAATCCGGCGTAAACATATCGACAGCTTCCATGAACGCGTCCCAATTACTTGTTTTGGGCGTCAGGATCACTATCTTCCCTATTCTATTGACCATTACTTCATCAGAATCAAATCTGCATTCTTTTGGCAGTCTCACTGCCTGGCTTCCGCCATTCTTGAAAATCTTTGCTGTCATCACTTAAAACACCTCCTTTGAAGCACATCAGGTAAGTTCAACTACCCTGTTATAAAGCAAATGGTATTTGCCGAAATCGGATTCATCGTGGTAGTGGCCGAAATACCAGTCATTGAACTTGACCGTCTGAGTCAGCGTGTCCAGAAACTCAGTGAGTTCATTATGGTCACGGTACTGCATTTTGGGCATGTTCATTGCCAGAAGAGTCATTTCGGGCGCACAGTGGGTCAGGATACAGTCAACTGTACCGTTGTGTCTCTCGAGATTGGAAACGGCTTCTTCGTATTCTTCGACAGAAGGCATCTCGCGTGGCCACCAGGTAACCCCTTCTTTACGGTATTTGATATCGGAAGAATGAGCTCCTCCCATGGTAAACAGCTTCTTTCCGCAGAGTTCAAAGACTTGGCCTCTCATAAGATGGAAGACAGAATCAGTCACCTTATGGATCTTTCCGCCGTGCCATGTTGTAACCGGCATCGAATCCAAAGCGTCATGATTCTCATGATTGCCGTCGATAAAGAGGGTCGTGAAATTACGCTTGCTGTAGTTATCCTGCAGGTATCTGTCTGTTCTGTCCAAACCCCACACTGCACCGAAATCCCCGAGCACGATCACATAATCTTCCTTGGTAAGGGATTTCTGCTCAGGAAAATTATGGGTATTGAGCTTGTGCCAATCAATATCTCCGTGTGTATCACCTGTAACAAACAAACGTGGCATTATCTCTCTCCTGCGATATATTCTTCTTCAGCCTTCAACAAGCGCTGCAATAACTTAAGGCGTGTTCTCCTGTCCGTATTCTCGATGAGAACATGTGTGTCATTTGTGTCTAACACATAATCGAAAGCTTCTTCGGTTGCTTTCTCATAAGGGACCACTTCGATAGTGAATCCGAAGCCGTCCAGATATGCCAGAAGCGTTGAAACTTTCATATCATTAACGCCGCTCTCCATTCTGTAGAGGCTTGCCGGAACTATTTCCATTTTCTCCGCAAGCTCTTTTGCGGAAATGTTTGCTTTCCTCTTTCTTACTGCCGTATCAAGGAATCCTCTGTATGCTTCCATTCGTCTGTCATATGCTTTGCTGATCATAGGCCTTACTCCTTTGCGCTTTGATTAGATACCTCGATGTTATCACACAGATAACATGTATTCAATATGTATAGCATATATGTTGCTAGT
>JAEEGJ010020797.1_pt1 | contig 14216 bp, 13 predicted proteins | sample 8958761 | NCBI WGS metagenome assembly JAEEGJ01 (sample SAMN16246546, study PRJNA631951) | gut metagenome | biome: gut microbiome; feature: rumen; material: RS-attached | host: Bos | place: Iran: Karaj | collected 2018-10 | reverse complement strand
TCAGGTTGTAGGTTTCAGCCAGCTGGAGGGTGACCTCCGTGTAGTTGACCTGCTGGTATCCGAGGCAGGAGACCTCGACCCGGTAGGGGCCGCCGGTACGCATGCCCTGGATGGTGTACAGGCCGTCAGCGTTGGTCACGGAGCCGTAGGTGGTTCCGGAAGGCTCGTGGACGGCCACGACCGCGGCGCCGATGACCGGCTCCCCGTTCTGGTCCACGACGCGTCCCCCGAGGGAAGAGGTCGTCACCTGGGCGGAGACGGCGATACCCGCGAACAACGCAATGCACGCAAGCGCAAAGCTTTTCAAAGGATTTCTCATAAGGTTATCGTGCTTAATTATATAGTTATCCAATTTGCGAATTTAACGAAAAAAACGAAAAAGCACAATAAAAAACGGGACCCCTTTCCAGGGGCCCCGTCGGGGACGCTGGCTGAAAGCCAGACTAGTTGAAGAAGTACTTCAGACCGAGCAGGATCTGCCAGCACTCGTAGGTTTCCTTGAGGCAGGTCGTATAGGTCTGGGTCGGATAAGCGTCTCCCACCTTGTTGAAGGAGAAGGTCGGAACGCCGCCTTCGATGCCTTCATACTTGAGCGGGGCGATGACACCGGTGAAGCTGTTCTTGTTGTAGCAGTCCAGCTTGCGGACACCCCAGTTGCTGTTCAGCATGTTGCCGATATTGTCGATGGAGGCGCTGATCTGGAACTTGTGGCTGGTGGAACCGATGTTGAACTTGATGTCCTTCGCGATACGGAGGTCGAAACGGTGCACGAACGGGGAACGGGCGGCATTGGCCTCGGCGTACTGGCCCTTGTGCGCGGACAGGTAGGTGTCCTGCTCGACAAACTTCCAGAAGGCGTCACGGTCGGCCTCGGACTTGAACGCAACCTCGTCCTTGGTGGCCGGGATGTAGATCAGGTCGGTGGACAGGCCGTCGCCGTTCATGTCGTTGGAGTACGTGAAGCTGTTGCCGTAAGCGGAGTAGCCGCTGTAGTACAGGTCAACCTGCAGACCGCCGATAAGGTCGATGTAGTAGGAGATGTCGGCGGAAATCTTGTCCGGGACCACATACTGGCTGCGCTGGAGCGTCAGGAAGTTCGGACCGTCCACGGAAGCGAGGCCCTGGTACGCGGAATTCGCGGCGGAACCCGGCATGCCGGAGATTTCCTTGGACTCGGTGTGGGTGTAGGAGAACATCAGCTTGAGATTGCGGACGGGCTCAGCCTTCATCGTGTAGTTGATGGTATAGCCCCAACCCTCGCGGGAATTGGTCAGGATGTAGGCGTTGTTGCCACCGTAAGTATAAGGAGCCGCGGCATAGTTGAGACGCTTGTCCGGACCGGAGAAGCGGCTGGTGACGGCGCTCTCGTTGATGTTCCAGTTCTTCAGGCGGGTACCCCAGATGGTCTTGTTGAACATGCCTTCCAGCGACATGGAGAACGGGAAGGAGGTCGGGAGCTGCAGGTCGAGGGCGAGGGAGCTCTTCCAGATCTGCGGCATGTGGAATTCGGGATCGACACCGTTGATGTCGGCGCTCTTGCCGATCTGACCGTCCTGCGGAGTGACCGTGGTATTCAGGCCAAGAGCCTTGATGTACTCCTCATTGTTGGTGATGAGGTGACCGCCGGTGGTCTTGCCGCCGTTGAGGGTGGTAAGGGCCGCAAGCACGTCAGCCGGGTATTTGACACCGGTGATCTTGCCGTCAGCGTCCTTCTCGAAGGAAGAGGTGAACTTGGCGGTGGTCTGGATCATGCCGGCATTCTGCGGCATGTTGGTGAAGAACACGAGCGGGAGACGGCCCTGGAAGAAGCCGGTACCACCGCGGACGACGATGCTCTTGTCACCGTAGACGTCCCAGTTGAATCCGATGCGCGGGGAAACCTGGACACGGGTCTTGGGCCAGGCGCCGGTGTCGACGTGACGGCCGCCGAAGTCAACGGCCTTGATGGCGTTGTTGGTCATCAGGTCCTTGTTGTCGAAGGCGAGCATGTCGGCGCGGAGACCGTAGGAGAGCTTGAAGTTGCGGGTGAGTTTCCACTCATCCTGGACATAGGCGCCGTACTGGTCGTAGTTGATGCGGCCGGCCGGGCTGGTGACACCGTTGTTGCCGTAGGTGTAGACGAAGCTCAGCGGCAGGTTGCCGTTCAGGAAGTCGTCGGCGCTGGCGAAGCGGTAGTAACCGGTACCGTTGCGCATGTAGGAGTTATGCGCCATCTGGTGCTCATAGGAAGCGCCGGCGGTGATGGTGTGGGCACCCAGGTAGAAGGTCAGGTTGTCCTGGACGTTGAGGACGGTGTTCTTCACGCCGTTGTTGTAGGTGAAGAGCTCGTAACCGAGGGAGGTGTAGGGGATGAAGTTACCCGAGCTGTAGTCACCGTCGGTCATGATGTCGATGTGCGGGAACGGGCTGGACTTGGAGCCGCGCTGGTCGTTGATGTTCGTATAAGTGGCCAGGAAACGGTTGGAAACCGTGTTGGAGAAGCGGCTGTTAAGTTCGCCCGCGACGGACCAGACGTCATTCTGCTGGCTGTACATGTTGTAGGCGAACGGGTGGGAAGCGTCGCTGGCACGGTTGAAACTCCGGTTGCGATAGCTGTCGTCGCAGGAGTTGCCGTTCGGCTCGTTCCACTGGGTGTTCGTCGTGTTGTTGTAGCGGAGGCTCAGCTTGTGGGCGTCAGAGATGTTCCAGTCCAGGCGGGCCAGGAGCTTGCGGTTCTGGATACCGCCGGGGAAGTCGGTGTAGGAACCGGCGTCATAGCCGTAGTCGTTCTTGAGCTTGTCAGAGATCTTCTGGAGAACGGCCTGCTTGGAGGCGTCGGGCTTGTTCTGGATAGCCTGGCCCGGCTTGTTCTGCATCTCGAAGTTCACGAAGAAGAAGAGCTTGTTCTTCACGATCGGACCGCCGAGGGTGAAGCCGTAGATCTTGTTGGATTCCGGATCACGGACGCCCTTGTTCAGGTCCTCGCCCATCAGCTTGTTACCGCGGAGGCGCTGGTCGTAATAGTAGGTGTAGGCCGTGCCCCGGAAGGTGTTGGTACCGGACTTGGTGATGGCGTTGATGCCGCCGCCCACGAAATTGGACTGACGGACATCATAGGGAGCCACGACCAACTGGACCTCCTCGATGGCGTCCAGGGAGATCGGGGTACCGCCACCCGGGAGGTTGGCGGAGAGGCCGAAGTTGTTGTTGAAGTTCGCACCGTCCACGGTGAAGTTCGTGGAACGGCCGTCGGAACCGGCGAAGCTCATGCCGGAGGCATACGGGCTGAGCTTGGTGAGGGCGCTGATGGAACGGCCGGAGTTCGGCAGGTTCATCATTTCCTCGTTGGAGACGTTGGTGCTGGCGCCGGTCTTGGTGGCGGCGAAGCGGGAAGCCGGCGTGGCTACGACAATGGCTTCGGTCAGGGAAGTGACATCATCGTTCAGATAGCCGTCGAGCACATAGTTCTCACCGAGGGCAAGCTTGATGTCGGTAAACTTCACGGTCTGGTAACCGAGGCAGGATACCTCCACGGTGTAAGGACCGCCGGTACGCATGCCCTGGATGGCATACAGGCCCTCACCGTTGGTGACGGCACCGTAGGTGGTACCGGAAGGGAGGTGGGTCGCCACGACGGCGGCGCCGATGATGGTTTCACCCTTGGCATCCACGATGCGGCCGCCGAGAGAGGCGGTCGTCACCTGGGCAAAGGCGACGGTACCCGCAATCAACATGGTGACAGCGAGCACGAGGCTTTTGAAAGCGTTCTTCATAAGTTGAATAAAGATATATTATTGTATCGTTACCTTCTAACCGGGCGCAAAGGTAGGACTTTTTTCGGACTTATCGAAGAATTTTGCCGATGAAATGTCAAAGTTTTATCATTCAGCGAATTACAAAAAGGTCTTTGTCCGTTTTGGAACAAAGACCTTTCGATAACGCGTTGATAATCAACTGTATGCGAATCCGACCGAATCAGAGTCCGAAGGCGTTTTTCACGACAGGGACGCTGTCAAGGAGCTCCCAGCCGAAAAATTGGACGATCCTGGGCTTGCCCTGCACGGTCACGGCCTTGGTATAAGGGGTGCGGCCCATGTGTCCGTAAGCGGCCGTCGGCGTGTAAATCGGATTCTTGAGACCGAACTTCCTGATGATCTTTGCGGGGCGGAGGTCGAAGATTTCGGCCACCTTCTTCGCAATCTCACCGTCCTTCAGTCCGTTTTTCGCAGTACCGTAGGTGTCCACGAACACGCTCACGGGCTTCGCTACGCCGATGGCGTAGGCGAGCTGGACGAGGCACTCGTCCGCCACGCCGGCCGCGACAAGGTTCTTCGCGATGTAGCGGGCGGCATAGGCCGCGCTGCGGTCCACCTTGGACGGATCCTTGCCGGAGAAAGCACCGCCACCATGGGCGCCCTTGCCACCGTAGGTGTCAACGATGATCTTTCGGCCGGTGAGGCCGGTGTCTCCGTGAGGGCCGCCTATGACGAACTTCCCGGTGGGGTTCACGTGCAGGATGTAGTCATGGATGAGGCGTGCGGTCTCCTCCGGAAGGGCAGCTTTCAGACGCGGGATGAGGATGGTCTCCACATCGGCGCGGATCTTGGCCTGCATCTCGGCATCCACGCGGGCCTGGCCGAACTCGCGGACGGCGTCGGCGTAAGACATGGACCCGAGGCTCGCCGGGACAAACTCGTCATGCTGGGTGGAGAGGACGATGGTATGGACCTTCACGGGCAGGTGTGTGTCCCCGTCATATTCGATGGTGAACTGGGACTTGGCGTCCGGGCGGAGGTACGGCATCAACTCCGGCTCCTGGTGGCGGATGTCAGCGAGGATCTTCAGAAGGAAGTGGCTGAGATACAGCGGCAGCGGCATGTAGTCCTCCGTGTCGCGACAGGCGTAGCCGAACATCATCCCCTGGTCGCCGGCACCCTGGTCATCGGCCTCAGCGCGCTCTACGCCGCGGTTGATGTCGGCGCTCTGCTCGTGCAGGGCGGACATCACGCCGCAGGAATTTCCGTCGAACATGTACTCGGCCTTGTTATAGCCGATGCGGTTGATGGTGTTGCGGACCGTAGTCTGGATATCGACATAGGCTTCGGACTTGACCTCGCCCATCACCACAACCATACCCGTGGAGCAGAAACTCTCGCAGGCGACTTTGGATTCGGGGTCCTGGCGGAGGAACTCGTCCAGGATGGCGTCACTGATCTGGTCGGCCACTTTGTCGGGATGGCCTTCGGAAACCGATTCGGAAGTGAATAAGTAGTTCATATATAAAAAATTAGCCCCGTGCAGATGCGGAGGCTAAAAAACACAAAACACTGATATGAAATGTAATTTAGCATTTTTTTGAGTGGTTGCAAGCAATCCAAATCTCTCCACTTCTGTTTTTGGGACGGCAAAGGTACGACTATTTTTTGAATATGCAAGGGAAAATTATGTTTTTTCAAGGAAACGGTTCTGGAATTCCGGCGACATTTACCCGGATAGGGCCGCGAAGCGGTAGGAGCCGGAATTCCAGAACCGTTTCCCTGTTTTCCCCTATAATAACAAGACCTCGACGGAAATTCTAATAATCCCCCCGGTCCAGTTCGCGGCGGACGTCGCGTTCCTTGATGGTCTGGCGCTTGTCGTACTCTTTCTTACCCTTGGCAAGGGCGATAAGAAGCTTGGCGTAGCCGTTGTCGGCGATGAAAAGTTTGACGGCGACGATGGTGAGGCCGGCCTTCTTGTCCTCCATGAAGAGGTGATTCAACTCGCGGCGCGTAAGAAGAAGCCGTCGGTCGCGGACAGGCTCGTGCTGTCCCCAGGAGCCCCAGTGGTACTGGGCGATGTTCATGCCCCGGACGAAGAGCTGATTGCCCACGAAAAAGCAATAGGCATCCTGCAGCGAGGCCTTCCCCGCCCGGATGGACTTGATTTCCGTACCCACCAGCTGGATGCCGGCGGTGTACGTCTCCAGGAACTCGTAATCGAACGAGGCCCGGCGGTTCTTGATCTGTATGGTGCTCTTCGCTTTCGGCATAGGGTTGCAAAGGTACAACTTTTTCTCTAATTTTGTCTCATGTCCCTCCCGAACAAGACCAACCTCCTGCCCGACCGTCCCGGCATCCCGCCGATGGCCGCGATGCCCGAGCCTGAAACCATCGACATACCCGCCCTTGCGAAGGCGTATGCCGGCGGGGACATCGACCTTATCTGCGTCCTCGGCCCCACCGCTTCGGGCAAAACCCGGTATGCGGTACAGTTGGCGAGGGCTTTGGGGGCGCAGGGGCTTTCCTCCGCGTCGCTTCGCGACCCTATCCGGGCAAATGCTCCGGAAAGCCCCTGCGCCCCCAAAGCTGAAATCCTTTCAGCCGATTCGAGGCAGGTGTATCGGGGAATGGATATCGGAACCGGGAAGGATTTGGACGAGTACGGAGAAGTGCCTTATCACTTGATAGACATCGTTCCTGCGGGCAACAAATACAATATTTACGAGTATCAAGCCGCCTTTGCAACTGCCTGGGCCGATGTCCGCTCCCGCGGATGCATCCCCATTCTCTGCGGAGGTTCCGGCCTGTACATCGAGTCCGCCACCCGCGCCTATAAGTTTGACAAGGAGAACGGGATCCCTGCGGACAGGCTTCCGCAAAAGACCTTCTACATCGGCACCCTCGTCTCCCGCGAGGAACGCGTCGCCCGCATCGACCGCCGCCTGGACGAAAGGCTCGAAGACGGCCTGGTAGAAGAGATCCAGGGTCTCCTGGACAGCGGTATCCCCGCCGAAGACCTGCTCTGGTACGGCCTTGAGTATAAATTTGTTACACAGTATGTGCTGGGAGAACTCTCCTACGACGAAATGCACATCCTCCTCGCCAACGCCATCCACCAGTTCGCCAAGCGCCAGATGACCTGGTTCCGCGGCATGGAACGCGACGGCGTCTGTATCCACTGGGTCCGTCCTTGATGCTTAAATTCGCAACTGATTGAAAATCATATTCTTATGTATTAGTCTATGTCCCAAATCGGACATAGACTATAAACTATTCAGTTGATTATCAGCCCGTTAAAATGATTTGTCCGAACAGCGTGGAAACCCATTGCCGATTCGTTAATTCGCTGTTTTATAATCATTTGCTTCATGGTCTATGTCCCAAAAAGGACAAAGACCAAGCATTAACCGATTGATTATCAGTTCAGTAAAAAACTACGCTTTCGAGGGTTGATGGGAGAATGAACGGCGGGGGCCTTCGGCTTCACGCCAGTAGGCCGCATCGAAGTCCGCCGGATACGCGAAAGGAGCGCCCGCAGGAAGGGTCGCCCGGTCCAGCCGGAATGCCAGATAGGTAATCGGCAGGCCCATTTTCAAGAACATGCTTTCATAGAAAGTCTGCACCTCGAAAACGGCGGGAAGATCGGGGAGAGATTCCCCGACTCCGCCTCCGTCTCCGCTCGAAACGGCAGGGGCAACTCCACCCGGAACGACAAGGGGGGCGTTATAAATGTCGACACCCGAAGCCAGGACCTGAAGGCCATTGGCCCGGATGACGGACTGGGTGTATTCGTAGAGGAAACGGGAATCCGTTTTCAGATGAACGATGCCGCCCGGTTTCAGGAAACGGCTGTATCGCTGGAGGAAGAGCGGGGAGGTCAGGCGGGCGTTTTCGCTGCCGCGGAGTTGGGGATCCGAAAAGGTAAGCCAGATTTCGGAGACTTCGCCGGGGCCGAAGAAAGCGTCGATGAATTCGATGCGCGTCCGCAGGAAGGCGACATTGCCCATCGCCTGCTCCGTCGCTTCCTTGGCGCCTTTCCAAAGACGGGCGCCCTTGATGTCCACGCCGATGAAATTCATTTCCGGATGCCGACGGGCCAGGGCGATCGTGTAATCCCCCTTGCCGCAGCCCAGTTCCAGCACGATCGGCTGGGGCTTTACGAACATATCCCGGTTCCAGTTCCCCTTGATCGCATGATCCCGCAGGACCAGCTCCCTGGAACCTTCCGGTTTGGCCAGCACTGACGACGCGTCCGGCTGCAGCAGGCAGCGGAACGTCTCGTTTTCTGCAAATTTCCTGAGCTTCCCGTGTCCCATCAGTACCGCTTTCTTTCAACCACCAGGCCCATGCCGCACAGCCCTTCCGGCGCGTCCGGAACCCGGACCATCACCTGCCATTGTCCCCATTCTTCAGGCCGCACCCCAGCCCGGTACGGAGCCCGTACCTGCCGGGAAAAAAGCGACGTCTTCCCTTCCATCGGCAGATACACATTTTCCCGGAACACATGGAACGAAGGCGACGTCCATGTTACCTGCAGCGGCATCGCCGACATCTTCCTCAACGTATCCAGCGGCGCATCCACCCGGGTATAAAGATCGAAATCATAGGAAGCCGTACTGTCACTCATATCCACCAGGAACGTATAGGGTCCCTCCCCTTTCACGAACTTCTCCACCGACATGGGTTCGCGGCACCCTGTCAGGATAAAAAGGATAATGAGGATATACTGCAGTCTATGCATCCTTCTTCGGTTTTCCAGCCTTGTTGTTCCGATTCCCTTTGTTCCGGTTGCCCTTGTTCTTGCGCTTTTTCTTGCGGGCCTCGTCGAAACGGGAGATGCTGTCGTCGCCGACGGCGGTGACGAATTCGGGGGCCGTCGGTTCGACGTCGGGAAGGAGGGTCTCCGGTTTCTGGCCGTTGCGGTTCATCATGATGATTTCGCGCACCTCGGAGGCCGGGAGCGGATACATCTTCGTCAGGGAACCCTTTTCATAGGAGAAGTACATCGTCTCCGCCAGGATGTCCGTCTTGACCAGATAGGCCAGGCCGTCCTCGAATTCCAACGGTTCCGAGACCTTCGGGATGCGGGAGTGTGCGTCCATGTAATTGGACACCTCATAATTCAGGCAGCACTTGAGTTTGCCGCACTGCCCCGCCAGTTTCTGCGGATTCAGGGAAAGGTCCTGGACGCGGGCGGCGGAGGTGGTGATGGACTTGAACTCTGTGATGTAGTTCGCGCAGCACAGTTCGCGGCCGCAGATACCCAGGCCGCCGATCAGGCCGGCTTCCTGCCTGGCCCCGATCTGCTTCATCTCCACCCGGATATGGAACTCCTCGGCGAAATCCTTGATCAGCTGGCGGAAGTCCACGCGGCCGTCGGCGATGTAATAAAAGATGGCCTTCGTGCCGTCGCCCTGGAATTCTACGTCCCCGATCTTCATCTCCAGGCCCAGATTCGCCGCCAGCACGCGGGAACGGATCATCGTCTCCTGCTCCCGGGCGATGGCGTCCTGCCACCGCTCGATGTCATACGTCTTCGCCTTGCGGTAAATCTTCCGGAAGACCGTCTTTTCCGGATCGACGCCGCGGCATTTCATCTGCCGGGCCACAATCGGCCCCTCCAGGGTCACGATGCCGAGGTCATGGCCGGTCTGCGCCTCCACGACGACAAGGTCCCCCGTCTTGATGGTCTGGCCGGATGCGTTGACATAGAAACCCTTGCGGGTGTTCTTGAAACGCACCTCGAAAAGGCTGTTGTATTGCTCCTGACCGATGCCCTTGAGGTAGTCGTACACCTCCAGCTTGCAGCAACCCTGGCGGTAGCGGATCTCCTCCACCCCCGCCTCCTCGTTGCCGCTGATCACACAGCCCCGGGAACAGTCATATCGCACATTCTCGTTGGTATCTATCATAGTGTTGTCATATAGAGTCGGTTCACCAGGTCGGTGAACAGGATTTTCTGGTTGACGTTCCGCTCCAGCAGCAGGAGCGCCCGGTCCAGGGCGGTCAGCGCCTGACGGGAGAAATTCTTGCGGAGCTTGGCGGCCATCTCTTCGTAGAACGGCCGCTCATCGCCGACGATGTCGGCGAGGTCCGTCAAACCCTGCTGAAGCAGGAAGATATTCCGAAGCCCTTCCCCGGCGACTTTGCAAAACCGTTTCTGCTTCTCGCGTGAACCCAGGTCCGCTACGGCATCCACCGTTTCCAAGGCGCCCAGAAGGTCCTTGCGGGTCAATGCATCCAGCAAGTCGTGGAACAGATCGGCATACTCCGTCGCTTCCGCTCCCTCTTTCGCATGGATGGTCCGGTCCTCCTCTCGGGAGAAAGGCCGCACACGCATGAACAGGCAACGGGAGAAGATGGTCGTCATCACCTTTTCAGGCTGAAGGGTGACCAGCAGGAAAAGGGTATTCTCCGGCGGTTCCTCGATCATTTTCAGAAGCGCGTTCGCCGCCTGCTGGTTCATCTTTTCGGGCATGTACATCACGACGGTCCGATAGCCGCCTTCCACAGCGGACAGGGACAGTTTGTCCAGGATGGAACGGGCCTCATTGACCGAAATCAGTCCCTGCTTCCCTTCGATGCCGATGGCCGCATACAGTTCGTTCTCGAAGAAACACGGATTCTCCCGCAGGAGTTCACGCCACGGACTGAGAAACTGGTCTGAAACCGGCTTTTTCTCGGAAGGTCCCGCAACCGGGAAGACGAAATGGATATCCGGGTGGATGAGTCTCTTCACCCGGGGATTGTGCCCATACACCTCGTCCAGGAAGTCGATGATGAGCGGGAAGGCTTCCCCGCCGTCATTTTCATGGAACAGCATCGCATGCGGAATCCGGCCGCTCTCCGCCATCTGCCGGAGGGCCGCCGCCACCTGCGCATTGCTGTTCGATACCGCCATCTGTCAAAAGGTTCTTTCGCCCACAAAACGGGCCAGGTCAGCAAGATACGACTTTTCCGGGGATTGAGGAAGTTCCTCCAGGCAAAAAACCGCTTCAGCGATATATTTATCCATTTCCTCCACGGCCTTCTCCACGCCGCCATGGTCCAGGACGAAAGACCGCACGTTGTCGGCCAGCTCCGGATGGTCGGAAATCTGCCCGACCAAAGTCCGGATTGCCGGAGCCTCCTCCGGCGCCGAATCCAGTGCACAAAGCAAGGGCAGCGTAATCTTCTGTTCACGAAGGTCGATCCCTACGGGCTTCCCCAATGCATCGCTGCCAGTATAGTCGAAAATATCGTCCTTGATCTGGAACGCAAGACCCAGATTCCGCGCATAGCCGGCCAGAGCGGCGGTCCACTCCTCTGGTGCTTCGGCGGAGACGGCCCCGGACAGGGCCGCCGCCTCGAAGAGCGACGCCGTCTTGGAGTAGATAATCCGGATATAATCCTCCCGGGTCGTGTCGCAGTCGGAAGCCTTCTGCATCTGGAGCATCTCCCCTTCCGCCAGGTCGGAAAGTGTCTTGGAGAACAGGCGGATCGCCCTTTCGCTGTAGCGATCGGCGTCCAGGATGCAGCGGATGGCCTTCACCAGCCAGAAATCACCGACCAGCACCGATGCGGGCCCGTTCAGGATGGACATGACCGTCGGCTTTCCACGTCGCACGGAGGCACCATCCACGACATCGTCGTGCAGGAGAGTGGCATTGTGGATCAACTCGGAAGCGGCCGCGAAACGGACCGAATCGGCATTGATGCCGCCACAGGCGCCGGCGGACAACAGCGAAAGCATCGGACGCATCAACTTCCCGCCCTGCGACAGCAGGGAGCGGTTCGTAGCGTCCAGCAGCGCGATGTCGCTCTTCAGGGAAACCTCCAGCAAAGTGGAAACTTCCTGCATCGGCCCGGCCAGATAGGCTTTGATTTCGCGGATATCCGTCATTTCAAATGGTCTGTCAATGCTTCCGCCGAATCGGCGAAAATGATGAGCGCACGGTCGGCGGGGGTCAGCATCCCGGCCGCGACATAGTGATCCAGCAAGGCTTTGAAGGGCTCAAAGAAACCGTCCACGTTCAGGACAAGCAGTTTTCCCGCATAACGGCCCAGCTTCACGAGTACATACGATTCGATCAGTTCATCCAGGGTACCGATCCCGCCGGGTAAGGCCAGGACGGCCGAAGTCCCTTCGCGCATCCGCTCTTTCCGCTCCGCCATCGTATCGGTCCAGACAAGCTCCGTCAGACGCGGATACTCGAGTCCCTTCATGAAGCGCGGGAGCACACCGATGTGGCAGCCGCCGAGACGTTCCATTTCGTCGGCGATGACGCCCATCGTCCCGCGGAAACTGCCGCCGGACACCAGGTCCCATCCATACGCGTGCAGCGCGCGAACTGCTTCACGCGCTGCCTCGTTGTACTTCGGGTCGATGTCGTAACTGGCCGAGCAGAAAACGACCGCCTTGCGCCGGGTCATCTTCTAGAACAGGATGGCGAGGGAGAATTTGATTCCCTTGAAGTTCTTGACACCCTTGACCTCGTTCCACCAGGCTTCGCCGGACTTGGCCGTGCCATCGTTGATGATGGTGCCCAGATTCTTGAACCACTGGACGGACAGCTGGACGTGGCTGGCAATCTCCAGGCCGCCACCCAGACCGAAGCCGTATTCCAGCTTGTTCATGACATCGCTGCCGACATCCGAGAAAGTGGCGCCTTTGTTAAAATTGGCGATCTGATAGCCGATGAACGGCTCGGTGAACACATAGGGACGGAACGCCATCAGGTCCGGCCCCCACTGGATGCTCAGGGGAATCTCGACATAGCCGGTCTTCAGCTGGTCGCCGGTCGTCTCCTGGATATTGGACAGTTTTGCACCCTTCACCTGATAGATGGCGGAAGGCTGGAGGGCGAAACCAGCGCCCAAATCGATCTTATAGGTGAGACCGGCATGGTACAGGACGATACCTTTCACGTCCTTGACAGCCTCGGTAGCATCGACCTTGGAAGAAGTCAGACCGGCAATGATACCGAACTGGGCATGGGCCTTGGAGGCCATGATCAGGGATGCGGCCGCAACGGCGACCAGGGTAATGATCTTTTTCATAACTTGTCTATAAGTTTGCATTGATCTTGTCCACGAGGGTGCTCTTGGGCATGGCGCCCACGCTCTTGTCCACCAGCTGGCCGTTCTTGAAGAAAAGCAGGGTGGGAATGCTCATGATGCGATAGCGCATGGCGATTTCGTCAGCGTCGTCCACGTTGACTTTCACAACGGTGATCTTGTCGGCCATCTCCTCCTCGACTTCGTCCAGGAGCGGGGACAGCATCCGGCACGGGCCGCACCAAGTGGCCCAGAAATCCACGATCACGAGCTTCTCGTCCGCGAGAAGTCCGTCAAAACTGGTATTGGTAGCAATCTTAGCCATATACGTCTGGTTTTAGTGTTTTGCAAATATAGGAATATTTTTTCACAACGTATCTTCCACCGGAAGCACGTAGGCCCGCAGGCCGAGCTTCGGATTGTCACGATCCGTCTGCCGGAGCAGGTCCATGACTTTCGGCGCCAGGGCATCCTCCACGACGCTGAAAAGGGCGTGGTTCTGGGTAGGCCAGGCATGGTTTCCGAGATGGGGTTCCCCGGTCTCGGAACCACGGCCGCCGATTTCCTCCCAGACGGTGTAGCCCCGCTGGCCGCAATCCTCCAGGAGCTCTACAATCTCCTGGTTGTAAGCCTGGTTGTAAACAATGAAAATCGCTTTCATAGGCTATGCGTTTTTCCGGGCCTTGCGGCGCTCGCGGTGTTCGGTGATGCCGCAGTACAGGACCGGGATGATGACGAGGGTGATGAGGGTGGAGATGGAAAGGCCCCAGGCCACGGTGACACCGAGTCCGTTCCACATTTCGGAGCCTTCGCCCCGGCCCCAGGCCATCGGCAGCATGCCGCAGACGGTCGTGAGGGTGGTCATCAGGATCGGGCGGAGACGGCTCCGGGCCGCGGTGACGGAGGAATCGCGGACGCTCATCCCGCGTTCCTGGCAAAGGATGGTGTAGTCGATCAGCACGATACCGTTCTTCACCACGATACCCAGCAGGATGATGATGCCGATGAGACTCATCACGCCCACGGCCATCCCGTGCAGCATGTTTCCGAGCGCCACGCCCGTGAAGGCGAACGGGATGGAGAACATGATCACCAGCGGGCCCAGGAAGGATTCGAACTGGGAAGCCATCACCATGTACACGAGGATGACGATGAGAAGCATCAGCAGGATCATGTCGGAGAACATGGACTGCTGCTCTTCATAGTCGCCGCCGATGTCCCAGGACAGTTCGGCGGGCAGCGGCTCGGACTCCATAAGGGCGGTGACGAAGTCGACGCCTTCACTGAGGGCGTGGCCGCGGGCCATCATGCCGGTAACGGTGATGTAACGGTCACGGTTCTTGCGCGTGATGGTGGGCGGAACCCTGGATTCGACGACCTCGCCCAGGTCGCGCACCTTGATGCCGCGGCCCATGGCGTTGTGTACCACGATGTTTTCGA
>JAEEGJ010020793.1_pt1 | contig 14218 bp, 10 predicted proteins | sample 8958761 | NCBI WGS metagenome assembly JAEEGJ01 (sample SAMN16246546, study PRJNA631951) | gut metagenome | biome: gut microbiome; feature: rumen; material: RS-attached | host: Bos | place: Iran: Karaj | collected 2018-10 | reverse complement strand
GGCTTACGATGGTCGTGTCGCTTTCGTAATAGGCGGTTTCTTTCTTGAAGGACTTTGCACCGAGCACTTTGACGAGGTCGGCTGCCACGCTAGGTTTTTCCGCGATGATGAGCGTCTTACCTTCGACGGCCGCTTTTGCCGTTTTGGTGGCGGTCTTCTTTGTAGTGGTTTTAGTTGTCGCCTTAGTTGTAGTTTTAGTCGTTGCCATTTTTATTTCCACTTAAAACGTCCGAACAGTCCGAACAGTACGGCCAGTACGGTAAAGGGGGCGTGGATGAACTCAACCGGGATGCACCACTTGAGGAGGTGTTCCTGCTTGAATATTTTGAGCCCGCGAATAATGAGAACCATGTCGCCTACGCTCTTGCACAAGAACGCTATCAATGTGGCGACGAAAATTTTGAAACTGAAAATCGAGAATGCTGCGGTGATGCAGAGCATGGTGAGGAACAGGAACACCATCGAGAGCACAAAGACGATTTTTGGGGTATAGTAGATGGTCTTTGATGCCCAGCGTTTGCGCTGTTCCCAGAGGGCCTTGAGCGTTTCCTTGCCGCTTGTGGTGACGAACGTGGAGGGCGTGATGCAGTAGCGCATGGCCCATGGACGGTCGGCTGCCAGTTTTTGCATCAGAAGGTCGTCGTCTCCGCTCTGGATCTTGATGACGCCCGTAAAGCCGTTCACGCTCTGGAAGAAGCTCTTGCGGTAGGCTAGGTTGTTGCCAGTGCTTGTGAGCGGGAGGTGCATGGCGAGGCCTGCTGTGCCTGCGATGCGGTAAATCAGCGTTTCGACCGCCTGCATGCAGATGATGAACGGCGAACTCTTGTCGGTCGGGATGTACGAATGCCCGGCGACAAGTTCAATCCCCGGTTCAAATTCCTTGACGAGGAACTTGATCCAGGACGGCTGTACGATGCAGTCGGCGTCTGTGAGGCAGAGAATTTCACCGTTGCAGGCGTCAATGAGCTTCGAAAGAGCCTGCTTTTTAGGGCTCACGCCTTCGGGGATGGAATCAATCGTGAGCACATGGAGGCGTTCAAACTTTGCTTCGTATTCCGCGAGAATCTTCGGGGTGTCGTCCGTGGAGCGGTCATCGGCTACCCAGACCTCCCATTCGCCCTCGTAATCTTGCGAGAGGACGGAATCGAGCGTTTCGCGGATGCCTTCGGATTCGTTACGCGCTGCAATCAGGATGCTTACCTTCGGGAGCGGTTCCGGATCGGCAAAGCCTTCGCGCACTCGACCGAGTGCACGGTAGAACCGCACTTCTAACCCGAGATAGAAGATGGCGAGTATTGCCAAAAGCCCGATGGCTACGTATGTCAAAACCGTAAGGAACATTGTTCTTCGGCAAAATGTAATAAGGTTTTTTTGAAAGTTTAAAACGCACCCTCAAAATCGCGGGGCATTTTTGCGTATATAATATAATAGTAAGTAACTGAGTGCTGAACGCGTGGGCAGTAGTTTGCGTGAAGATGTTGTGCAAACTGTTCATTTTTGGCAAATTATGAGTAAAATCATTTACTTTCGTCCATTAGCAAATTGCTCCAAACAGAAAAGTGCAACATCTTCAATCACGCCCCGCTTAACAACATCAAGAGAGAAAACATATCAAATACTACCGTAAAGTAAAACCTTTGGGAATTAATCAAATAGCCAACTTCATAATTTGTCAAAAACAATCCTGGAACTCCTCCAACACGAGCTGACATTCCGTATTCAAATCCTGTTTCTGTTTCCCATCCTATTTCTGGACCCACTACAGCAGTGAATGCGATCAATTTGAACATGTACCGTATGCTCGGTTGAAAAAGAAATCCATATTGATGATTATCGAAATCATAAATCATCCGAATGCGATTAGTCCACGTTAGTGCATGTTTTGGCTCAAAAAAATCTTGTGAAGAATCGGATTTTGGCGTTTCATAGAGTGTTGCACAAGAGCCTAAAACAAATTCCAATGAAGTTGAAAATAGTCTTGGTCCACCCCCAATCGAAAAGTCTATTGGATATGGATAAAGACTAAACTCTTCTTCCGCCATTGAAACACTCGGCAAGAGCAAAGCCAAAGCGAGAATTATGTTTCTAACAAATTTCATGGTTATGAATATAAAAAAAGGATGCTCCGTGTTTTGGCTTCATGTGTAGAAATCACGCCGAAGATGTTATCCCAATCTGTTTATTCTAGGCAAAACAGGGGCAAAATCGTTTACATTCGACCGATTGCAAATTGCCCAAACAGAAAAGTGCAACATCTTCTAACTGAGTGCTGAACGCGTGGGCAGTGACTAGTGCAAGCTCTTGATAAACTCTGGCGCAAAATCTACACCATTTGACCACGTAATTGTGTGGGCTTGCAAGCAGAAATCCTTGAACACGTTTAGGTCTGCGAGTTGCTTCACTATTGCTCGATGGTCTGATTTGATGACTTTCTCAAAATCTGCAACAAAATGATATCCGTCATTGAATGTGACGGATATCTTGTAATTGTCAATATATTTTGCGTCTATCACATGTAGCATTGTTTAAACCAACGGAGCTATTTTTTTATACATCCCCGTTTTTGTTAACGAATTCCAGTTGTCAATCAATTCCTGCTTATGGAGTGTCGCCCACTCAATAACGAGACCTTTGACCCTTGCTGGAAGATTGCCTTCTAGCATTTGAAATGTAGATAATTCGAAGATTCCTTCCAAGTCGTTGTATATTGCATGGAAGTGCGGAGGCATGTGGTCGTTGAATTACATTTGTATGATGATACCTAAAAAACGGCATAATTCTTGCATTTTGACTCCTTTTCGCAGACAAGCGTGAAACTGCGAAAAATTATGATTTTTTGGCTCTGTCAAGTCATTTTATACGCCAACCCTGGGTTAGCAAAACTTTCCCAATCCGTCAGCCCATCGAAATCTGCAAATTCACCTCGGAAATGCTGTTTTTAGGCTATTTTGGCCATTTTGACCGCCGCAGCATAACCGTAGCAGGTTCGCAAACATACAGCCAAGCTTGACAGTGCCCTAAGTTTGCTATATTTTACATTAGGAATAAATTTGAGGAGAATCCTATGAAACATTTTTCCCTTGCCATCATTTCTTTTGCACTCCTCCTTGCCGCATGCGGAGACGATTCGTCTTCGGTTTCGGCCAGTGAACCGAGCGCAAAAGCCGATTCTTCAAGCAGCATATCTTCGGATGATAGCAAAGAATCTAGTGATTCCAAAACCAAAGACCCGATTGCCTCTAGCAGCAGTGAACAAGCAGAAAATATGCTTGACTCTAGCAGCAGTAAACAAACAGAAAACATGCCGTCAGGAACATACGACTGCTCGAAATACAAGTGTATTACAACCGAATTCCTTAATCAAGATTTACTCGAGGCCGGGAAGTATGGCGAAATACTTGATGAAAGGGATGGTCAAGTGTACAAGACAACTCAAATTGGCAATCAAATATGGATGGCTCAAAATTTGAATCTAGAAACCGAAGATAGTCGCTGTTACAACAATGACTCCAGTCTTTGTAACAAATATGGGAGACTTTATGAATGGATGGAAACGGTCAATAAGCAGTGGTTCGAATGCGACCGAATAACCTCCTGTTCTCTTCCGTCCATAGTACAAGGCATTTGCCCTGTCGGTTGGCATGTACCTACAAAAGAGGAATTTGAAGTTCTAATTAAATTTGCAGGAGACTTCAGTTCCGGTCAGAATTTAAAAACTACTGAAGGTTGGAACGAAATAAGTACCGGCTATGACACTTACGGTTTTTCAGCTCTTCCTGCAGGCGAGCATGAATGTGGTTATCCGTGTCATTACGAAGGCGAAAAAGAAGTCGCCCTCTTCTGGACTTCTACAGAAAATCACAAAACAAACGTTTATTACATGTTCATGAAAGATTCGTATGGCGATGCTTCACTATCGGATAACCCCAAAAATACGGACTGGCTCCTTTCTGTCCGTTGCTTGAAGGACGCCAAATAATCTGTGGCAGGCTCACAAGGTCGGGGGTGTTAGGGGGCGTCCCTCCCCCCTTTACAGACCGTTCGGCTCTATAGCCCTAAAAAGAACCTACGTATTCGCCTCGCTCTCGCCATCACGACTCGTCATTACGAGTCCGCTTGGCTCACAAAATGCTGTTTTTAGGCTATTTTGGCCATTTTTGGTTTCCGCAGCGTTTCCGTAGCAGGTTCGCAAACATACAGCCAAGCTTGACAGAGCCCGCCAAGAAACCGCAGCCAATTTACAGCCAATAAAGATTTTTAACACAGCAATACGGAAAGGCTTGACAGAGCCTGATTTTTTTGCTCATTTGAGCATCTGAAATGTAAACTTGCAAAAGTCGATTGGCAAGAGGTCTTTGCTCAAAAAAATGAATCCGCTAAGTGCGGTGAAATGCTAGCTTATTTTCTCGCGGAAAGTTTTGGCCAGGAATCTTCGGGCTTTTGATTGAGGTAGGTGAGGCGAGTCCAGGAATCGTCGCGGAATGCGCTACCGAGCATGAGCTCGTCTATTTTCCCGTTGAATCCGCCGATTTTAAAGTCTGCAAATTCTCGGTTGCCATCCCAATCGCTGCGGGTTTCTTCGGCTTCGATTTTTGTGCCGTTGATAAAGTAATTTGTTTGTGGTATGGAGTGCTTGCTGAATGCAATGAATATCCATTTGCCAGCTTCGATTCCTTTTGTGCCGGACGCCCACGTTTGTTTATAACTTACGGTGTCCGTGGCGTAGAACTCTACGACAAAGCCCTGGTCGGGATCGTAGCGGAGAGCGTATTCGTCTGCCTTTTCAAAGATGGTCTGTTGCTTTAGCGTTTCGAGATTGACCCACAGCGAAAAACAGAATTGCTTGTCGTCAAAGGACAAATTAACTTTGCGGGTAGAGTCTGGCTTAGCGGAGTTTGTCGCGGTGATAGAATTTGTTGCGTCTAGCGCAATGGATGTGCCAAGTACGCCGTCTGCGTTGCGGTTTTCGACCGTTTCGGTTCCCGTTTCTGTGGCGGTTAGCGATCCGTCGAAATAGCCCTTTTCGGCATCGTCCTTGATGTCGGTTCCTCTATCGAAATGGTACACGAGCGAATAGCTGCGGTTGGTCGGGAATACGTCGTGAGCGTAACCCGATTCAAGCGCGTTGTTGAACGAAAGCTCTAGCGAGTCAGAGACGTTTAATGAATCCACGCTTACCCAGAAAACGGCTTCTTTTTCGTCAAAGACTGAATTTACGATTGGGAGCTTTTTGCTGCGTTTGCCGTCTTTTGAAATGCGTACAATTTCCCAGCGCCCTTGCAAGCGGGCGAGAGAATCGATGTCGCTGTTTTCTGCGGTCAGGCGGAGCGCAAGCGGGATGTCGCTCACAAAAGACGAGAGCGTGTCTTCGCCTTCGGGGAGTGCAAGCGGGGCGACGAACGTGTATTCGATGAGTGGATAGTTGACGAGCGTCTGGACGGTCGTATCTGATTTGACGTAGACATCCCCGTAATCCAACGTGTCGTTTTCTATATAAATTCTGAGACCGAGCGTGTCGGTGGGCAAGCTGTCGATAATGGCCTTTTGCGCGTGAACGATCACTTTGCGTAAGATGGTCGTTCCGGGGATTGTGACCATGGCGGACGTGCCGTCTTCAATGAGGCTGTTGAACGCGATTTCGACAGAGCCTGGAGCGCGGAGCGTATCGCTAACGGCGATGGAATCGTCTTCGGTGACGCTTACGTTCTGTACGAGGAACCGCTTGCCGGATTCTTCGTGGAATGCTTCGACGGCGTAAGTGCCTGCAGGGATGGAATCGAGGCTGTAGTAGCCTGTGGAATCTGTTTCCGTGGAGTAGGCGGCGGGGAGCTCGCCTGAGGCTGCGTCAAAGTCGCTAGGGACGCAATGCACGCGCGCAAATGCGGCGGGATTGCCGTTATCCAAAAGGAAAATACCGGCGAGTTCCGGAGAACCCGTCTCGGCGCTGTTGCCTGCAATATGGCTGTCGGAGGAGCAGCCTCCAAAAATTGCGGTGGACGCAATCGAAACAGCCAATATGTTTTTGCAGAACTTCATTGATACCAATATATATAAGATTTGCTAAAAGCGGAAGGGCTATTAATCGCTATAGTAATCGTTATTGGATATAGTGGCGTAATGTTTTGCCTGTTTTGGAGTATTCAATCACGATGACGTGCGCAGCGGGCATCTTGGCGGGCTTGCTGTTGCCGGAGTACAGCGGGCGTCCTTGAATGTCAAAGATGCGGTAGAAGCCTGCTTCGGCTTCGGTCGCGCGCTGCATGGGGGAGGCGATGCCGATGGTCCCGCTGCTCGATTCTGCTGTGATTGCTGAACTGCTGGATTCCGCGACGCTCGATGAAGAATCTTCGCTAGAGCTGGATTCCGCGACCGCTGAGCTGCTTGCGGGAGCCGCGCTGGAACTAGATTCTGCCGCGCCTTCGACGATGAACGTCACGTATTCGGACATCCACGTGAGTCCGGAATTGTCCGTCACGACGGCGACTGCGGAATGTGTGCCTGCGGCGAGATTCTTGGCGGTGACCTGGTACGGCGCAGTGGTCGATGTTCCGACGAGCGTGTTGCCGACGTAGAATGCAACGCTTTTCACGGAGCCGTCGTTATCCTTGGCGTCGGCTTTTAAGGTCACGTCTGCGTTTGCAGAAATTTTTGAGCCTGCGGCGGGAGCGGTGAGCGTTACGCTTGCGGCCTTGTTGCTTTGACCAAATCCCTGGTTGTATTCGGGCATTTTGCCGTAGCGTCCGCCGACGCCCGAGAGGTTCGGAATTTCTTTCGGGAGGTCTGCGACATTGCGCTTTTCAAAACTGTAGCTCGGGTTGAATGTTTCGGCTTGCGGGACTCCGCTTTTCACGGTGCCGTTGTAGCGGTGTTGTTGCTTGGTGCCGTTCCCGAATGTGACTCCGCTAAAGTAAACGTAGCCGTTATCGCCCCATTCGGCGAGGTAGCCTTGGCCATCGCTGATGTAGCTGTTTTCGTAGCGCACGTAAGCCTTGGCGTTTGCGCTGTGACCGTTTGCGCCTGCGATAAAGAAGCGGTTGTAATCGACGTACTGGTTGTACAAATGAACTTGCGAGCCGTTGTTTTCACCGGTGACTTTCGGGACGCGACCGTAAGTGTTGTGCCAGTAGTTGTTAGCGTAAGTTAAATGCGCGTCTTCGACGAGAGCCATGTAAGGGTCGGTGCCCCAGCAGTTGTATTCGTTGGCGCCGTCAAAATCAAGATAGCTGATGGTGGCGTTGTCGACAAATTCCATGTCCATGCCGTCAGAAATCCATTTGTAGCTGATATGGTTGGCCCAGAACTTGTTGACATGCTTCGAGGCCGTTCCGACCGTTTCAAGACCGTCGCCTGCTTCAATCAGGTGCGGGTTCACATCGTAAATAGCGAGGTTGCGGTAGATGTGGTTGCTGGAGCCTTCGTTACTGCGCACGGCGATAGATGCTCCGCGGAGATTGGCGCCACGGCCCATGCCCACGAGACTCTTGTTCGGCTTGGTGGTAATCCAGTTTTCCCACTTCTGCAAGTTTTCGCTTTCTTTCACGATTTGCACGCCGGATTCACCGAGGCTACTGCAGCTGTTTTTCTCGAATGCAATGCGGTAGAAGGTATTGGTCTTGCCGGTAACGCGGTTCTTTTCGTCGCAAGATTTTTTGCACCAGGTACGGCCTCTGCTGTTGGCATCGGTTGCTGCATTGCGGAACTGCCTAAAGTCATAAGTGCCTTCGGGCACGAGAATCGTGACCGCATCGTTGCTCTGCAAGTACTTGCGGATGCTTGCGGAATCGCTTGCAATGACGACTTTGCCTGCGTCGCCACCTGTTGTGGATACGCCAAAGCCTTCGGCCTTCACATTGAACGTGAAAAGGAGCACTGCTGTTGGGTCGGATTCATCGCTTGTCCAAATCCATTTCGCTTGTGTGTTTGTGGCGAAATTTTCGAGCGCACCGCCACTCGGGAGCTTGTTGTTTGCGTAAGAAAGCGTTGTGGCGCCTCCCCATTGCGAGAGGTCGCGGCCCTTGTTTTTCCAGGAGTTATTGCTGACAACGGGCTTTGACTTCCAGCCACTGCCGGAATAGTAAGATTTGTCGAGGTCGTCGATTTGCACGAGAACGCCCGGAGCGCCTTTGCCATTTACTCCTACGACGGAAATTGCGTTTTCGCCAGGCAAGAATGTCATCGGAATAAAGCGCACGCGGCCTGCCTGGTTGTCTTCAGCGAGGAGCGAACCATTGTGGTAAAGCCTGTATCCGCCATCGGCGACAATCCAAATGCCAGGACCATTTCCTGCGTTGTAAGTGGCTGCAATCAGTTGCGAGCCCATTTTATCGCCACCGCCGTAAGCGGCATCGGACGGGAGCGTAACGACTTCTGTTGCTGAAATTGAAACGGAATCTGCGGCGTGTACTGCAGAAATTCCGAAAATTGAGACAACGCTTGCAAGCGCTATTTGACCAAAACCTTTCATACCCATACTGTTCATCCTCACATTTATATATCTATAATCTATATCTTGCGGTGCGCACTTCAAAGCGCTTTTCTCGTGAAAGCTGATTTCTCGTTGTTTCTGGACAACGCTAAAGTCGCTTTTTTATACCCCGCAAAACATAATTTTCTTACATTTATGGCATGGGCGAAAAGAAACTAGGGAAAAAAATCTTCGAATACCTGGACTACCGGGAGTTTTTGAAGGATTATTATAGCGCAAAGAAGGAGGCGAACCCTGCCTTTTCGCTCCGCGTATTCTCTGATAAAATCGGATTCAAGGCCAAAGATTTCATCAGTCGCGTGATGAACGGTGACAAAAATCTTTCGAGCGCGAGCATCCCGAAAGTGGCTTCTGGGCTGCGCCTGGGCAAGCACGAGACCGAATTTTTTATTGGGCTTGTGAAGTTCAATCAGGCGGAAACGATGGACGAGCGCAATGCCGCGTTTGAAGAAATGCAGGCGGCGCTCAAGGTCGTGCGTTTTTCTGAAAAACAGCATATTCTCGGGCATACGCAGTACATGGTGTATTCGCATTGGCGGCACTTGATTATCCGCAGCCTTATCGGCATGTTCGGTTTTGACGGCGATTACGAAGCGCTTGCGAAAATGGTCCACCCGCATGTGACGGCGGACGAGGCAAAAAAATCGGTCAAGTTGCTCGAAGAATGCGAGCTCATCAAGAAAGGGGATGACGGCAAATACGTGCTCACCGAGAGCGCGATTAGCACGGGGGACCGCACGTCAAAACTTGCGCTGCGCGGTTTCCACCAGCATTGTCTAAAGCTTGCTGCGGATTCTATTGATCGCGACCCGCCGGGCTCGCGTCATGTTTCTGGGCTTACGCTAGGCATTAGCCAGGAAGGTTACGAACGCATCGTGGAGCGCATCAACGCCTTCCGCAAAGAAATTGCGCTCATCGCCGAAGAGGATAAAAATAGCGACAAGGTTTTCCAGTTGCAATTTGCGCTGTTCCCCGTTGGTGGAAAGTAATTTTTCTCTCTATCAAATCCTACAACGAAACACCTCGGCGTTCGCCGAGGTGTTTTGTTTGTTTGGATGTGTTGGTGTTTATTTTGTGAGAATACTTATCATTTTCTTTTCTTGTTTTACAAGGTAAACTCCGGGCTTGCCGAATTTGGCACGAATTGCTTTTGCGATATCGCCATCGCGAAGCAGTTCTGCTTGCAAGTTACCCAAGTATCTTCCTTGCAAATCGAAGATGCTTGCGTTGCCCGATACCGTAGTTTCGCGGCTCAATTTCATGGCAATTGATGTTGTGCCACTAGAAGAGCTTTCCGTGCGCACCTCCGACGAACTTGATGATGCAACGGAGCTGCTTGAAATGGCTTTTACCGACGAACTACTGCTTTGGACGGTGGCTGCTGAGGAACTTGATTTGACGACGGAACTGCTCGAAGTCACGCCGTACTCGTACGCGCCCAAATCCGGAGCTTTCCCAGTATAGGGTAAACCCACTTTAACGCCTTTGTCAATCATTTGGCTTTTTGGCGCAAGTTTCAGGAAATCCACATCGGGCAAGCTTCCATCCGCTTTGCGGGGACCAAGCGCACCGCCGAGAGGACCAAGCTCGCGCCCTGTCACGGTCATACTCGGATCCGACACACTCAAGAAATCCGATTCTTTTGGCGTGATGTTCAGATTCCAGGTGTTGTATTCACCGGCAGCGTAATTCCCGCCAATATAAGAGGTTTTGTTCGGGAAAGCAATGTTATTCTTCATCACATGAGCCTTGCTGCCCTTGAGCACGACACCGTCGGTACGGTTATCGTTTGCATCCCAGGTACTCGCCCACATGTTGAACGCCGTGCCGTTCATATAGGCCGTATTGTTGAACCAGTCGTTACCGCCGCTGCTGTGGTTCGCATAAAAGCCCGATGCCTTGTTTTTCCAGGCGACGCAGTTGCGGATAGTGTGGCGGATACCCGTCTTGCTGCTCCCTGCCTTGAAACCATTTCCGTTGCCATCCTTCGGCTTGCCAGTACCGTAGTTGCTGTAGCCATGGCCCATCGCCCAGCTGTTCTCGATGACTACCGGGAATTCCTGACTAATAAAGTCCCAGCCGTCGTCGCTGTTCCACCAGGCACGGCAACCGATGAACTTTGTCGTATCGCCACCAGTCTGGTAATGCACGCCAAAGCCGTCGGCATTTTGTCCATCACCCTGGCGCCCGTTGGGGTCGTAGTTGTCGTGACTGTCGCAGTTCAAGAACAAATGTCCGCCGCCGCTTCCCGAGCCCTTCTCGTTTACGAAGAATCCCGAGCCGCCGTTGTGGTGGCTATCGATCAACTCCAAGAAGATATGCTTACTGCGGGACACGTACACGCCCACATTCGATTCGCCCTTCATGGGAACATTCTTGACTTCGAGCCCCTTCAAGTGCAAGTACTGCGCCTGGATAAGGATTCCCGAAGTGTACCTTACGTTGTTCGAGCCGTTGGCAATCGGCATCTTGCTAAAGTCAATGACCGGCTTTTCGCCCGGATACGCGAGGTAATGAATGCGCTTGTTGTCACTTGAACCACTCTTGGTCAGGTGAATGCCCGCGAACATGTTGTCGTTTTTCACATACGACGTATCCGTATGCAAGTAGGTGCCGCCGCGAATCCACACGGTATCGCCCGCGTTCACCACGGCATTTGCCCTATTCAATGACGCGAAAGGCTTTTCCTTGGAACCAACATTGTTGTCGTTACCGTCGGTCGCCACATAGTACACGGCACCGAACGCCTGGGACATCGCCAAAGCGAGTCCAAAAGCAATCATGCATTTGTCACCCATAAACACCTCAAACAACTACTTTGAATATGCTTTTTTTTTGTAGAACGGGTTCGCATCGAACCAAAATTACTCAATCCAAACATACGGCGCTCCTTTTTTATTTAATTACATTCACGCGTTGCATTTTGCGTGCATTGCCCGATTGAATTTTTAGGTAATACACGCCCGTGCCCACATTCAAAGGCAAAGCGTATGTCTCTGCCGAATTTCCACGATGAATCACCGACTCAAAAACGACATTCCCTCGCATATCAAAGAGGCGAATTCTTCCCGCCATACCACCATGGTATACCAGCAACGCATGCTGCGTCCGATTGTATTTTACGGTTAATGCTTCGGCAATTGTTGCGCTACGAAGTATCGTGGTGGAATCGTTCTTTGTGGAATCTGCCGTTGAAATTGCAGTAGAGTCGTTTGCAACCGTGTCAACTTTTGCGGTGTCTGTTGGAAGATTCTCCGGTCCCACTTCTACAAGGCCGCCTTCCGTAATGGGTGCTTTTTTGAGGGATAGGACATCGAGCGGATCTGGCTTATTGGAGTTGAAAGCTTCGTGGTCATCGCGCAGGTGCTTCGCGAGCGTGGGGACTTTTGCCTTGATTTCTTCCATCATCGCACGGGCGAGCTCGTAAGCGCCATATTCGCAGAAATGCGTCTTGTCCTTCGCTGTGTACATATAAAGTTTATCCTTGTTGGAGCCGAGAGCTTTCTGTAAATTGACGGTGTGCTGATTCAAATCAAGGACTGTTACACCAAGCTTTTTGCCAAGAGCGCGCATCTTTTCAGGGAGGCCGCCGACACTCGTTTTTGGATCTAGTTCTCCTTGGCGTGCAGTTGAAGTAACGAATAAAGGAATTGCTCCCTTCGCCTTGATTTCGTTTGCGTACTTGGTGAGCGTAGCTTCGTAATTGGCAACGTCATTGGCGTTCTTTTGGTCGTTATGCGCAAACTGCACTGTCACATAGTCGCCCTTCTTGACCTCGGCAAGAATTTTTGCAAGGCGCTTCATGCTATAGAAGCCGCTGGCGGTAAGGCCCGATTCTGCATAATTTGCCACAGCAACTGATGACTTGAAGAAACCTGAAGCCATTTGTCCCCATCCTGCCCACGGAGCAGTCATCTGGTCAACAACGGTGGAGTTTCCACAAAGCCATAAGGTTGTTACGTCGGACTTGGGCGTGATTTCAAGCCCGGCTACAGCGGGAGCCTTGCCCGTGATAACGAAGGTCAGCTTGTTATCCCAGGTATAGTAGCCTTTTTCGCGGTCCTTGATGCTCATTGTCACCTTACCGTCGATGCTTTTGGTTTCCATACGGCGGAGCGAAACGCTCTGCGTACTGAACACGGCACCTGCAGTTGTTACGCGGTCAAAAATCAGTTTGCGATTTTCGGCCCATACGGTTGTTTCGCTTTCGTTTTCGCCGTCACCGAAAATGAACTTGACTTCGTAATTTCCTTGCGGGAGTACTACGGAGAATGTCATGGAGCCGTCTGTCGTCAAAAAATCCGTTTGAAGTTCATCGTCCCAAAGACGATCGACGGATGTGACCTTGCCCGATTCAAAACCATATCCACGCGAGGCGTCGTATTTCGTATTGCTTTTGACTTGCGTGTAGCCTGCCTTTACGGGACCGTCTCCGAAGTCAAACTTGTAGCTGTCCGCTGCGTATGTTGCGACAGCCACAAGTGCGAAAGCGCTTGTATATTTTGTCCATCCCATAACACCATTTTTCCTTATTTTGTATAAATTTTAATGTAGGAAGCCCTGTTACGTCCCGTGCTGCGACCATTCACAAAGAATGTCTTGCCACTTCTGCGAAGGTTCATGTTCTGCTGTAAGATTCGCTTCGCTATTGCCGTTGTGTTTTCTTTCTTTGTGACAACGAATTCAATCTTGTCAATGTTTGGGCCACCGTCTTCTGTCAATGATTCAATCTTCACGGCGCTTGCTCCGGCGGGCATGTTGAGTATAACGATTGTATCGTTCCAATCAGTCCATTCACCTGTTGAAGGCATGTCAAGAGACTTTACCTGAACCTCTCCATTGACGGAAACGCTTACGGCGCGATTCGCTGTAGAACCATTTGCGAAAGTTATCCTCATTTGCTGTTCGCCATCGTTGGGAAGGCATACGCCAAAGGTGATTGAAGATCCTATTTTGTTGTCTAAATTGGCGTAGCCTTTCCCAGAAAATCCCTGATGCTTGTCTTCAAAAATTGTTGCGTTGTACAAGGCGTTTTCAGCTTCGTAGTGGAGCGAATCTTTTGCGATGAACTTGAATTCGGCTTGTGCGTTAATTCCTTTTTGAATGTCCTTGATGGTGGCTTCTGCGTCTTTCCCGGTGAGGTCGCCTTTCCAACCTGCAAATTCCCAGCCGTTCAGCGGAACCGCCTTCAGGGTGAGAGAGGAACCCTGAGGGACGGAATCGCCGACGATGCTTTGCTCGATGCGTCCACCGATTGATGCGACTGTTTTCACGGAAACGTGAGGAACCTTAACTTGGGGCGTCTTGCCGTTCTGCACCCAGTCCGGAAGCGTCGCGTTGTATTTTTTCGCGATATCGCGCAGTTCCCTAAGGCGCGCATTCGCCGTGTATTTCTGGCCATCGCGATCAAACATCGGTTTTTTGCTGTAACGGGTCGGTTCCCACACGAAGGTTCCCCAGCCCAGGTCTCCGAATTCATAGAACACAGAATTCACGAGGGCCGTACGTTCACCGGTATACTCGCAGCTTAGCACCGCCTTCTTGTTCTTGACCACGAGCCCGAACATATCGCGCCAATCCTGCCCGTTGTTCGTGGTACCGTAGGTGGAACCGCAAATGGCATCGTAGTCGATGTTCGCGTGAATCTTGTTGTACCAATCCGCGAAGCCCTTCTCGGGGCGCGGCTGGCCATGCTGCATCACAATCTTGATAGAAGGATCTGTCTCACGCACC
>JAEEGJ010020788.1_pt1 | contig 14220 bp, 9 predicted proteins | sample 8958761 | NCBI WGS metagenome assembly JAEEGJ01 (sample SAMN16246546, study PRJNA631951) | gut metagenome | biome: gut microbiome; feature: rumen; material: RS-attached | host: Bos | place: Iran: Karaj | collected 2018-10 | reverse complement strand
GACAGATAGACCGGGGAGATGGTAGCTAAATTAAGCAGCTACGAGTTTTGTGTTGTTTGCAATTACTTGCATTTCTCGTTTTTTTAAGAGGCCAACGAGAATCCTCTACCCGCTTTCCAAGTCTCCACGACCCCGTCGAAACCAGTGCGCCCCCAAAAATAAAACTCTCAATTCATGTGTATATGATTGGTGATTATACAAAAAGAGAAAATGATTCGCAATAGTACCGGCAGTTTATTCACACAAGTTATACAAGTGATATAATGGGTTTTAGGGATTTAGATATTTTTGATAAGGAGACAAGGTATGGCATCCGAATTTGTATCTTCTTTGATGAAAAAACTTTCTGTGAAGCAGAAAGCTTCTCTTTGCTCCGGATATGATTTCTGGCGCACGCAGAGACTGCCGATCAATGGTGTTCCGTCGATCATGATGACAGATGGACCGCATGGGCTTCGCAAGCAGGAGTCTGAGGCGGGAAGACGAGGTGCAGGTGACAGCCGCGAAGCGACATGCTTTCCGCCGGCAGCAACTACTGCGAACTCCTTCAATCTTGACTTGATGAATGCTATCGGACGTGCAATTGGCGAAGAGGCAGTAGATCAGGATGTTTCAATTGTTTTAGGACCAGCGATCAATATCAAGAGATCTCCTCTGTGCGGAAGAAACTTCGAGTATATTTCCGAGGACCCTTATGTGGCAGGTAAGATGGGTGCCGCATTTGTAAAGGGCGTACAGAGTATGGGTATCGGTACTTCCGTGAAGCATTTTGCGGCGAACAGTCAGGAAAAATTCCGTCTTATCAATGATTCGATCGTGGATGAGCGTGCTCTTCGTGAGATCTATCTCTCCGCGTTTGAAACGGTTGTAAAAGAATCACATCCATGGACTGTCATGTGCGCATATAACCGTCTGAACGGTACTTACTGCTGTGAGAACAGAAGACTTCTTACTGAGATCCTTCGTGATGAGTGGGGATTCGACGGTGTAGTCATGAGTGATTGGGGCGCGACGGATAATCGTCTTGATTCGCTGGCGGCAGGCCTTGAACTGGAGATGCCGTCCTCGATCGGCGAGCGTGACCGTCTTATCTGCGAAGCAATTGAGTCCGGCAAGCTTCCTGTAGCACTTCTTGACCGTGCTGTAGAACGACTTCTGACAATGATCGAAAAGGGAATGAATAAACCGAAGCCGACATCGTCTCCGTATCTGGCCCATCGGACATTGGCGAAGCAGGCATTCGAAGAATCCGCCGTTCTTCTGAAAAATGACGGGCTCCTTCCGATTCAGCCGGGAAAGAGTGTTGCTGTTCTCGGTGCGATGGCAAAGCATACCAGATTCCAGGGCGGAGGTAGTTCGCATATCCATCCTACGAACGTGACCGATGCTCTCAGCGGATTCTCAACTGACAGTGATAACTTCGTATATGAGCCCGGATACCCGATGCAAGGTGAAGAGGTCGATGAGAAGCTCCTCCGTGCTGCTGTGGATGCTGCACAGAACAAGGACGTTGTCGTAATCTTTGTCGGGCTTCCGGATAGCTTCGAATCTGAGTCTTTTGACCGTACGCATATGAATCTTCCGAAATCCCATACGCGTCTGATCGAAGAAGTTGTCCGGAAGAACAGTAATGTATGCGTAGTTGTCTATGCAGGATCTCCTATTGAGATGCCATGGGTATCTCAGGTCAGATCGATCCTTATGGCGTATCTCCCGGGACAGGAAGGTGCCGGAAGTATTGCAGACATCCTTTACGGTAAAGTGAATCCATCGGGAAAACTTGCGGAAACATTCCCGCTGAAACTGACGGATACACCGACATACCTGTATTTTGGCGAGACCAGACAGACGCTTTACTGCGAGAGTGTTTATGTCGGATACAGATATTATGATGCAGCCAACATGCCGGTGCTTTTCCCGTTCGGACATGGTCTTTCGTATTCGTCTTATTCGTATGGTGAGATCAAGTTCTCGGCGCCGAGTATTAACGAGGATGATCCGCTTACGGTATATGTGGATGTGACGAATATCAGCGATGTGGATGGTAAAGAAGTCGTCCAGCTCTATGTCGCGCCGCCAAAATCGAAGATCTATAAGCCGGTCCGCCAGCTGGCTGCTTTCAAGAAAGTGTTTATCCAGCGCGGAGAGACCCGTACAGTAGAGTTCAAGCTTGACCGGCGTGCCTTCGCGTATTATAACGTACAGATCGCTGACTGGCATGTCGAGTCCGGTACATATAAGATCGAGATAGGCGCATCATCCAGAGATATCCGCTGCTCCCGTGAGATCGAGGTCACATCGAAGCTGCCGGGCGTTGAAGCGCCGGATTATTCCGCTTCCGCTCCGCAGTACTATAACCTTGATGTGCAGACGAAGATCTTTGATAAGAAGCAGTTTGAGGCTGTGTACGGGAAACCGGTCAAGGAGGAAAAAGCACCGAAAAAGGGTGAGTTTACTCTGAATTCAAGTCTGGAAGATCTTAAGAACGGTAATTTGACGAGTAAACTCTTCTATCGTTCTACGATGCGTAAGATCAAGAAACAGAATAAGAAAGAGACGGAAGAACACCTGCGCAGGATCAATATCACTATGACCAGAGAGATGCCGCTCCGTACGGTAGCGTCCTTCTCGATGGGCGGTGTGACGATCGAGCAGATGGATGCTTTGGTCACTATTTTCAACGGTCATTTCTTTAAGGGAGTGGCTCGCTGGAGAAAAGCGAAGAAGAGGAAGAAAGATCTGTCCTTCCTGTGAGAATGGCAGTTTTTCCAATTTGTTTCCATGACTTCTTCAAAATGAAATATCTCTGATACATGACGGCGGTTGCCCCGTGCTACAATAACATAAACAAACTGCATACGTATGCAGAATTTTAACGGAGCTGAGAATGACGCAACTGCCGGCACAAGGGTATTTCTATCCATATGATTCGATGGACGAACTCTATGCGGAAAAACAACCGCCGGAATTCGGTCGTCTGAATTCGTTTTGGAGACTTGATCTTCCAAGCTGGCATTTCTTTCATGCTCCGACAAAGGACGATATTCCCGATAACTGGACAGATACGGAATTCAACGATGATTCCTGGAACCTGATCGATGTGCCGAGTGTCTGGCAGATGCAGGGGTATGGATATCCGAGTGAACTCGTTTATGAGAAGAATGCTCTTCTTTTTAAGAAGACGTCGCGTCTCCAGCAGAGACTTGCGGATGATGCCGGTATGGAGAATACCAATGATTACGGCCTTTATCGTGTTTGGGTCAATCTTCCTGAACAGTTCATCCACCGTTTCGTTTACTTCGTGTCCGATGGTATTGTCGGCCACTATTCCATCAGCATTAACGGAAAGCATGTTTCCAGTTCCAGAAGCACATTCTCGACTACGAAGTGCCTTCTGAGTGAGTACCTGCATGAGGGACCAAACCTCATCTGTGTTGCCGTACGCAGATTTGATGTGCGCATGGAGAGAGGTAAGATGAAGAAGAATGTCCGTGCCCAGGGTGCTTTCGGATTCTCCGGACTTTTCCGCCTCCCTTACCTGATTGCCGAGTCTTCTGTGGAGATCTCGTCGCTCCGCCTGTTCCCGTCTTTCCTGACGGATACTCTGGCGAAAGATGTTGTTCCGAAGACGGCTCTGGTGAACAGTCTTTACCGTTCCGATAATGATGACCAGCTGACAGGGCGTGAAAAGGAGATCCTTCCGAACGCGGATATCCGCAGAGATGCGGGGCTGAATATTGAAGTGGAGCTTCTGAATCATCTTCCGTATGACGCGGAGGTAACAGTTAACTGCCGTCTTATGGAAGCCCATGATGACTATGACCTTTATAATCTTCCGGAGCATCGTCTTTCCCAGCGGAAAGAACTGACCGATACCATTCCGAAAGAAGGCGTTAAGATCGTAGGCACTGAGTTCTATGCGAAGCTTGTTCTTCCGTGGACCGATCAGACACCGAATCTTTACGATCTGATCGTAGAAGTCAGAAATAATAAGGATGAAGTGATCTGCGTCAAGAAACAGCGTTTCGGGTTCCGTACGATCACATATTCTGAAAGTATTATCCACATTAATGATGTGGCTGTGCCGCTTCATGGCGTAAAGTACTATGAGTTTGATCCCGAAGACGGTATCTCTGTTCCGCTCGAGCGCTTCCGTCAGGATATCCTCATGATGAAAAGTGCGAATATCAACACGGTCTATGTTGTTCATCATCCGACTGATTCGAGATTCTTCGATCTTTGTGATAAGTACGGTATGTACGTTATTCTGCAGTCAGCCGCGTCTGTGCTGCCTCAGACCGTTTATTCACTGATCAATCACCCGTGTATCATCATGTGGTCTATGACCGGTAAGCGTTTTGAAGAGAATGCCTATCTGGAAGTAAAACAGCGTATCAATGCGTTTGACTCTAAGCGTCCGCTTTACTGCGAGATCGACAAATCCGGAAATGTTTCGGATTTGCCGCCGTTCCCGAATAAGGCCGGCATGATCTTCGGTGAGTGGTGTGATCTTTGCGTTAACCGCCGTTACTTAAAGAGTCAGCTTAAAGAAGATAAAGTGCTTTTCGAGTCGATCCTAGCAAGACCGAGAAGAGAAGAAGATAGCATGGATCTTAAGTATATCCATCAGGGGGATCTGGTCGAGTATTCTGAGCAGGTCGGTGTATCAATTGCGCAGGGTATTGTCGATTCGAACAGAAGACCGCACCCGATCTTCTTTGAAGTGAAGAAGCAGTGTGAGGGTATCAAGATCTTCTCATCGGCGGAGAATCCTGCGAATCTTAATGTCCATAATGTAAATCCGTTTGGCAGCACGCCTTCGATCGAACTGAAGTGGCAGCTGCTTCTCGGCGGCATCCGTCTGTCCGGCGGATCCGGTATTGTTCCGCCGATCCCGCCGATGGGTAACCGTACGATGCAGTTCCCATTCCAGGTAGGTGATTTCCTTACATCAGCATGGGCGGAGCAGTATCCGAAGGCAGTCGAAGTATATAATCAGGCAGTTTGTAAAGAACTGCTCCTGGATATCCGTCTGACGTTAGAGAATGATTCTAATTATGCAAGAGCAGGATATGAGCTTGCTTTCTATCAGCAGATCCTTGTTGATGAAGTGTTTGATCCTTCGTCCGATGTGGAGCCTGTTGTTTCTGACGGAGAAGATGCTCCGATCCAGATCATTGACGCATCGGCTCTTGAAAAAGCACTGATCACGGATGAGAAGAAGCCGGCGGTACAGTTGCTGACATCTCCGGCACTTATCTTCGCACAGACCAAGCATGTACGCTATGGTTTCAGCAGACATGAGGGCGGCCTGTGTTCGGTTAAGATCGAGGGCAAGGAATACTTTGACGGACTTCTCGAACCGAGTTTTTACCGCGCGGCTTCGAATATCGACCGTGCCGATAAGTCCTATGTATTGTCGCAGACCGTTTTCTCGCATGAGACCGACTGGCGTACGATCCAGGGTGAGATCAAGTTTGTCGGAAGCTTCTATGAGATGGATGGAGAAGATTTCCACCTGATCAGCAAATACAGTTCGAATGGTATGAAAGGCCCGATCCTTGTACATTACAGGGTGAAGCCGGATGGACGTCTTATGGCGACGATTGAATTCGTACCTAAATTCGATCTTGTCCGTTATGGTTTCCGTGTTCCGATCGATTCCGGTGCTCATATCGGCTGGTATGGCCGCGGTAATGGCGAATCGTATATCGATAGAAAAGAATCCCAGAGGATCGGATGGTTTACATCACTTGACAGTCCTCTGTATCACGAATATGCCCGTCCTTCCGAAAACGGCGCGCATGCGGATACGAAATATCTGCTTCTGCAGCTTGATGATGTCCGCGGCCTCCGTATTTGTAAGGATAAGATGGATCCGTTCTCATTCTCATGTCTCCCGTATATGCCGGAAGACCTTGATGACTGTTCGCATCAGGAACTGATCAAGTCGGACGGACGCACACATCTTTATCTTGACTTCTATATGAAAGGGGTCGAACGTGGCCCGGATATCCTGAACCGGCATCTTCTTGCGAAGAATGTCAGGTATGAGGAAACAATTGAATTTGCTCCAAAACTCTAATTTCACTATATGAAAAGGGCCTTCGGCAACTGTCGGAGGTCCTTTTTATTTGCTTTTGTGATTGAGAATAGAGAAAAGATCGCTTCGCTCTTTCGGTGTCAGTTCGCGGTACTGGCCGCAGGGCAGGGAGCCGAGACTGATATTCAAAATGCGGATGCGCTTGAGCCGTACGACCCGGTATCCGAGGTATTCGCACATTCTGCGGATCTGCCGGTTCAGTCCCTGATTTAATGTGATATGAAAAGTGCTTTTTCCTGTGAGCTTTACCTTACAGGGAAGTGTAACGGTGTCCAGGATAGGTACGCCGTTTTCCATATTCTTTCTGAAAGATTCATCGACAGGTTTATCAACAGTAACGACATATTCCTTATCGTGCCGGCCTTCTGCGCGCAGAAGACGGTTGACGATATCTCCGTCATTGGTAAGAAGGATCAGTCCCGTTGAATTCTTGTCGAGGCGTCCGATCGGGAAGATGCGCTGAGGATAATTGATAAAGCCGATGATATTATCCTTGTCCCGTTTGTCCGTCGTACAGGTGATTCCGAGAGGCTTGTGAAATGCAAGATAGATATGGTCGTCGGTGGGAAGAACGGGTTTCCCGTTAACGAGCACTACCTGACCGGGTAAAACCTGAGAACCGGAAACTGCGGTCACGCCATCGATCGTAACAAGCCCTGCCTGCACGTATTCATCCGCCTTGCGTCTTGAACAGAAGCCGCTGGAACTGATGTATTTATTGACGCGTGTTGAATTCTCCGATGCGCCGGAAATAGAGTCTGAGCAGTCCTGCATGATCGGTCTCCTATCAATACCAGACAGAGCCGGTAACACGTTTCAGTGTGAAGGTAAATGTCGTGCCTTCACCATATTCGCTCTGTACGGTGATCGTCTCACCCATGTAGCTCAGAAGCTCTTTGGCAATCGCAAGTCCGAGTCCGGTACCCTTCTTTCCGCGGGCACGGTCGGCCTTATAGAAACGGTCGAAGATATGGTCGATATCGTATTCATGGATACCTTGTCCGGTATCGATCACGGATACGAGTACCTGATCAGTCTCGTCACTGTACTCTGTGGATATCGTGATGCTGCCGCCGGCAGGAGTATACTTCTTCGCATTGTCGAGGAGGATAACGATGATCTGCTCGACACGGTCCGGGTTACCCATAACCGTCGGAAGAGGACCGGTCTTATACTCGACGGAGAAGTTCAGCTCTGCGTCTTCCATGACCGGCTTGAACTTGGTCTCAAATTCAGAAAGAAGTTTGTTCAGATCGAACGGGAAAGTCTTAAATGCGAGTGTTCTTGCCTGCAGACGTGAAAGCTCAAGCATGTCGTCGATCAGACGGGAAAGACGCATGGTCTCGTGGAGGATGATGCCGTAGTATCTCTGACGGTCTTCCTCTTTCTTAACCATACCGTCAGCAAGCGGTTCTACAAGACCTCTCATGGCTGTAAGCGGGGTACGGAGCTCGTGGGAAACATTTGCTACGTAGTCTCGGCGTGTCTGCTCCAGACGTTCCTGCTCGGAGATGTCACGGAAGAATCCCGTGGCACCGATGATCTGCTTCTCGTTATCCTTGATCGGCACGATAGTGGAAGAGTAGGCACAGTCCTTCGCCTCGATCGTGCGCTCATATGTCTCGCCGGTCTTCAGGCAGTTCTCGAAGTCGGCCCAGACTTCCTCGAACGGGATCAGCTGCAGCTTCTCTGTGAAGAGGTTCTTTCTCGGAACCTTTTCGAAAAGCGTCGCAATAGCGTTATTGGAATAGTCCGGCTGGAGATCCTTGTTGACAGATACGATACCTTCGGAAATGATATCAAAGATTTCTTTCAGTCGGTTACGCTCAGTAGTTACACTGGTGATGGACTTGGAGAGTTTCTCGGCAAGTTCATTGACCGAGGCGGCCAGATCACCGATCTCACCCTTGGTCTGGTCATTTGCACGCACGGAGAAGTCACCCTGTCCGAGCGCGTTAGCAACATCCGTAACCCGGTTAAGCGGGCGGATGAGACGCTTACTTGCAAAGTAAACAGGGATGAGCATCGCAAGCGAAACAAGAAGTGTGGACAGGATGAGCACCTGACTGAATCCTGTTATGTTAGAAGAATTGCCTGTGATCGTGTCGCCGATGATAACATATGCCGTTAATGTGTCATTGTCCTGGACAGGCACCTGGATCACTTTCGCTTTTGTCTTATCCTCGCCATAGGTCAGCGTACCGATAAGATTCTTGTTGTCGGTGTTGTTGAGCATGTTCTGTTCACAGAAAACATTTATGGCGTTTAATAAATGAAGTTCCTCTTCTGTTTGGGGCTTCGAGGAGGAAAGGAGCCTGCCCTTGGAGTCATACATGAGATAAAAAGCACCGAGTACATCGTGTGATGTATATCCTGCGCTCAGATCCTTGATCCCCTGGATCTTTTCCGTATCCGAAAGAGCAGAATGGCTTTCTACATAATTGCTGAGAAAAGAGGCCATCGAACTCGCTTTCTCGATCATTAATTCCTCGGAATTATCACGGGATACTTCGCCGGCTGCATAATTAAACAGCGTAGCAGAAAGAAGTGCCGATGCGCAGAGCGCCACCAGCACTAAAAAGATCATCTTGCGTAGAAAGATGCTTCGGAACATCAGGAGTTGACCTCAAACTTATAACCGACACCGTAAACGGTGATCAGGGACCACGGAGCTCCCTCGTAATAGATCTTCTGACGGATACGCTTGATGTGCGTATCAACGGTACGTGTATCACCGAAATAGTCATAACCCCAGATGAGAGACAGGATCTGCTCACGGTCCATGACCTGTCCGATGTGGGAAGCAAGAAGATGCAGGATCTCAACTTCCTTCGGAGTGCAGGGAACGAGTTCGCCCTTGACCTTGACCTGATAGTTATCAAGGTTGATCTCCAGACCTTCAAAACGGAGAAGAGAAGTGTTCTCCTGAGGTTCATTGATACGGCGGAGTACCGCCTTGATGCGTGCAATTACTTCACGCGGAGAGAAAGGCTTAACGATATAGTCATCCGCGCCGAGCTCAAGTCCGAGTACCCTGTCGATCTCCTCGCCCTTAGCTGTGAGGATGATGATCGGCGTGGAAAGCGTCTTTCTGATCTCTCGGCAGACCTCGATACCGGTCTTCTCCGGCATCATAACGTCCAGAATGATCAGGTCCGGTTTATCAGAAGCAACATGCGCCAGCGCATCACGTCCATCGTAAGCACTGGAGTATGTGAAATGTTCATTTTCGAAATACAGACCCAGGGACTCATGTACGACCGGGTCGTCATCACAGATCAAAATATGAGGAGCAGTAGCCATTATCCATTTACCTCGTCTAACAACATTACATCTATTATAATCTAAAAATCGGTTTACAAACAAACTTTTTTCAAATACAAGAAAATGCTATACTGATACCAAGTGTCGGACCGTCCGGTAAAGACACAATCTTCGAAAGAAAAAGAGCGGAAAAGGTATGTTTTTAGCGGATAGATGGTCTGATTTTGAATTGCTTTACTGTGGTGAAGGAGAGAAATTCGAGCGTTGGGGAGATATCTATCTTCAGCGTCCCGATCCGCAGGCGATCTGGCCGAAGACCGGCTATTACGGAATGAAGGAAACTTCATGGCCGAGACCGCATGCCGTGTATCACAGAAGCGAGAGTGGCGGAGGCTCCTGGAGTAAGGAGAAGCCTATGCCTCAGAAGTGGAAGATCCATTATGATGCGGTAGGACGTCCTCTTACATTTATTATCGAGCCCACAAGTTTTAAACATACCGGTCTTTTCCCTGAGCAGGCGGCGAACTGGGATTTCTGTGGAAACCTGATTCAGAAAGCCGTGAAACAGGGAAGAAAACCGAGGATCCTGAATCTTTTTGCCTATACCGGCGGAGCGACGATGGCTTTTGCGGCTGCAGGAGCGGCGGAAGTTGTCCATGTTGACGCAAGTAAAGGTATGGTCCAGCGTGCCAAAGAGAATATGATGGCCAGCGGTCTTGACGACAGCTATATCCGTTTTATCGTCGAGGATTGCGGAAAATTCGTAGAAAGAGAGATCAGAAGAGGCAGAACATATGATGGCATCATCATGGATCCGCCCGCTTACGGACGCGGACCGTCCGGCGAGATGTGGAAGCTGGAGGATGCGCTTTTCCCGCTGGTAGAAAAGTGTGAAAAACTCATTTCGGATGATCCGCTGTTTTTCCTGATCAACTCTTATACAACCGGGCTTTCTTCAATGGTTATTGAAGATATCCTTCGTCTGGCCGTGAAGTCGAAGCATGGCGGTACGGTCATATCCGAAGAACTCGGTCTGCCGTGTACGAAGATGGATGCGATCCTCCCGTGCGGAAGTACCGGAAGATGGATGAAAGAGGAGTTTTAGGATGGACTCACCCCGGATCCTCTTTGAAGACAATCATCTTTTGGTGGCGGTAAAACCAGCGGGAGTCCTCTCGCAGAGCGATACTACCGGAGCTCCGGATATGCTGACGCTTCTTAAGGCTTATCTGGTGGAAAAATACAATAAGCCAGGAGAAGCCTACTTAGGACTTCTTCACCGTCTGGACCGTCCTGTCCGGGGCGTTATGGTATTTGCCAAGACCAGTAAATGTGCATCGAGGATCAGTGAACAGATACGGAACAGAACGGTGAAAAAGAAGTACCGCGCGATCGTGTACGGTGCTTTTGACAATGAAAAAGGCGAGATCCGCTCTTATCTTTTGAAGAACAGTAAGACGAATCTTGTAGATGTTTTTGAAAACAGGGAAAAAGCACCGAAAGATGCAAAAGAGTGCTTTCTCGAGTATGAAGTCATAGGGCAGGGACGTATAGCGGGAGTACCGGTATCACTTCTTTCCGTGGATCTTCATACGGGACGCTCGCATCAGATCCGGGCACAGCTTTCGTCGATCGGACATCCGATCGTCGGTGACCGGAAATACGGGAAAGGACCGAACCGGTTTTCCGGGGATATCCTTCTCGAGTCCTACCATCTGGAGGTGGACCATCCCGTAAGCCGTGAGAGGATGGTCTTTGAGATCCCTCTTTCAGAAGAAGAACCATGGAATCAATTTGCAAAGGAGTGATGTAATGGCAGATGACTATGTGATCACGAAAGAACAGCGTGATGAGAACCAGAAGAAAATCACAGAACTGCTTTTATCGACGAAGCGTCCGGGTATGGAGCGCCTGGTGGAGTGGATCGTTACCAAGACGGACTTTTTCACGGCACCGGCTTCTACGAAATATCACTTAAACTGCGAGGGGGGACTTGCGCTTCATAGCCTTCATGTCTATCAGCGCCTGTCCGAAAAAGTCGCGCAGGGACTTGTGACGATCGAGCCCGATACGGTGATCATAACATCTCTTTTGCATGACCTTTGCAAGGTCAACTTCTATGTAAAAGAGATCAAGAACGTAAAAGAAGGCACCAAGATCAACCAGTATGGCAAGGAAGTGGCCAACTGGGTCGAAAAAGAAGTGTGGGGCATTAAGGACTCTTTCCCGGTGGGCCACGGAGAGAAGTCCTGCTGGTATATCCAGAACTTTATCCGTCTTAAGCCGGAGGAGTATGCCATGATCAGACTTCACATGGGACCGGATAAGAATACTTACCCTGATCCGTTCTCCGAGACAGCAAAGATTTATCCATCCGTAGTGGCCATTTTTACATCAGACATCGAATCAGCATACATTTTGGAGGAAAAACAATGATCTACTACGTTGATCAGAACACGAAGTCACAGGGCTCCGGTACAAAGGAGCATCCGTTCCTGACCATTTCCGCTGCTGCAAAAGTAGCAAAACCGGGTGATGAAGTCCTCGTTATGCCGGGCGTATATCGCGAGTATGTCGATCCGGCAAATGCAGGTACGGAAGATGCCCGTATCACATATCGTTCCGTGGAACCGCTGAAGGCGGTCATCACGGGTGCCGAGATCGTTAAAGGCTGGGAAAAATACAAGGGCAAGACATGGAAGGTCGAGATCGATAACGGGATCTTCGGAGCTTATAACCCTTACGACACAAGGATCGGCGGCGACTGGTATTTCTGGCACCGTCATCCGCATACAGGCTGCGTGTATATCAACGATGTCGCGCTTTATGAGACAGATACTCTTGAAGACTGCCTGAAGGGTGAAAAGGATATCGCTTCCTGGGAGCCGGAAAACTCCACACGTAAGTGGTACTGCGAGCAGAAAGACGGGAAGACCGTGATCTATGCCAACTTCCAGGGAAAGGATCCGAATAAGGCAAAGGTCGAGATCAACGTTAGAAGAAACTGCTTCTTTCCGAGTAAGACCGGTGTCGGTTATATCACCTTTTCCGGCTTCACGGTCAATAAGGCTGCAACCACATGGGCACCGCCTGCGGCGTTCCAGGATGGTATGATCGGTCCTCACTGGAGTAAGGGATGGATCATCGAGGACTGTGAGGTTTCCCATAGCCGCTGCTGCGGTATCTCTCTCGGTAAATACCTCGATCCGGAAAACGATCATTATTTCACTAAATACCGTGTAAAGAGCCCGACTCAGATGGAGCGTGATGCCGTCTGCCGCGGCCAGTATCACGGATGGCTGAAGGAGAATATCGGTTCCCATATCGTACGCCGCTGCCATATTCATCACTGTGAGCAGACCGGTATCGTCGGAAGAATGGGATGCGTATTCTCGATCATCGAGGACAACCACATCTATAACATCAATAACATGATGGAAGTCGGCGGCGCCGAGATCGCCGGTATCAAGCTCCATGCGGCGATCGACGTCATCATGAGAAGAAACCACGTACATCACTGCACCATGGGACTCTGGTGTGACTGGCAGGCACAGGGCACGATCCTGTCGCAGAACCTTCTGCACGATAACCATACTCCGGAATTCGCCAAGAGGATCCCGGGCACCATCATGAGCCAGGATATCTTCATCGAAGTCGGTCATGGTCCGACACTCGTGGACAACAATATCATGCTCAGTAAGGCTTCCCTGCGTCTGGCAACAGAAGGTGTGGCTGTCGTAAATAACCTGATCTGCGGCACCTTCCAGGCAATCGGCGAAGGTACGGATGAATTCGTATCCGGCAAGAACCAGCCCCGCTATACTCCGTATCACTTCCCGCACAGAACCGAAGTCATGGGTTTCATGAGTATCCTTCACGGTGATGACCGTATTTATAACAACATCTTCGTGCAGAAGTGGCCGATCGAGAAGCGTCCGGAGGATTGTCCCGAGCAGTTCTTCGACAAGCAGGAAGTCGGCACCTTCCAGTTCGATGAATACCCGACTTATCAAGAGTGGATCGATTCCTTCCATCTGAATGAGCCGATGGCCTATGAGCATAAGATCATGGAAAAGCACTTCCAGCATCTTCCGGTATGGATCGACGGCAATGTCTACTTTAACGGTGCTAAGGAATGGAAGAAGGAGAAAAACAAGCTCGTAGTCAAGAGATTTAAGGCGACGGCGGATGTTGTTGAGAGAAACGGCAAGTATGTCCTGGTGACGAATCTCTTTAAGAAAGTCGCAGATTTCTCCTGTGGCATCATCAATACCGATATTCTCGGAAAAGCATTCCAGCCGGAGCAGCGCTTCGAGAATACGGACGGATCCGATATCGTATTCAACTACGACTATTACGGAAAGGACAGAGGTGTTATGACCATCGCAGGTCCTTTTGCCGAGGTCAAGGAAGAATACGAGGTATAACCGTAAGGTCTGATACGAAGAATCTTGAGAACGTTCCCGTCGGAAGTATCCTTCGGGAACGTTTCTTTGTCATTTTTGACGAAATTCTATCTATAATATAAAAAATATACTCACACAAGGCATCGTATGTTATAATGACGGGAGCTTTTAGAGAAGTAGAGGTTTTACTATGTATAAAAAAGTATCGCCGGATATGAAGTTTATCGATCGCGAGAAGGAAGTACTGGCCTTCTGGAAAACTAATGACATCCAGAAGAAGTCCATCCGCCCGGAAAAGGACGGAACTCCTAGTTTTACGCTGTATGACGGCCCGCCGACAGCAAACGGCAAGCCGCACATCGGACATATTAAGACCCGTGTCATTAAGGACGTAGTTCCGAGATACCATTCCATGAAGGGTGAGCACGTACGGTTTACGGCGGGCTG
>JAEEGJ010020784.1_pt1 | contig 14221 bp, 10 predicted proteins | sample 8958761 | NCBI WGS metagenome assembly JAEEGJ01 (sample SAMN16246546, study PRJNA631951) | gut metagenome | biome: gut microbiome; feature: rumen; material: RS-attached | host: Bos | place: Iran: Karaj | collected 2018-10 | reverse complement strand
GCGCTGAAGCCAGGACGAGGCAAAACGTAAACGCGGCCGCTTTTTTCAAATTTGATAAAAATATCTGAGTCACCATGATCCACTCCCGGAGTTTCGTGTGTTTGTTTATCTCGGCCATTGTCTTGCTTTCAATACTAATTGTTTAATTCGACGTTTGCCCGTTGATTCCTGCTTATCGGACATGATATGACGGTCGGTCAGGGGATTTGTTGCAGGGGGTACAGGACTTAATCAATGATTCCTTAGGCTGGATTTTTTGGAGTTTCTCGAAGGAAAACAGCTCTTCTTGTCGAATGATAAAAATGATTTCATGATTGCGTATTTATATTTGGATAGCTTGTTAATGCAAGATTTATAACAAGGACGACATTCTTTTTCTTCTTTGTTATCGAAATTCATATTCGTTGTAATGGTATTTAAAATTTGAATTACCGACAGGAGGAACGATAATGGCGAAGCTCAAGTTTATATTGGGACGCGCCGGTACCGGAAAGACGGAAACATGTCTGCATGAGATGTGTATAGATATGGAACGTGACCCTTTGGGGAAAATGCTTCTCTTGGTCGTGCCGGAACATATGACGTACCAAGTGGAGCGGGATTTGATCGCCAGAACGTCCGGGCGCGGGACTATGCGCGGCGTCGTCTCCGGCTTTCGCCGCTTGGCTTGGAAAGCCGCGGAAAAAGGCCGCTTGCCCCGAATGACGGAGATCGGGAAACGGCTGATCCTGAAAAAAATCGTCGGAAAGCGCGCGGACGAGCTTTCCGTTCTGGCGCGGGGCGCCGGGCAGCGCGGCTTTACCGCCTCCCTCGCGGAAATGATCGAGGAATTGAAAAGCTATCACGGCACGCCGGAAAATCTCAAAGAGGCGGCGTCCGTCGTCGACGACAATTATTTGGGCAGGAAGCTGGAAGATCTCGCTCTGCTTTACGGGGATTTCCTGCGGGAGACGGAAGGCCGCTTCGAGGACGCGGAGGACCGCATGGCGAAGCTGGCGGACGCCGTGCCGAAGAGTCGGGAGCTCGCGGGCGCGGAGGTCTGGCTGGACGGCTTCGTGTTCTTCAATCCGCAGGAGCGGGAAGTGCTGCGCGCGTTCCTGCAGACGGCGGACGCGGTGCATATCACGCTGCCGTTGGGCCGGGACGTTGCCGTTCATGAAAATATCGCGCCGTCGGAGCTTTTCTACCGAGCCGCGCACACGCTGCAGGATTTGAAGCGCATGGCGGAGGAAATGGGGATTTCCTACGAGGTGAAGCTCTTGACCGCGCAGCGGCGGTTCAGCGAGGACGCGCAGGGGATTGCCGCCCTGGAGCGGGGACTGTTTGATTTTCCCGTCCAATCCAAGAAAGGGGAAAACAGCACCCGGGGCGTGCATGTCACGGAGGCGGCGACGCGCCGTCTTGAAATGGAAGCGGCGGGCGCAGAAATCATACGCCTGTGCCGCGAGGAAGGCTTCCGCTGGCACGATATCGGGATCCTGCTCCGCGACAGCGAGAACTACGGCGAGCTTTTGGAGTTCACGCTGAAAGAATACGGGATCCCGTTCTTCACGGACAGGAAGCGGGCGGGCGTCCATCACCCATTGGCCGAGCTGATCCGCTCAGCGCTGGAGACAGTGACGGACGGCTGGACCTACGACGCCGTTTTCCGCTGTGTGAAGACGGATCTGCTGCCGCTGACGAACGACGAGGCGGACATACTGGAAAACTATGTGTTGGAATACGGCATTCGCGGCGAGACGAGCTGGAAGAAAGACTGGCCGTATCTGCGCCGCAAAGGGCGCAGGCCGGAATCGGGCGAAGCGTTCCTGCAGTCCGTCAATGAGATCCGGCAAAAAGCGGCGAATCCGTTCTTCACGCTGTCGGCCGCTTTGAAATCCGGGAGCGTCCGGGAGAAAACGCGCGCACTCTACGATTTCCTGGAAAACCTTCACGTACCGGAAACCCTTTCGCATTGGACGGAGGAAGCCGAGGCGGCGGGGGCGCTGGAGGAAGCCAAGGAACACCGCATGATCTGGCAGACAGTCATGGAGCTTTTCGACCAGATGGTTTCCGTCAGCGGCGACGAGAAGATCGCAACGTCTGATTACGCGGAGCTCCTGACGGACGGACTGGACGCTTTGGAACTGTCGCTGATCCCGCAGAAGATCGACTCAGTGACGATCTCCGCCTTCGATCAAAACAGCCTGAACAATGTTCGTGCGCTTTTCATTCTCGGCGCGAACGACGGCGTCATGCCGGGACGTCCGTCGGCGGGCGGGATCCTTTCGGACGCGGACCGTGCGCTGCTCGCCGCGAAAAAGGACAAAGTGCGGCTGGAGCTTGCGAAAACCGCGGAAGAGGAGAGCTGCGGCGAGAATTATCTCCTGTATCATGGCTTCACGGAAGCGCGGGAATACCTTTGGGTCTCGTATGCGCTGGCGGACAGCGAAGGCAAGGGGGTAGGGCGGTCATCCGTCGTCACGCGCCTCATAAAGCTCCTGCCCTTGGTCGAGGTCGACAGCGTGCCGCTGGAAGGAATGACGCGGGAACAGGAGGAAAAATTCCTGTTTTCGACGGGAGTGCGCGCCGTGTCACGGCTTGTTCCCCTGTTGCGGGAATATCTGGCGTCCCCCGGAGAGAGCCATCGGGGCTCGTGGGGCGAGGTCTACAACTGGGCCCTCGACCATGCGCGGGAGCGTCTGGCTTCTGTCCGTCAGGGCCTTTTCTCGGGAGAAAAGGAAGCCAAGCTCCCGCCGCTTCTGGCGCAACGCCTTTTTACCCGGGGCAAGACATTGTCCGGCAGCGTGACGCGATTTGAACAGTATTATCAATGCCCGTTTCGTCACTTCGCGCAAAGCGGGCTCCGGCTGGAAGAACGGGCGGAATACAGCTTCCGCTCGTTGGAGAAGGGGACGCTGCTGCACGATATCATGCGCGGATTCGGGGAAAATATGCGGCGGGAAAGGCGCCCGTGGTCGAGCGTATCGCCGGAGGAGCGCGGCGATTTCGTGCGCGGCGCGATGGAGGCCGCGGCTTCCGGCGTGCAAAACGCGATCCTCGCCAGTACGGCGCAGTATGAAAACCTCGCCGCCCGCATAGGGAATACGGCGGAGAGCTCGATTGCGCGCCTTTCGGAATGGGACGGCGTCAGCAGCTTTTCCCCCCGCTATTTCGAGCTGTCCTTCGGCGCGGGGCGTTCCGCTGGGGAACTGATGTCGTGGCCGATCCCGGGAAGCGACGTCAGGCTTGACATCATCGGCACGATCGACCGCATCGACTGCGGGGAGATAGAGAACGAAGCCGGGGAGCGCCGGCCCTATTTCCTGATCATCGACTACAAGACCAGTGATATGGACTTGACGCTGCTGGACGTCTATTACGGCTTGAAGCTCCAGCTTTTGACGTATCTGGAAGCCGCAAGGAGGTTTTTCCGAATGCGCGGAAAGGTTGAGCCGCGTCCCGCCGGCGTGCTCTATTGCCTGCTCCAGAATCCCACCCTGAGCGGCAGCGGCCGGATGAGCCGCGAAGATGCCGAAAAGAAGCTGCTCGACAGGCTCCGCATGAGAGGCTGGCTCTTAAACGACGCAAATGTGATCCGGAATATCGACGGGACCAGCCGTCATATCCGCGTCAAGCTGAAGAATGACGGCGCCATCGACGGCACGACCAAAGGCGGCGTCAAGGCGGAGCGCGAGTTTGACGCGCTGGCGGCCTACACGATGAAGAAACTGCGGGAAGCTGGAGAAAAAGTGCTTTCGGGCGACGTCGAGGTTTCCCCGTTCCATACGAAAACAAAAAACGCCTGCGCGTTCTGCCCCTACGGCGACGTCTGCGGCTTCGACGTAAAACTGGGGCGGTTCGCGTACCGCGAGCTCGACGATACGATAACCTTCATGAAGGAAATGGAGCAGGAGGGAGGCGACGACAATGCGAACGGATAATAACGCGCCGTCATTGGGACAGCTCCGCGCCATGACGGAAAGCGGCCGCAACCTGCTCGTCTCGGCGGCGGCCGGCTCGGGCAAGACCTACACGCTGGTGGAGCGGATCGTTCGAAACATCATTGCCGGAAAATACCGGATCGACGAGCTCCTGGTCGTCACCTTCACGAACGCGGCGGCGTCGGAAATGCGTGAGCGCATCGAGAAGAAGCTGACGGACAAACTGGAAGATTACCCGGAGCTTGCCCGCCAGATCATCCTGCTTCCCAACGCTTCGATTTCCACGCTGCATGCTTTTTGCCAACGGCTGATCCGGGAAAACTTCACGGCCGTCGACGTCGACCCGAAGTTCCGCCTGCTCAACGAGCAGGAGCGGCAGCTCATGCGGCAGCGCGTCGCGGAGGAGCTGTTCCAGCGGAAATACGAGGAGCATGACGCAGAATTCCTGCGCTTTGTCCAGAGCTTCGGCAGCGACCTCGACGATGCGGCGCTTTACGATATGGTGCTGGATTTGCACAGGTTCGCGGAGAGCCAGCCGGAGCCGAAACAGTGGATCGAAAGTATCCTCGAGCGGATTCCCCGGTGGGGAGAGGCTTCCCTCGAGCGGGCCGACTGGTATCCGTATCTGATGAACGAGATCCGCCGGACACTGACCGCCTGTGCGGATGCCGCGCGGTATTACTCCGATCAGGCCGAACGGGACGGCATATCGACATACGCGGAAATCTTCGCGCATGACTGGGAACGGATCGACGCCCTTTCCAAAGCGACGGTGACGAAGTCGTGGGACGCCATGCGGGAGGCCTTTTCCGCCATGCCGAAATTCCCGAACCTCAAAAAGCCCCAGAAAATGGAAATCGACAAGCAGATGACCGCCTTTTACACCGACGGCCGCAAGAACCAGATCAAGACCCCGATCGAATCTTTGCGGGATACCTATTTCTCGCAGTCGGAGGAATCCCTGCTTGAAGACCTGCGTGCTTCCGGCGCGGAGACGGCGGAGCTTTGCCGGCTCACGCTGGACTTCATCGACGCCTTCGACGCGGCGAAGCGGAAAAAAACGGCGCTGGACTTCGGCGACCTCGAGCATTTCGCCCTCGCCGTCCTGCGGCGGGAGGAGACGCTCAACGCGATAAAGAATCGCTACAAAGAGATCATGGTGGACGAATATCAGGACACGAACGGCGTGCAGGAGGCGATTCTCGGCCGGCTGACGAACGGGCGCAACCTCTTCATGGTCGGCGACGTCAAGCAGAGCATTTACCGTTTCCGCCTTGCCGACCCGACGTTGTTCACCGATAAGCAAAGCGATTACCGGGCGCATGAGGAGCGCGGCGCCTGTATTGAGCTCACCGAAAACTACAGGAGCCGGGCCGAAGTGCTGGCAGCCGTCAATTTCCTTTTCTCGCAGCTCATGATTGGCGGGGAAACGGAGCTCTCATACGACGAGCGCGCCGCCCTTTATCCGAAAGCCGATTTCCCAGAGAACGAGGGCAAAAGCTTCGCCGGATCGCCGGTGGAGCTCCTGCTCGTCGGAAACGGCGGCGCCTCCGGGGACGAAGAGACGGAAGACCTGCGCGGATTTGCGGCCGAGGCGGAAATCGTCGCTCAAAAGCTCCGCGAGCTGAAGGACAGCGGCGTATCCGTCTACGACAAGGACAAAAAAGCCTATCGCCCGCTCCGTTGGCAGGACATGGCCGTGCTCCTGCGTTCGGTAAAAGGGAAATCGCAGATACTCCTCGAAAAGCTGCGCGCCCATGACGTCCCGGCCTATGCCGAAGTGGACGCGGGATACTTCGAGGAAAAGGAAGTGAGCCTCGTCCTCGCGCTGCTCGCCGTCATCGACAACGCCCATCAGGACATTCCGCTGGCGGCGGTGCTTCATTCGATGATCGGGGACATGACGGCGGAGGAGCTGGCCGCCATCCGCGCCGACGCCGACGACGCGGCGGATTTTTACGCGGCGCTGGCCGCGAAGGCCGAAACGGACGAAGACGGCAAAGCCGCGTGCTTTTTGCGAAAGCTGGAGAAATGGCGCAGATTGTCCCGGCGCGTCGGCGTCCCGGAGCTGCTCTGGAAGCTCTATCGGGACACGGGCTGCTACGACTACGTCGGCTCCCAGCCCGGCGGCCTCGTGCGGCAGGCCAATCTCCGCATGCTTGTCGACCGCGCCGCCGACTATGAAAAGACGAACTTCCGCGGGCTGTTCCGCTTCCTGAAATTCGTCCGGCAGATGAAGGACCGTGACACCGACCTTTCCGTCGCGCGCACGCTGGGGGAAAAAGAGGACGTAGTCCGCGTCATGACCGTGCACAAAAGCAAGGGACTGGAATTCCCCGTCGTCGTGCTCGCGGACCTGTCAAAGAAGATCAACCTGCAGGACGCGCAAAACAAGCTGCTGATCCATAAGAATCTTGGAATCGGCATGTACTGCACGAAATCGGAGGGCACGCTCGCCTGGCAGTACCCGACCGTCGCCTGGCGCGCCATGAAGGAAGCGATCCAGAACGAGGCGAAAGCGGAGGAGCTGCGCGTGCTCTATGTGGCGCTGACGCGGGCGCGGGAAAAGCTGATCCTCGTCGGCAGCGCAAAGCCCTCCGTCGAAAAATGCGCGAAAGCGTGGAGCCGCTATACGGAACTGAAAGACGCGGCACTGCCGGGACACGCCGTGCTCGGCGCGAAAACATGGCTGGATTGGATTGGTACGGCCGTCGCGAGGGATGAGGCCGGGGGCGCGGAGCTTCGCACTGCAGCCGGTCTCTCGGATGCGCCGCGAATCCATTATCCCGCGGAGGATTTCGGTGCGCCGAACTTCTCCGTGCAGTTTGTTTCGGTCGCGCCGCCGCAAGCAGAAGACGAAACTGCGGAGACCTCGGACGAATGGAAAGAGCGCATTAAAAATCTGGAGCCGCTGCCCCTGTCGGAAGAGAGCGGCCGGACCGCCGCGCTTTCCTGGGAATACAGTCATTACACGGATATTCCGGCGAAAATGACCGTCACGGAAATCAAGCGCCGCACGGAGGAACCGGAGACGCTCGCGCCTTTCGTGCCGGACGAAAACGCGGATCATTCAGAGGCCATGCAAAGGAATTTTCCGCCGCCCGCATTCCTTGAGACAGAAGAAATCGGAAAAGGCGGCACCGCCTTCGGAACGCTCATGCACGGCGTCATGCAGAAGCTCTCGCTCGACGGCTCGCTCGACAAAGCGGACGTCGAACGCCAGCTTGACGATATGGTGGGAGAGGGGACGCTGACCGACGAAGAGCGCCGCGCCGTGCGCGTCTCGCTGATCGCGAGGTTTTTCGCTTCGCCCATCGGGCGCCGCATGAAAACCGCGAAACGTTGCTGGCGGGAGCAGTCCTTCAGCCTGCTGATTCCCGCCGCCGAAATGGAGCGGCGTGCCGACAATCAGGACGAGATCTTCCTGCAGGGCGCCATCGACGCGTTCTTCGAGGACGACGAGGGACGGCTCGTGCTGCTCGACTACAAGACCGACCGGAATACGACGTCGGAGCAAATCAAAAAGCGCTACCGCACGCAGCTCGAGCTTTACGCCCGCGCAATCCGGGCGATCACGGGCATGGAAGTCGACGAGACGTATATCTATCGTCTTTCAGACGGAGATACGATAGCGCTATAACCAAAAGCATATATATAAAAAACCGTTGCCCGCAATTAATGTGAGCAACGGTTATTTTATGGATGAATTATTTATTGGAAAGCTCGATGAACTCGTCGAGTTTTTTCTTGGCCGCGCCGCTGGCTACGAGTTCTTTGGCGCGCGTCACGCCCTCGGCGATACTGTCGGCCTGTCCTCCGATATAGATGGCGGCGCCTGCGTTCAGCATGACGACGTCGTATTTCGGGCCTTTCTTATTTGCCAGGATGTCGCGGGTGACGGCGGCGTTTTCCTGCGGCGTGCCGCCGACGATGTCGCTTTTCTTTCCGCGCGTGAAGCCGAAGTCCTCCGGGCGAATCTCATAGGTCTTGTACCAGCCGTCGCGGAACTCGCAGACGCTGGTCGGCGCGCTGATGGAGATTTCGTCCAGGCAGTCCTGCCCGTAGATGACCATGCCGCGCTTCATGCCGAGGCTGATCAGAACCTTTGTGAGCGGCTCCAAGAGGTAGGCGTCGTATACGCCGAGCAGCATCCGCGACGGGTGCGCCGGATTCGTCAGCGGGCCGAGAATATTGAAAACGGTACGGATGCCGAGTTCCTTCCGAATGGCGCCGACATATTTCATAGAGCTGTGGTATTTCTGGGCGAACATGAAGCAGATTCCAATCTTTTCCAGTTCCTCAATGCACTTTTCCGGCGGTTGGTCGATGTTGACGCCGAGGGCTTCGAGGCAGTCGGCCGCGCCGCTCTTGGAGGAAGCTGCGCGATTGCCGTGCTTGGCGACCTTGACGCCAGAGGCGGCGATGATGGGAGCGGCAGTCGTGGAGATGTTGATACTGCCGGCGTGATCTCCTCCGGTGCCGACGATCTCGAGCACGTCCATATTGTGATTGACTTGTAACGCATGGTCGCGCATGGCCGCCGCAGAGCCGGAGATTTCGGCTATGGTCTCGGCCTTCGTGCTCTTGGTGGAAAGCGCGGCGAGGTAGGCGGCGTTTTGCACCTGCGAGGTTTCCCCGTTCATGATCTCGTTCATGACGGAGTAAGCTTCATCGTAGGAAAGGTCCTGCTTGCTGACGATTTTTTCAATGGCTTCGTGAATCATGTCTGCACTTCCTTACTGTTGTGAATCATAGCTTTTCCATACCCGATAGAAAAACTACGATATAAAATTAGCACTGCGCTTTGATCTTGTCAATGAACGGCAGGTCAAAAATTTAATATTTGACACCGGTTATTATGTATGGTAATATAGCGACGTTCAATGAAAGCAGAGGCCACCGCTTCTCACCTGACGACGCACAGTCGTGCGGGTTCGATATTGGGATTATTAAGGGTGGCGTCTGCGCCGCTCTTTTTTCTTTTTGTTGTTAATATATTTTGGCGGAGGTGTGTTCTTATCAGTAAGGATAGTTTGAGAATCAATGAGGAAATCCACATCAGGGAAGTTCGCGTGACCAGCGCGACGGGCGAGCAGCTCGGCATCATGCAGACGCGGGACGCTTTGCGTCTGGCGGAGGAGCAGCACCTTGATCTTGTGGAGGTCGCGCCGAAGGCAAAGCCGCCGGTGTGCCGCATCATGGATTTCGGCAAATATAGATATGAACAGCAGAAACGGGAAAAGGAAGCCAAGAAAAAGCAAAAGGTTATTACCATTAAAGAAGTGAAGCTTCGTCCCAATATCGAGCAGCATGATTTTGACGTCAAGTTAAAAAACGCCTTGCGTTTTGTGGAAGAAGGAAACAAGGTCAAGGTTACGATTATGTTTCGCGGGCGGGAAATGTCCCATCAGGATCTTGGACGGGACGTTCTCCATCGCGTTGCGGAGCGGCTGAAAGATCTTGTTTTGATTGAGCGCGACGTTAAACTTGAAGGCAAAAATATGATCATGATTTTAGCACCGAGGCCGCCAAAGGCCAAACCAAAAGGAGGAGAATCATAATGCCGAAAATGAAAACCCGGAGGGCTGCCGCAAAGCGCTTCACCGTGACTGGAACAGGCGAATTCAAACGCAACAAAGCATACAAGCGCCATATCCTTGAAAAGAAATCCCAGAAGCGTAAACGCAATATGCGCAAAGCCGCGATTATCACGGCGGCGGATCACGAGCGCGTGAGCCGTATGCTTCCGTATGCTTGACATTGATTGCAAAACTAATAGAGGAGGAACAGTACCATGCCAAGAGTAAAAAGCGGCGTGACAGCGCATAAACGCCATAAAAAAATCCTGAAGTTAGCCAAGGGCTATCGCGGAGCGCGCAGCAAGCAGTTCAAGAAGGCCAACGAGTTGGTCATGAAGGCGCTCTATTATGCCCGCCGCGATCGTCGTGCGAAGAAGGGCGAATTCCGTCGCCTTTGGATCGCTCGTATCAACGCTGCGGCGCGCGTCAATGGAATTTCCTACAGCCGTCTCGTTTGCGGCCTTACGAAAGCCGGTGTCGAGGTCAACCGCAAGATGCTCGCGGATCTCGCCATCAGCGACGCAAACGCGTTCACGAAATTGGTTGAAGTTGCAAAAGAAAATCTCTAAGAAATGCAAAAAAAGCTCCCTGCGAAGGGGGCTTTTTCTGTAGTTGGGGATCAAACAGGTGAATGTATGGAACGAATTGAAAGCGCGGAGAATACAAAAATCAAGTGGGCAGCCGCTCTGCACATGAGGAAAGAAAGGGAACGGCGGGAGGAATTCGTCGCCGAAGGAATCCGGCTGACGGAAACGGCGGCGGCGTCAAGCTGGCCCTTGCTGTTTTGTCTTGTTACTGAAACTGCGTTGCAGGATGCGCGTGTGCAAGCGATTGTCGCCGTTTTGGAAAAGAGACAATGCCCGGTCTATCTGGTTTCTCAGGCGGCGTACAAGAAGGCTTCGGCTACGAATACGCCGCAAGGGATATTACTGGTGATGAAACGAAAGACGGTTTCGCTTTCCTCATTGAGGGCAAAGGAAACGCCGTTTTTGGCAGTTTTGGATAAAGTCCAAGATCCCGGCAATGCGGGGACCATCATACGAACGGCCGACGCTGCGGGATGTACTGGCATTGTCGCCCTTGAGGGAACGGTGGATCTTTTCTCGGACAAAACCGTGCGCTCCGCCATGGGATCGCTTTTTCATCTTCCGATTGTCGTACGGGCAACCTGTGCAGAGTTGCATTCTTATATAGAAGAAAATCGCGTTTCCTGTTTTGCGTCGGTGCTCGACAAGGAGGCTGTTCCTTATTTTTCCGTCGACTATCGTCGTCCTGTCGCTGTGGTGTTTGGGAATGAAGGCAACGGCGTTTCCGGCGAAATCGGAGACTGCATGCCGCATGTGTTTATTCCGATGGCGGGACAAACGGAATCACTGAATGTGGGAACTGCGGCGGCCATTATTCTGTATGAGGCATTTCGGCAGCGTTATTCCATGGGGGATTGCCAGCAAAGATAAACGGCTAAAATTCCTGTTTGGTTTCGTATCGCGATACGATTATCGGACGCCTCGAGGCGGTTGCTGATTGCGTATGGATTGCTTTGAGAGAGCACGGCGTTGCGTAAAGGCCAGTGAACGCCGTTTAGGTGAACGCCGGTGCATTGCGGGGAGAGAGGAAGGAGCGAAACGCTCTTTGGAGCGGTTTGCAGTTCCAGCTCGGCTGTTTCCTCGTCGCGAAGAATAAGCAGGAATTCAAGATCATCCGCGATACAGCCATGAATCGGCGTTCCTGCAAACGAATGCAAAAGGCTGAAAAGATGGTCGAAGCGACCTCCGAAACCGCCTGTCATAATAACGAATATATCCTGTTCTTTCCTGAAACGGTCAAGCGCGAGCTGCGTATCCGTTTTGTCTTTTTCGGTGGGGAATTGGATGAAATCAACATTGAGAGAGCGTATCCATTGCAGCGTGTCGGCGCTGACGCTGTCGCAGTCGCCGATAAAAAACGAAGGCGTCAGGTTTGCGGCGCGGCATACATCTGCGCCGTGGTCGATGCAATATACAACGCGATCGGCGGCTGCATCCTGAAGCCATGAAACGGCAGGAGGGCGGCCTCCTGCTATGAGCAGATATTCTTTTGAAAACTTTTCGCGAGGAAAATATAATCGGATGTTTGGCAGGGAAATAACGGAGGCGTATCGAATCATAATTAACAGCTCCTTTTTGCAACTTTGATTGTAGCATAAAATGCGTCGGTCAAGGAGGTTTATTTCACATGAAAAAAGATCCGTACCGTTATCGAGAGTTGATTTCGGAATTAAATGAATTGGTCTCGAACGGAGATCTTTTGCCTGTGGATGAGATCCAAATTTTGAGGGATATTTCCGGATATCGCGACGGGTATCATCCGATTATCGCTTGGTATTATAATCGGGAGGATATGGCGGATATAGCGGATGAGATTTTGGAAAGTCTGGAAGACCTTGACGGCCGTGCAACTTTTCGGCATGCCGACCCTGAAGAAGTTGCGGATATGCTTCAGTACGTAATAGATACGCCCGATTTAGTCACCATGAAGGTTTCCGACGTGTTGCGCGAATTATGGGAACAATGTCGAGGAACGTGAAAGAGGGGCGCGCCGCATCTGCCTAAAAGAAGTTGCGACTTCCGAAAGATATGATATAATTGATAAGAATGTATGAGTTTCGAGGGATGCCGGGCATTGAAGACGGATATCCCGGGATAAAGGAGATTTCATGATGGGAACTGCAAAGCCTGTATATGTCATTGGGCATCGCAATCCGGACACAGATTCTATTTGCTCTGCGATAGCTTATGCTGCGTTAAAGCAAAAGGAAGGGGAAAACGCGATTGCGGCGCGGGCGGGTCAAATCAATCCGGAAACGCAGTATGCGCTGGATTATTTCAAGGCGGACGTGCCGATGCTGATTGTGGATCTGTACCCCCGCGTCAGAGACATTATGCTGGAATGCACTGCGGTCGTCAAGGAAACGGACAATCTGCGTTATCTTGGCCGTGTGCTGCAGGAAAATAATCTCCGTTCCATTCCGGTCATGAACGACGATGGGCGTATGGTCGGCATCGTCACTGTGAGCGACTTGGCGCAGCGATACTTTGAAGAGCTGAACATGCAGGATCTCGGGGAGTCTTCCGTTTCCCTGAAGGCGATCGTCGATATCATCGAAGGAGAAATTGTCGTCGACAGCGACGAAAACTCGACGGTCAAAGGGAAAGTGCATATCGCAGCCGGAAGCAAGACCACGATCAAGAAATGGGTTTCGCAAGACGACGTCGTGCTCGTAGGCGAGGGGCAATACGCCTCGATGCAGGAATGCCTTTTGCATAATATCGCCTGCCTGATTGTCACGAACAGCGGCAATATCCCGGAAATCGTAAAGCAGGATGCGCGCCGTACCCATGCGATGATTGTTCGTACGCCGTTGGATACATTTACGGCGGCCCGTTTGATTAACCAAAGCATCCCGGTCGGGCATATCATGCAAAAGAAACTGACTGCTTTCGAGTCGCATCAGTTGCTGAGTGACATCCGGGGCACGATTGAATCTTCCAAATTCCGCAACTATCCGGTTGTGGACGATGACAAGCTGGTCGGTATCGTCAGTCGCGACAAGCTGATGCTTCCAGATCCCGAACGCGTCATCTTGGTCGATCATAATGAACGCGGTCAGGCGGTGGAAGGAATTGAAAACGCGAAAGTTTTGGAGATTGTCGACCATCATCGTCTTGGCGGCATGAAAACGGGCGAACCGATTTATATTCGGGAGGAACCCGTCGGATGCACCGCTACGATTATCGCAAATATGTATTGGCAAAAAAATATGGAGATGCCCGCCCAAGTAGCGGGATTGCTCCTTTCCGCTATCATTTCCGATACGGTGCTGTTCAAGTCTCCGACTTGCACGGGCTATGACAAGATCACGGCGGAGAGGCTGGCGGAACTTGCCGACGTCCAGATTGAGAAATATGGCATGGAGCTTCTGAAAGCCGGCGCCAGTATCGGCGACATGACGCCTGCGGATATTGCGAAGAATGATAACAAGGAGTTCCAGATTGGCGACTACCGTATCTTGGTCAGCCAAATTTCCGTTATGGATTTGGAAGACGCCTTGAAAATGAAAGCGGAACTCTTGGAAAGCATGAATGCTCTGTGCAGTTCGGAAAAATACGATATGTGCCTGTTGATGGTAACGGATATCTTGCAGGAAAGCACGGAGCTTCTTTACGTCGGATCGCCGAAACCTTTGATCGGCATGGCTTTCAAAAAAGACGCTTCCGGCGATTCGATTTTCCTTCCGGGCGTCATGTCACGCAAAAAGCAAATCATACCGCCTCTGACCGAAGCGGTACAGCGGATGCCGAAATAACGCGAAAAAGCCAAAGGCCGCCCATGTTGCATGCGGCGGTCTTTTCTTATGAAAGAGTTATGAAGGAGAATAGTCTTGGACACGATTTTTGACCAGTTGAATCCTATGCAGCGAAAGGCCGTCGAGCATCTTTCGGGACCGCTTTTAGTCATGGCGGGCGCCGGTTCCGGCAAGACGAAGGTGCTGACCTGCCGGATTGCCAATCTCTTGGAGCATGGCGTCGCGCCGTATCGGATTTTGGCGATTACGTTCACGAACAAAGCGGCGGCGGAAATGCGCGAGCGCGTGGATCGTCTCGTGGGGAGTTCGGCGAAGGACATCTGGCTCAGTACGTTCCATTCCTTTTGCGCGAAATTGCTCCACTATGAAATCGA
>JAEEGJ010020780.1_pt1 | contig 14223 bp, 10 predicted proteins | sample 8958761 | NCBI WGS metagenome assembly JAEEGJ01 (sample SAMN16246546, study PRJNA631951) | gut metagenome | biome: gut microbiome; feature: rumen; material: RS-attached | host: Bos | place: Iran: Karaj | collected 2018-10 | reverse complement strand
TGATGATGTTACAAACCTCTCTCTTCCTGAAGTTAAACCGGCTCCAATCACATCTGCTGAAGGTACAGTTGAATGTAAATTCTGGGGTATCGGCGGTGACGGTACTGTAGGTGCAAACAAAGACTCTACAAAAATCATCGGTGACCACACAGACAAATACATTCAGGCATACTTCCAGTATGACTCTAAAAAAACAGGCGGTATCACAATTTCTCACCTCCGCTTTGGTGACAAACCGATCCGCTCACCATACTACATCAACCAGGCTGACCTTGTTGCATGTCACAACCAGTCTTACATCATCAAGGGCTACAAGATGGTTCAGGATGTTAAAGACGGCGGTACATTCCTCATCAACTGTCAGTGGAGCGACGAAGAGTTGGATAAACATCTTCCAGCTGAATCAAAGAAATACATCGCTGACCACAAAATCAAGGTTTACACTGTAGACGCAGTTGATATCGCAACAAAAATCGGTCTTGGAAAACGTACTTCTACAGTTCTCCAGTCTGCATTCTTCAAGCTTGCCGGTGTTCTTCCTGCAGAAGAAGCCATCAAGTACATGAAGGAAAAGGTTGTTGCCAAGTTCTCTAAGAAGGGTCAGGATGTCGTTGACATGAACTGTCAGGCTATCGACCAGGGTGCAGGTGCTTTGCACGAAGTTAAGATTCCTGCTTCCTGGGCAAATCCTGCTCCTGATGCAGCTAAACCTGCTCTCAAGGGTGAAAAAGCTACTGTAGAAATGGTAGAAAAACTCATGAACCCTATCGCCCTCATGGACGGTGACAATCTCCCTGTTTCTGCATTCAAGGATATTGCAGACGGTCAGTTCCAGCTGGGAGCTTCTGCTTACGAAAAACGCGGTACTGCAGTTAACGTTCCACAGTGGGATTCAACAAAATGTATTCAGTGTAACAACTGTGCATTCGTTTGTTCACACGCAACAATTCGTCCTTACCTTCTTTCAGACGCAGAAATCAAGGCTGCTCCGGCAGGTCTTGTAGCTGTTGATACAAAGCCGAAGCCAGGCGCATACAAGTACACAATGTCTGTATCTCCTCTCGATTGTATGGGATGCGGCGAATGTGTTACTGTTTGTCCTACAAAGGCTATCGAAATGGTTCCACAGGAAAGCCGCCTCGAAGAGCAGCCAGTTTGGAACTATCTCGTTAAGAACGTTTCTAAGAAAGCAGATTCTGGCTACGCTGAAACAACAGTTAAGGGAAGCCAGTTCAACCAGCCGCTCCTTGAATTCTCAGGTTCATGTGCAGGTTGTGCAGAAACTTCTTATGCACGTCTTATTACACAGCTTTTCGGTGAAAACATGTTCATCTCTAACGCAACAGGTTGTTCTTCAATCTGGGGCGGCCCTGCTGCAACATGTCCTTACACAATCAACAAAGACTCAAAGAAAGGTCCTGCTTGGGCTAACTCATTGTTCGAAGACAACGCAGAACACGGTCTTGGTATGTACATCGGACAGAAATACATCCGCGACAGCTTGATTGCAAAACTTAACGAAATTGCAGCCGGCGACAAAGCTTCTGCAAGTCTTAAGGACGCAATCGCCAAGTTCATGGAAACAAAAGACAATACTCTTGCTAACGTTGAACCTACAAAAGTTCTTATTTCTGAACTTGAAAAGCTTAACTGCGACTGCAAGAACGAGATTCTTGAAAAGAAAGACTACCTCAACAAGAAATCTGTATGGATTATGGGTGGTGACGGTTGGGCCTACGATATCGGTTACGGCGGACTTGACCACGTTCTCGCATCTGGCGAAAACGTAAACGTAATGGTATTCGATACAGAAATGTACTCAAATACAGGTGGACAGGCATCTAAAGCTTCTAACATCGGTGAAGTTTGTCAGTTTGCTGCTGCCGGTAAAGAAGTTAACAAGAAGAGCCTTGCTGAAATCGCTATGAGCTATGGTTACGTTTACGTAGCACAGATTGCTCTTGGTGCAAATCCAGCACAGGCACTCAAAGCTATTCAGGAAGCTGAAGCTTACAACGGTCCTTCTCTCATCATTGGTTACGCACCATGTGAATTGCACGGTGTTAAGGGTGGTATGAACCACTGCCAGGACGAAATGAAGGCAGCTGTTGCAGCCGGTTACTGGAACTTGTTCAGCTTCAACCCAGCATTGAAAGCAGAAGGCAAGAACCCATTCACATTGACTTCAAAACCAGGCGACGGTTCTTACCAGGCATTCCTTGCTAACGAAACACGTTATTCTTCACTTACACGCAAGTTCCCGGAACGTGCAGAAGTTCTCTTCAAGAGAAACGAAGAAACTGCAAAAGCACGCTACGATCACTTGCTTAAGCTTGTTGAACTCTACAAATAAGCTGCTTAGGGCGTAAAACCCTACAGTAACTTAGAGACCGCTGGCGTAAAAATACGTCAGCGGTCTTTTTTATGCTCATTGCGGTATTCACTTGGAGAGATGCCCTGGGCTTTGTGGAATGCTTTTGAAAAATAAAGGCTGTTGTCAAATCCGAGAGAATTTGCGATGGCATTCATTGAAAAAGACGTATCTGACAGCATATGGCACGCCTGTTTTATGCGGTACTCAGTCAGATATTCTTTTGGTGATTTTCCCATTACAGACTGAAAACAGCGGAAAAGCTGACTCCGGCTTACACCGATATAGGACGCCACATCCTCAATACTGATTGGATCTGAATAGTTTTCCACAATGTATTCAACAGCATGCTTTACGTACAGTTGAGCAACAGAATGCATTGTTTCTGTTGCCGCATCGTTTACAAACAGTGCCAGCAGTTCGTAAAGACGTCCTGTCATCTGAATCGTGCTGGTAAATCCGTTTCCTTTTGCATTGTAGATGCTTCGTATAAGCTCTTCAATCTGCATACCGTGCGGCTCTTTCCGTATATACGGTGCATCCGGTGTAAAGTCTGTCGAGCTGAGAATCAAACCGGCATCAGGGCCGTTAAAGCCGACCCATGCATATTCCCAAGGATTGTGTTTATCTGCTGCATACGATATTTCACGGTGCGGATAAACAATGAAACAGTCGCCGGCATAAAGCCTGTACTCCTTGTCGCCGGAAATATAAGTACCGCTGCCTGAAATTATGTATTGAATGAGATAATGATTCCGGATGCCCGGTCCCCACTGATACCGCGACTCACATTTCTGATATCCGACATTATAGACAGAAAGAGACATCAGCTCTTTGCCGGCGGTTTTATAAGATGATTTTACCGGCTCGGCAATGCTTGACGCCTGACTTGAAACAATAAAATCAAGCTGAATAAGTGTTTTTCCGCTTGAAAGAGAGATTTCGCTCCGGCTGAACAGGTCATATGAATTGTCTGTAAGCCGTGAAGCAAGCTCATCCTCTGTAATTCCGAGACGGTTACCGGCATGAAAGCTGCAGCACACAAACTGAGGCTTAACCCGGTGCAACAGATTAATGAAAAAATCATATCCCATCTTCTCAAGCAGCAGATTCGTTATCAGAAGGTCATATTGTGAAAGAGAGGGAATATAAACCGCCTGTTTATTGATGTCAATTATTCGCGCCGTTTTATACTTGCCCTTTGGAATCATTTCATTAATGTCATCATCTATATCTGTTCCAAGAATCATCACACTCGAAGCAGGGTACCGTTTTAACTGAGACTTTAAAATGTCTAAGAGCAGCTCCGTATCTTTTGTTAAGCCCACATTCTTTACCTTACAGCTTTGTTTCTTCCCCAGTATATACAAATTGTGCGAAAATGCAACATTTTTACATATAGATTAAACATAAGAAAATGTACAGTTATGCCTGCCGGTATTATGATGAAAATATAAGGAGATTAATATGACAATTTTGGTGACCGGCGGTGCCGGATTTATCGGCAGCCATACTGTAGTTGAGCTTCAGAATTCAGGCTATGATGTTGTAGTTCTTGATAACCTGATTAATTCAAACAAAAAATCCCTCGAGAGAGTACAGAAGATAACCGGAAAACCGGTTAAGTTTTATAAGGCGGATATTCTTGACCGCGACGCTCTTAATAAGATTTTCGATGCAGAAAAAATTGATTCTGTAATTCATTTTGCAGGTCTTAAGGCTGTCGGAGAATCTGTTGCAAAGCCATGGGAATATTACGAAAACAATATTGCCGGAACACTTACTCTGGTTGACGTCATGAGAAAGCACAATGTCAAAAACATTATATTCTCTTCTTCAGCTACAGTTTACGGCGACCCGGCTTTTATTCCGATTACGGAAGAATGCCCGAAAGGACAGTGCACAAACCCGTACGGCTGGACAAAATCAATGCTGGAACAAATTCTTTCTGACATTCAGAAGGCTGATCCTGAATGGAACGTCATTCTGCTGCGCTACTTCAATCCGATCGGCGCACATAAATCAGGAACAATCGGCGAAAATCCGAACGGAATTCCTAACAACCTTATGCCGTACGTAACACAAGTTGCGGTCGGAAAACTTAAGGAACTTGGAATATTCGGCAATGATTATGATACACATGACGGAACAGGTGTCCGCGATTATATCCATGTCGTAGACCTTGCAACCGGTCATGTTAAGGCGCTTAAAAAGATTGAAGAAAAAGCCGGTCTGTGCATTTACAATCTTGGAACAGGACAGGGCTACTCTGTTCTTGATATTGTGAAAAACTTTGAAGCCGCAACTGGCGTAAAAGTTCCGTATGTGATTAAACCACGCCGGTCAGGTGATATCGCCACATGCTATGCAGATCCTTCAAAGGCAGAACGCGAACTTGGATGGAAAGCAGAGCGCGGCATTAAAGAAATGTGCGAAGACAGCTGGCGCTGGCAGTCAAACAATCCTAATGGATATGATGACTAAAGGCAGTGCGAATTAGTGTAACAACTTAAAAGAAAGTGCAGTTCTATGTCATTACCGTGTTTTATGCGGTAATGACATTTTTTTATTTGTTTTTCGATATTGACCGGCGCTTTATTTGTCTTTAAGCTTGTTTTATGAACGGTAAACAATGGGAAATATTCAGCAGCTTCAGACAAAGCTTTAAGTCTCAAATTGACGCATGGCAGTCTGAACTTGAAAAAGCGGAAGCTTTCAGCCTGTTGATGGAACTTCAGAAAAAGTCGCAGGCTGCCGGCCATACGCCGGAATTCCCTGTTGAAACACCGATAGTTTATAACACCGCGCTTGATAAAATCACCCAAGAAGACCAGATAAAACTTATAGCCGTCGGCGACAACCCCGGAAAAAACGAGCAGTTCGCAGCGAACCGCGCATATCTTGTAGGGCAGGCCGGCAAGCTTGGTGTAAAATTCTTCAGCGATTCGCCTGAACTCGGCATTGATTTCAGAAAAAATGTGATTATCTTGAATAAAACGCCCCTTCACAGCCCGAAAACCAAAGATTTGGCATATATCATCAGTGAAGCAAAAAAGTCGCAGCAGGGCGGCGTTATTTGCCGTATTTTGCAGGAAAGCCAGATTTGGATGGCACAAAAAACTGCGGAGCTTCATCAGTCTTTATTTGAAGCAGCCCAAACTGAAGACGAAAAGCCGCAATTATGGCTTATCGGCTACGGTGAACTGAAAAAAGCCGGTATTTTTGAAGCTTATAAGCAGAGATTATGCGAAAAATATGCTGAATTCTGCGCCAATAACGGCGGTGATGCAAGCGCCGCCGCCAGAAGCAGCGGCAACGGAATCAGCCGCACTGACAGCTTTCTCGTGTTCCAGCATTTTTCGATGAACAGGTTTTCGATAGATTTAAAGCAGTTTCAAGCTGAAAACCAAAGCTTGTCTTTAAAAAGCGCGCTCGCCGCTTTAGGCAAAAAGCACCGCAAAGAGATTTTCGGCTTTTGAAAGACTGCCGGGTCACGCCTGACAATGACAGCTTATTTGCGCTTTCTTGCAGAGACTTTTGGGCATGCAACACGACGGCGCGCTTTACGTGTCTTTCGCGGCTCTACAAGAGTATAATCGCGCTCCATAAGCTCGGCACACAGCTCTTTGAGCAAAATTTCAGCCGGCAGATGCTCTAAAAGGCACTTTCTTATGTATTCTTTGCTTTTTTCTTTATACAGCGGAAATTTGTTGCGCGCCAAGATGTGCACAAGTTCGGTTTTCCACATCAGGCTCAAAGCTGCTTTTATGTCGAAATTCGGATTACGGAGCGGTTTTCTAAGCAGATAATAATCGTCTTTGCCGTCAGCAACCTCAACAGTAATAATGCCCCAATATTCCGGCACATGCTCTGCAATGTGCGCTGCATGGCGCGTGCCGACAACAACATAATTCTTATAGAAAAACTTGTCGTAGTCTTTAATCTGCCTTTCAAGCCTTGCGTATGTGTCTTGGTCGCTTTTAATTTCAATTCCATAGACAGACTTGAACGTGACAAGCACCGCGTCTGCGCGCGAACGCCCCATCTCTTTTTCTTCGATTATCCTGTTTGTTTCATAAAGCGAATCAAGAAAATCAAAAAGAGAAGGGCGTATGTCTTTGTCGTAGAGCACGCGCGGCACAGGCGTTATCTGTGCCACATTGCCTGTTTCTTCAGTTTTTGCCACGGAATCAGTTAGCGCGTCATCTTTCTGTAGACAGTCTTGTGCGGGCGGTCTGCATCTGCGCCAAGCTGCTTTCTGCGCCATTCAGCATAATCTGACCAGTTGCCTTCAAACCAGACAACTTCGCTGTTGTTTTCAAATGCCAGAATATGCGTACAGATTCGGTCTAAGAACCAGCGGTCGTGGCTTACGCAAAGAACGCAGCCCGCAAATTCTTCGATTGCGTCTTCAAGCGCACGGATTGTGGTTACGTCCAAATCGTTCGTCGGTTCGTCAAGCAAAAGCACATTGCCGGCCTGCTTGAGCATCATGCCGAGATTAAGCCTGTTGCGTTCGCCGCCCGAAAGCACGCCGACCTTCTTTTTTTGGTCTGGGCCTGAAAAGTTAAACCATGAACAGTATGCACGGCTGTTAATTTCGCGCACAGCACCGTTCAAGGGGCGGCCTTTTTCGTCTACCGCACCAAGCTTGATTATATCAAGCCCGTCCGAAAGCTGTTCCCAGACAGTCTTGTTGTCGTCCAACAGCCCGCGCATCTGGTCTACATAAACAAGCTTTACGGTTTCACCAACTTTGATAGAGCCGCCGTCCGGCTTTTCTCCGCCAGCCTTGCCGTCAAGCCGCTCTACAGTCTGCCCTGCGGCATCTGCAATCAGCCTGAAAAGCGTCGTCTTGCCCGCGCCGTTAGGGCCGACAATGCCCACAACAGCACCGGCCGGCACTTTGAACGACAAATTCTCAAACAAGAGCCTGTCGCCGTAGCCTTTGGTCAAGTTATCAGCTTCAATTACAAGGTTGCCAAGACGCGGCCCGGCCGGAATCGTGATTTTGGTGTCTTTTATCTGGCCTTTGCCAGATTTATTCAGCAATTCTTCGTATTTGGTGATATGTTCCTTGTGCTTTGCCTGGCGGCCTTTAACGCCCATGTGAATCCATTCAAGCTCGCGCTTAAGGGCTTTCTGCCGTTCAGTTTCGCTCTTTTCTTCCATTTGCAGGCGCTTTTCTTTCTGCTCAAGCCAGCCGGAATAATTGCCCTTATACGGAATGCCTTCGCCGCGGTCAAGCTCCAAAATCCAGCCTGCAACATTGTCGAGGAAGTAGCGGTCATGCGTTACAGCAATAATAGTGCCTTCATATTGCTGAAGGTGGCGCTCAAGCCAGGCTACAGTTTCCGCATCAAGATGGTTAGTCGGTTCGTCAAGAAGCAGAATGTCGGGTTTTTGCAAAAGCAGGCGGCAGAGCGCAACACGGCGGCGTTCACCGCCCGAAAGCACGTCAACAATCTGGTCAGGCGGCGGGCAGCGCAATGCGTCCATTGCAAGCTCAAGCTGCGAATCAAGGTTCCACGCATCAAGCGCATCAAGCTTTTCTTGAATCTCCGCCTGGCGCGCGCAAAGTTTGTCAAAATCTGCGTCTGGGTCGCCGAATGCTTCATTAACTTTGTCGAATTCTTCAAGAAGCGCCACAGTTTCAGCTGCGCCTTCCTTGACAATCTCCATTACGGTTTTTCCGGCTGCAAGTTCAGGCTCTTGCGGCAAATAGCCGATTGTATAGCCCGGCAAAATTGAAGCTTCGCCTGTGTACTCGTTGTCGAGCCCGGCAAAAATTTTCATCAAAGATGATTTACCGCTTCCGTTTTCGCCTATGACACCGATTTTTGCGCCATAATAATATGAAATGCTTATATCTTTAAGAACAGTTTTTGTGCCGTATGTACGCGACACGCGATCCATTGTGTAGATGATTTTTTTATCGTCGTAAGTTGTTGCCATGAAAATATCTTACCAAGAAAGCGTATTATTCACAAGATAAAGACTATAGTATATTAAAAATATCACTTTATCGTTTTATGACAGACTTATTGTGATATATATAATTCATGAAACAGATAAAACAAATTCTTTTAGCTCTTATTTCGACAAGCAGGAAAATACTGAATGGTTTTGATGAAAGAAAAGTCATAAAACAAGGTGATATAGATATTGAATACGGAATCATTCATGGCAACAGCACAATAGTTTTCATCAAAGCAGGACTTCTCGGAAGTTATCGAGGTTACAAGAATAAATATTTGAAAATAGCAAAAAGATTAAATCAAAATCACGGATGTACTGTTATAACGGCTTCTAATCCAAATGGCTATCATGATGATTTTGACAGTGAGATGAAATTTCTAAAAGATTATGCATATCAATATAACTTGCTTGATTATCAGATTTATTACATGGGTCATTCAAACGGTGCAAGTCTTGGAATAATTCACGCCTATAAATACCCTGAAATAAAAAAGCTCGTCTGCATAAACGGCCCGCTGAACATTAATCTTCTATCTTTAACTTCTGGAATCCGAAAATTCCATGAAGAAAAAATGAATCTTGTGTATTGCTCAAATGATTTTTCTTTTAGTATGGTAAATCTTTTTTCTGAATTAGAAAGTGACATTGTTGAAATCACTAAAATAAACGGTGCTGATCACAATTTCAGCAAGTGTTTTGATTTATTCATAGCGTTACCTGGTTTTTACTTTTTTGGGGATAAAATCAAATGCAGAAATGTTAAGAAAATTAAGATGAAAAATTAAAAAATGTGCGTAATAAATGTCTAAAAATTTGGGGCAGCCAACTTTTTAAGGATACACCTTGAAAATCCCAAGATTTGTATCTTAAAATTTGTATGTGAATCTATTGAAAGTCTGTTTTAATGTTGTGATATTTTATATCTTCTTTCTAGCTCAACAGCCTTTTTCTTAAAAGAACTATACGGTATTATTATCTTATCAATTCCCATTTGCTGAAAAAGAATTTTTTTACATCTCAAACCCTGAGTCAAATCGTATTCGTCATCAGAGTTCAACAACTTATTGATAATTACCAATGCCATATCTAACTGACAGTATTTTATCAAATCTGTGTATATGATATTTCTCTTTATATAATAATCTGCTGTTTCACGTTCTGGACATATCTCTGTAGTTAGTTTCGCATATATTTTCGCAAGTGATTCAAAAAAATACTCATCGATTAAGTCTCCTGCCTTAAAATACTTTTTAATATCAAATGTAAGAATATCATTTTTTACACAATATTCACCAAAGGTTTTTATTTCTTGCAGACTTTTTTCAGTCCATTTTGTTGAGTTATTTCCATTGTATTCTTTTGCTTCATAAATAAACATAACAGAAGGTGCATTATACCAATTATGAAAAAGGAACAATCCAACGGCGGCTCTATTTGAATAAATAACAATATCACATTTCATTTTTTTATCAGTTCTATTATCTTCATCTTTTAATGTCACTTCTCCTTCAACAGTGATGGTTATGTCATTTCTTAATGCATACATTTCCACATCGGAAATAACTAGAACACCAGGCATCACACGATGTAATATATATGCAAGAAGATGACGGACATTTGACTTACAAACCAAAACAGGAGTTAAATTTCTTTCAATAAGCCTAGCAAGAGGTTTCGAAATCGAATCAAAAAAACTTATTTCATCTTTTAATTCAAGTACACAATGAGGAATCTCAGTTTTTGATGGCGGATAATAGACATTAGCAAGAAGCAACTGAGTAATACCTTTAGAAATTCTAAATGCATGTAACTCTTTATTCTCATCAATATAATTTTGAACAACACTATAAGATAAGTTTTGTCTTACTTTCTCTGCTAATTTATAAATTTTCTGACATTTTTGAATATTATCCGCAATTGTTTCAATAATTGTATTCATATCACGGATTGAAACTTCTTCTTCAAGAAGATAGTTTAACAAAATTCTAAAATCTGAAATTGAAAATTTATGCATAACAAAAACATTCGTAATAACATCTGGATTTTGTTTTCTTACCTTTTCAATAAGATTATTTATCAGATTCTGATCAAGAATTTTGGTTCGATTCTTTCTTATTATTTCAAAAAGATGAAAACTTATAATTCGTTCAGGTGATGCACATGCATATCCTGCATCAATATATTTTGCAGCATCTTCTTTCGGTACATAGAAAGCATCTAATTCAAATGCAGGGTCTTTAGTTCTTTCACAAGAAGAATAATCCAAGTCTTCAGTAACTTTGCCCGTATCCATACATAAATGATAACCCATTCGCAATGTACTTCTTCCTGCTTCAATTCCATTAATCAAAATTAAATATTCAGTTGCATTAAGATCACTATGTTCAGTTATATGAACTTCAGGAAATGAAAAACCGTATTTCTCTTCAAATATTTTACTGTAATCAGCTATTTCAATCAGCAAGGAATTTCCTTTCATCTCATCAATAAGAGAGTTAAGTCTATGCCCCAGTTGAATCTCAAAGAAATTTGGTTGATTTTTAAAATTTCTGTTATAGGTTTTGGGTTCTCTCATTCTCAATCCTTTATTCATTTTCATATTTCAGCTTTTTTTAAATTCTCAACTTAAAAATGTTGGTTTCAATTCTGTCTTTTTATATATTTCATCAAGATTGCACTCAAGCTTTTCAGCTGCCAGCGCATATATTTTTCCACAAGTGCGGGCATCGTCCAGAGCATTATGAGCGTCATATTCGATTCCAAATTGTTCTGCCAAATAAGTAAGCTTATGACATTTAAAGTTTTTCCAGACTCGTCTTGAAATATTTAAAGTACATTTATATTCAATGTTGGGAACCGGCATACCGTAATAGTTAAAACAACCCCGAAGTACGCCCATATCAAACTTTGCATTATGTGCAACAAAAACAGGGGCAACACCATCTTTCTTTATGAATGGTTCAATCAAACTCTGCCAGACTTCTGGAAACTGCGACTGGTTTCTCACATCGTTATAACTTAAATGATGAATCTCCGTATACTCCGGCTTAAAATACATTTTTGCAGGCTTGATTAGAGAATAAATACTGTCCTGCTCAATACCGTCTACAAATCTGACTACACCAACAGAACATGCACTGTTTTCATAATCATTTGCTGTTTCAAAATCGATTGCGTAATATGTATAACTCATTTTTTCCTCTTGAGATTTTAAATTTACCGCTAGTTATAGTTTTACTGTACCGTCGGTACAAACTACGCACTTTGCCGGAACACCATCATTCCATTCTGGTTCTTTTTTTACTGCTTTCCACTGTTCTTTTGTTCCACCATAGTGGATTTCTTTGAGTGACGAACAGCTTCCGAAGGCATAATTTTCGATTTCCGTCAAGCTACCTATAATGTTCACGTAAGCGAGCAATGTGCAGTTAGAGAATGCAGAATAACCGATTTTCGTCACGCTCTCAGGAATAACCACGGACGAGAGCAACATGCAATCATAGAATGCAAAATCGTCTATTTTCATCACGCACTCTGGTATAACTGCTTCAGGAACAAGGCGATACCAACCCTTCAGAACGCCGTCTTCAATGATGTATGCCGGCAGTTCCATCGTGTCATCGAAACAGAACACTTCCTGCACACGAGTGTTTTTGTACCAGCAGATTTTCTTCTCAACGGCATTCCACTGCTCTTTTGTTCCACCATAGCGAATTTCTTTGAGCGACGTGCAGTCTCTAAACGCATTAGGGTTGATTTTAGTCACACTGCAAGGAATAATAACGGATGAGAGTGTCTCGCACTCATTGAATGCCTGATTGCCGATTTCCGTCACACCTTCGGGTATACTCACTGAAGCAAGCAATCTACAGCCAGAGAATGCTTCTCTGCCAATTTTCGTTACGCCTTCAGGAATGATTACTTCAGAAACAAGGTGATACCAGCAGTCCAGAACGCCGTCTTCAATGCTGTATGACGGCAGTTCCACCGTGCCATCAGAACAGAACACTTCCTGTACGTAATTGTTTTTGTACCAGAAGCTTCCCTTCTTGATAGCTTTCCACCGCTCTTTTGTTCCACCATAGCGGATTTCTTTGAGCGACGTGCAGCACACAAATGCACACACTTCGATGTCCGCTACGTTTCCTGGAATACTTATTGTTGTGAGTGAGATGCACCTCGCAAATGCAAATTTACCAATTTTCGTCACACTACTAGGGATGATGACAGAAGAAAGCGATGTACAGCCCTCGAACGCATGGTCGTCTATTTCCGTCACACCTTCGGGAATGATTACACCCGTAAGCGATGTACAGTCAGAAAATGGACGGCTGACACCTTCCATCCAGCTCGTGGGTAAGGTGAGCAATTCGTCGTCACTGGATTTGATTTCATATTCTTTTGCCATAAAAAACCCCTGCTATTATTTTGTAATCTAATAATAACAGGGGGTATCTATCAGGAAGTGAGATAGTGAAAAAATTTTTTTTACCAAGTACGTACTGTGCAATCTGCTAAATAAAGATTTGTTTCTATCGTCTTTCAAATGACAGTATTGAAATATCAATCCTCATTTAATCCAATATAAGCTCTTCCAATATTACAAAGAAGTTCTTTCAATTCCTCTGCAAAAATGATTTTCACATCTTCTGCTTTTTCAAGCAATTTTTCATTATCCTCTTTTTTTGCGTTTGTAATAATAACATATTTATCTATAAGTTTATGATTTTCATCATTAAAATCTTTATATGTGTCTGATTTCTTGATTTGCTTTACAGGGCTATCGCCAACAAGTCCTGAATAATCTTTTACTTGAATTGCAACAATATACTCAGTTTTCAATAAACCAGGATAACGGATTATAATATCAGCACCGTGTTCTTTCTCTTTAATTCCTCCGACACGTTCAACGATAATAGGACTTGGAAGTAATTTTTTTAATCCTTCCACAAGTGCAAATTCCCATTCTTCGTTAGAAAACTTATCATTTGCCAACTCGTAAAGTTTTTTAGAGAAAATATCCATGTTAAATGCTTGTGTAAAAGAATCCTCAACAGCGTTTACAAAACTAGCCCTAAAACTTTTTGAATCCTTCAATTCGGAATCATCCAAAGAAATCATTTTTTCAATTTCTTCAGAACAATGATCAATATTCCAAAATCGCGAGACATTCTTTAGTGTTGCTCTAAGGTTTCCACTTACATTCTGATTCTTTCTGACAAAAGACTTCAAAAACTTTGCAGGAAAAATGTGTCCATAATCTTTCAATTCCGTTGAAATTTCAAAAACATAGCCTTTGTTAAAATCTTCACTAGCTTCGACAATTGCTACTTCATCCCATATCGGACAATGGGGAATTAGAATAATGTCTCCCTTTTTTACTTTTTTGAAGATAGGAAGATTTCTCTTTGCACCTTTGTCCATTTTCAGATTTCTTAAATCTTGATTCTTATCCCAGCCCCAACCTTGCCGTAACCGACCTTCTTGTAGTTCTTGCCGAAAAAACTTAATCTGTTCTGTATTTATTCTGTAACCCCAGTAATGTCTTGCCATTATTTCTTCTCCTGTAATATCAAAATTGTTTTTTTACTATTTTTTGCCATAAAAAACCCCTTAAACAGGGCAGCATAAAGCTGCCCTGTTAAATTAACAAATATAAGTTAATAAGTGTCTGTTAAACTTGTTTTATACCACAATTATTAATACAACCACTCAATTGAGTACGTGGAACTCCTGTTGCTTCAGAAAGACCTTCTTCAATGCAAAGGTTAATAGATTTTGAACTATCCTTTACTACCTTGAAACGCAGACCCTTTAGAATTTTTCCATAAGTCCGTGTCGTTTCATAATACACAATTTCTTTTGTACCCATA
>JAEEGJ010020779.1_pt1 | contig 14223 bp, 11 predicted proteins | sample 8958761 | NCBI WGS metagenome assembly JAEEGJ01 (sample SAMN16246546, study PRJNA631951) | gut metagenome | biome: gut microbiome; feature: rumen; material: RS-attached | host: Bos | place: Iran: Karaj | collected 2018-10 | reverse complement strand
ACCAAAGAATTATCCAAATTTAATAGCTTTATTAAAAACAAAGCAGTGATTGAAAGATAGACAATCGACAAAACGCCTATAAGCCATGGAAGAGAATAAAAACTTGATATTCCGCAGGCGGTTCCTAAAAACCATCTTCCGGAAGTTATCATGTTTTGATCAAAGTACACGCTTGCAAGGCCGTCATGATTTGGCGCATCCATAACAAGTGCAGGCATGTGGGCGATAAATCCAAAGATGAGCGTAGCAATAAAGCCTGTCTTCTGAGCTTTTGAAAGTTTATTATTTAGTTTATTTAAAAGCCCGTTAATTATCTCCATCAGTCTCTCGTAAGTACTTTAAAATGTTTTGTATTATAAGTTCATTTCCTGCTTCGCTTCCGTGAAGGCCACCGGGAATATATTCTTCGTAGTTTTCTTTGTTTATTGGAAGGTCGCGGAAATTATCTATAACCATAAGGCCATATTCATTTCCCACTTCTTTTTCTTTTTGCACGTAGGCTTCCAATAAGCCGCCACCATAGTCTGCCTCGTAGCAATCGCCGGAAAGGCCCCATGGATTCATATAGATAGGGGTCACGAGCACAATCTTGGCATTTGGTGCTCCCTTTTTAATGTTTTCAATAGAAGTTCTAAGTGCCCCTGCGAAGGTGTAGGGATCATATTTATCCTTACTGTTATCTAGTGATACACCGTTTAAATAGTCGTTTGCACCATGCTCGATAAGCACGTATTTAACGCTGTCCCAGTCAACTTCATTAAGATCTACAGATGTGGGATGCCAATAGGGCACCACGTTTACGTTTTCTTTTTGTGAAGCAAGGATTTGGAGGGTGAAATCTCTCTCCTTAACAGACTCCGATAAGCCAATCATGGTATAGAGATTATCTTGATTTCCTGCCAAGTGCTCTTTATCGATATAGCTTAAAGTCATGCCTCCAAAGGCGCCGTTTAGAACGCTATATTCACTCTCGTTATTAAATTTTGTCACCAAGTCTCTCTCGGAGTGATCGCACGCGATTATGCTATCTCCGAAGAAAACTATATCGTACTTCGCGGTTTTCTTTTGGTTCAAAGAAATTACCGCTAAGCACAAAGTAAGGGCCACGATTATTCCCGCGACCACATACATTAATAACTTACTTTTCTTCATTCTTTATTCTTTCTTTTATTACGTATTGAGGAGAATTATTCATGCTTATATACATGCGGCCTATGTATTCACCGATAAGCCCAAGCATCAAAAGCATCATGCCACCTATAAACAAAAGAGCTGTCATAAGGGCAGGATAACCGGTCGGTGCCGCATCGGGGTGAATGATTTTCTTTATTATGGTGATTATTCCGTATATAATACCGCCACCTGCAAGAAGCCCGCCGATTCCTGTAGCTATTCTTAAAGGCTTAACAGAGAACGCCGTAAAGCCGTTTATCCAAAGATTTAAAAGTTTAGAGAAAGTGTAACCGCTTGTGCCTACTTCACGCTGTCTGTGGTTTACTTCCACATTTGTGATGTTTTTGGTGGCTCTAAGCACAAGGCCAATAACGTAAGGGTATGCGTTTTCATATTTAAGCATATCTTCAACCACAAATCTCTTTACCCCAAAGTAGCTTGACACAAAGAGGTTCTTTGGCTTACCAAGCATTACTTCCGTCATTTTTTCGTTCATAAAGGTTCCGAAGTTTCTGAATGCAGAATGCTTCTTTGAAGGGTAGCTAGCATATACGGCATCAAAGCCCTCATCAAGCTTTTCTAAAAGCTTTCCTACTTCGTTAGCGGGGGTCTGTCCATCATCATCAAGGCAAATCACGTAATCGCCCCTAGATTCCCTTAATCCTGCCATGAGGCCTGAATGCTGGCCAAAGTTCTTAGCAAAGTTAATGCCTGTAATGTTTTTGTTTTCTTTTACAAGCTGTTCGATTGCTCCCCAAGTGTTATCGGGAGATGCATCATTTACAAGCACAATCTCGTATTCGTATTTCTTTAAAGCTTCCATTGTGGCCTTTATTTCATCCACAACCTTCGGAAGCGTAATTTCAGATCTGTAGCAGGGAATAACGAAAGTAACAAACATAATTTTTCTCCTAAAAATCGCCCAAGTTTTATTTGCAAACATAAAAGGGCATCATAAAGTATTATACTCTAGATGCCCTATCATTTTAAAGGTTTTTCTTTATATTATTATTAAAAAATCATTTATTTCTAGCCATTTATTCTGACTACCCAAACGCCGTTTATGCATTTAATCGAATCCTTGCTTGGATAGTTATCCATGTTCTTAAATTCATCACTTAAAACTATTGCCTGTTCTGCATCATTTCCCGCCGGTACAATTGTTATTCCAAGAAAATGCTTCATAAATTCCGCATATTTTTCTGTGGCGTTTACACAAAGGTCTCCGTCTATTCCAAAATATCCTGAAAGGTCATCTTTAGTAATATCCGTCTTTGGATAGTTCTCTTCGTTTGGATAGCCCCCAAGAATTGCAACAGGCATTCCTGTCTTATACCCCTCTGCTTGCTCCAATCTATCAGCAATTCTAACGCATGTAGCATATGTTTTTTCATATCGTTCATTCATGTTTAAAGCCGCTATGTTCGCCACAACACTAAATTCAAAAAGCATTATGAATGCGCAGATAATGCCTACAAACCTCGCATAGTCAATCGCTTTCACTTTAATATCACATTTTTCAAACACGAGGCACATAAAGATTAAAATAGCAGCCCATGGCATCCTTATAAGCAGATGCACGTAAGTATTGGGAGAAATAACAGCCACCATGGTTGCAGCAATTGGCATAACTGCCACAATTATTGCTACAAACAAGAAATTATACCAAGCCTTATACTTTTTGTTCTTAATAAAAAGATATGCAAAGAGCGCTGCCGAAATAACGGCAAGGCCCGCAAAAGCGTACTTCATAGAATTTGTGGTAGTAAGTACATTGCCCCATCTTGCAAAATCTACAAAAGACCAAAATGCGGTCTTTATACCGGCTCCAATATTGCCAAAAGAAAATCCGCTTACAGTCTCAGTTCCCTGATAGCCTGAAAGTGTCTCTCCTTCCAATTTAAGCATTATCTTTAGAGTCACAACATAAAAGATGTATGAAGCCCCGATTGTTACTATAGCTTTAACCGCCTTTGTAATAATCTCTTTTACTTCCACTTCTTCCGCTACAATCAAAAGAAGAAAATAAATCAAAAATAACACTATGGCATAAGAAAAATACGCCTGATAGATTCCTACAGACACTCCGAGAATCACAATAGCGGGCATAAATCCCCACTTATAGTTTAAGCAAATGAAGACCGAAAGTGTGGCAAGCAAAACCGCCAACATGTAACCGTCAATTGTATATGTATAAGCAAACGTCGATGTTACACTGGGAAACAGAACCGTAAAACCTGCCACAAGGCACGCGATGACCTGCTCTTTAACCTTAAAAAGCCTTACAAGCAGTGCAGAGTTTACAGCTAAGTAGAGAATTGCAAGCACTCCGTTAAGCCAAGGTAAATCATAGTCCGAGCTTATTTTGCAGGCAAACATCAAAAACTGTCTTCCGCTTGAAATCATGTTTTGATCAGAATATTGATTCCACATAGAATCATAGGTCAAGAAATGATGTGTAAGTGTGAAGCCGTATGTCAATAAGCCACTTATAATTGCAAAAATAAAAGCCGTTTTTTCATTTTTCGTCGGTTTAAAAAAGTTCATCTCTACCTCTTCTGTACTTTTAGCACAGTAAAATATTCATTTTGATATGCCATCTCATATCCACGTTCTCTCGCAAACTCGCAAAGCACTATTTCCTTTTGTGAATAGCTTTCTGAGTAATCTTTTGTAAGCAAGTCTCCATACCCCGATTGATATACTATCAGCGGACAATAGTCAAGACTGCTTAGTTCTGTTTCAAAATCCTCTATCGGATATGAATCAAGAGACGGCCAAATATGAGATATAGCATTCTTTAAAGAAAATGCATAGCTTGTCATGGGAATATGACCGAATATAATAGCCTTCTCGCCCTCAAGATTTTCTTCTCTCAGGTAATCGGATAATCCTTTTACATATTCTTTCTTTCCGGAAGATGTTAGCATGCCTGCTAAAACTTTGTTATCATCTTTGCTGATTTTAACATAATGTTCCTGATAGTCTCTATAGGTAAAGGTATATTTAAACATCACGCCCTGGAATAAAAGTGCAAGCGTCATAACAGATACGGAAGCTAGAATGGGCAGGCTTGATAAAAACCTGTTTTCTTTCTTTGATAATAACCCCAAGCTTACGGAAAAAACTAAAAACAGGGCATTAAGCAAAGTATACACTCCACTGTTTGATCCCAATGGCGTAATCAACACAATGAAAGGCACAAGGCAGCTTAATAGTCTCGCATATACTGTAAGATTCTTGTTTAGAGCACTTATAACACTTATAAAAACTGATAGTAAAATCAGTATAACAGCAATTGAATATGTTGAATTATAATCGGTATAATCAAAAGAAAAACTGCCATAGTACTTCATGATTCTGAGTATTCCAAATGCAACTGCCACGCATAGGAGCACACAAGCAATCTTTACGCCTTTACTCTTTGTCTTTAAGTAAACTAAAGCAAAGATAACCGATAATACCAAGAAAAGCGCGAAGAACTTAAAATTCCAAATGTATCCTTCAATCATCGTAAGAACCATATTAAGCGGCCCATAGGAAGTAGCTGTTTGAGACATGGCGAACAAACCCCGTATCATATCAACATAAGCATTTCTTCCAAAGAAAAGCATTATAATCAGTATTCCCGACAAAAGCACACCGATATAAGTTATCGCGAAAAACATAATTTCCTTAATTCTGTTTTTCTTTTCAATTATCATATCGATAATAAGCAAAGCGCCGATAGCAACCTCGCAAATGTTCGGGAAACAGATAAACACATTTAATGCAAGAATTGCTGAAGAATAAGCTATTTTTTTGCATGAATTTTGCGATATTCCTTTAACAAACAAAAGACCCGCCGATGCAAAGAGTAAATAGCTTAAGTAATGATACAAAATAACATACGGTCCCCAGGTCGTAACCGAAGCCATCAGGAGGCCCACAAATACATATCTATAATCAAATTCTTTTGATAAAGCGAAATAGAAAAAAGCCAAAAACAACGCTACGATAATTGTACAATAGATATTCATGCCAAGCATGGTATGTCCGAAAGGAAGGAATGTGATGAGTTTACCTATCGACATGGACAAAACCGTAGAAATCATCCATGTATGATTTACATTGGGGAAATTTTCATAATTAGCCAAATTGTAACCGGTATCGGAAAAATCAACACCTCTGTTCACATGAATGAACAAAACACCCAGAATCACCAGGAACAATATATACTTTACATTTTCTTTTTTTAACAATTTCTTCAAAGTCTTCTCCTTGAAAACGAAGCCTTCATAAAGTAAAATTCTAATAGAATTTTAATCACAAAATGAGGTTTTTTCATGATAAAAATCTTGGATTTTTTTAAAAAATATTATTTGGTTCCCTTTTTATTTCTTTTTTCTTTCCACTTCCACGAAACTATAACTACTCTCGCGGCAAAGGGAAACCTGACTGTTTTACAAATTATTATATTTTCTATACTCATAGCATTTGCTTTTTTTCTTTCAAAAAAGACCAATGCTATCCTCTCTCATATTAGTATAGCTTTACTCAGTATAATTTCACAAGTTTATATATGCATAAAATCAAATAGCATTCAAAACTTACTTTAGCTTAAATCTCCGCATTATTCCTTTGCAAAGTTTCTTGCAATAGTGTTAAAAAAAGCTTTGGCTACACCTTTTAATACCTTTGTCTTAATCACGTTTGGTGCATTTCTTGCAACAGTTATCTTTTTTGTTAAACATGATGAAGAAAAGATCGACCTTTTCTCTTCTCTTCTTTTAAATATTTCGCTTTTTAGCCTGTTTACCGCATGTGTATTGGGACAGTTCGAAGCTCGCTTTGTTATTTCTTATCCCCTTGCACTGTCGTTATATACAGTAAGATTTTATAACAAATCTTTTGAAAACGAAAAAAGCAAGTTTCATTATCTGCTTAACGCTTTAATCATCCTGATCATAGTCTACATTTTAGTGTCTAATTGGATTTTATATAGCTTTATATATTAACTTACGAAGGAACATTTATGAATCAAAAAAACAGACGACTTATTAACAGTTATCTTCCCTGCATTTTCATTATTATCATTACTGTTTTCTATTTTCTGGCAAACAGAAGAATGTGGTGGTATGGAGACGATGAATACTATTGTAACAATCTTATTACAGGCATTCATCTGTCATCTCTAAAGGACATAGTTGATAGTCAGATATGGCACTACTTTAATTGGGGAGGAAGAACCGTTGCTCATTCACTCCTACAGTTATTATTCTTAACAACTGCCACTTTTATCGACATATTCAATGTAGCATCCCTTGCAATACTGGCCTATTTTTCAAACAGGCTTTTAAAAAAACCATCATTAGTTAGTTTTTCTGCCATTTACTCAGGTATTATATTTTTTAATGTATCTTGGATAGAAACACTTCTGTGGCAAACCGGTATCGCAAATTACCTTTATATGGGTGTCCTTCAATTTGCTTTCATATATATTTATTATAAAGGCTTGGAAAGCGAAAAGAAAAAGGAAGGGCTTAATCTCATTGTCATCCCTCTTGGACTTTTGGTCGGCTGGAGCAATGAAAATATGGGGCCTGCTATCTTTTTAGGTGTTTTGGCAATTATCATTTATAGATTTGTCACGAAAAAAAGTTGCCCCGTATGGATGCTTACAGGTGCTCTTTTCAATGCAATCGGAAGTGCATTTTTGATTCTTGCTCCCGGCAATTACATAAGAAGCAGCGAAGTATCCCTTGGATTATCGCCAATCCTTACAATTGTTTATAGATTTATATCGATAGGAAACGCTTTATTTATTTACATGACTCTTCCGATTCTTTTTCTGATTTTATCAATTGTTATATATAAAGCTGTTTGCAAACTTAAATTTGACTTCTTTGATTTTGTGCTCTTAGGGATGTCTGTAGCTTCCTGGGGCGCAATGATAATGGCAGCGCATTATCCCGCACGTGCCACATTCGGAACAGTATTACTCATCACCGCCTTAGCCTTTAGACTTTTAAATAAGGCTGTTCCTTTTCTCGGAAATAAGATACAGAAATGGTTCACGATCGGAAACGTATTCTTGTTGGTCGGAGTTTTTTATAAGCTATTGTCGTTATGGTTTTATGAATTATAAGCACAAAAAGAGGCATCACACGATGCCTCTTTTTTATAATTACTTTCTGTAATACTCAACAACCTTCTTTACTGCCTTAATGGTATCTTCTATTTCGTCTTCTTTAAGAGCTGCGTAGAAAGGAATACTCATTATCTGCTCGTATGTAGCCTCTGCTACCGGGCATAAGCCTTTCTTGTAGCCAAGCTTCTCGTAATAAGAATGCATATAAACAGGTAAATAATGAACCTGAGGGCAAGTGCCTTCAGCGTAAAGAGCGTCAAAGAACTCTCTTCTTGTGCACTTAAGTTTGTCAGGATTAAGCCTGATTATGTATAAGTGCTGTGTGGTGTCTGATTCAGGGATTGATTCCTGTAAGAATATTTCAGGCATATCCTTGAATGCTTCATCATACTTTTCCTTAACCGCTTTTCTTAAATCTGAGAATTTCTGAAGCTTTCCTAACTGGCTAACAAGTAATGCTGCCTGGAAATCTGTCATTCTGTAGTTATAACCTAAAGTTACCTGCTCGTTATACCATAGTGCATCAGATTTATTCACCATTTCATCAATGTCTCGTGTGATGCCGTGAGATCTAAACAAGTGAAGCTTTTTATAAAGCTCCTCACTGTTTGTCATGCAGGCTCCGCCCTCTCCCGCTGTAACAGTCTTTACAGGGTGGAAAGAAAAGGTGGTAATGTCCGCAATCGATCCAACCGGTCTTCCCTTATACTTTGTGCCGATTGAGTGAGCCGCATCCTCAATTAAGTATAAATGATGCTCATCGCAGATTTTTCTAAGCTCATCAAGTTCTACTGCCTGGCCGGTAAAATCAACAGCCACAATAGCCTTTGTCTTAGGGGTGATTTTTCTCTTTACATCTTCAACGTCAATGTTATAAGTATCTTTTCTGATATCAGCAAATACCGGTGTACCGCCACAGTAAAGCACGCAGTTTGAGCTAGCAGCAAATGTCATGGCGCTTACAATAACTTCATCGCCCTCTTTAATTCCGATTGCCATACATGCTATATGCAAAGCTGCAGTTCCGTTTGATACGGCAACAGCATATTTAGCAGTTGTGATATCACAAAGTTTCTTTTCAAGCTCTGCTACCTTGGGGCCACAGGTGATATAGGGGCTAAGCAGCGTTTCTCTTACTGCTGCTACGTCATCCTCTTCAATCCACTGTTTTCCATAGTAGATATGCTCATTTTCTTTTCTGACGGGAGTACCGCCGAAAATCGCCAATTTTTCCATTATATATCCTCTTTTTCTATATGGTTAATCCTAAGTTATAGCAAATAAATGTCACTAAGAAATACATTGCTCGAAGCCAAATAAAGCCTGCTCCGATATATACATAGCCCTTTGCCTGTGGTTTCTTCTCAAATATTTTAGGCCATATTGCCACAATTGCAAGTGTTAGTAATGCAAGTGTTCCGTAAGTAGCTCTGTCAGGGTAATGAGGCGATGCTATAAATGCGCCCCACGAAAGAACAGCACATATGATTACATACACTATTTCTCTTCCGATATAAACATTGCAAAAGCACTTACATATTCCGATTGATACTATCAATATCAAAACCGCTATAAATAAATATTCAAAAGACGCTTTACCTTCATAGTAAAGTCGCTCGTAAACTTTCCAAATAATTCCGTGATTATCTACTATCTCTGCATTTCTCACAAGATTTCCGGGTGCTAAAATGCAGGCTACACTACCTAAAAGTGAGCAAAATGAACCGGTTATCATCCAGCCTTCTACCACATGTCCAACCTTCTTTACGTAAAGAATAGCCATGACGCTGAATATAAAGGCTACGGGCCCCATATTCTCATTACTCCAACCTGCGATAAGTCCTAAGGGAATAATCCAAAGGCCAACGCCAAATAAAGGCTCTTTGCTTCCGAAGCAATCGTATGGAATCTCTCTCATATACACCCACATAAACAAAAGAATGAATACTGTGATGTATAAATAGTTGCAAGCTCCCGATTGCCAGCAAAGGCTTAAGTTCCAGTTCGCATTAAGCCCCACAAGAATAGTCATAACTATTGTGGTGCAAAGAAGCCTTTCAGGAAAGCTTCTCTTAAGCCTTGTCATTGTTTCGCTCATAAAGGTCACAATCACACCTGTCAAAACCATCATTACAGTATTTAGTATATCTGCCACAAGCTCGCCCGATAAGAGCACAAGCTGCAAAATGGTGTGGGTGATGCTTCGGCCTCCCCAGTTCATATAGTGCCATTTCTGAGCTTTGAAAATATCGAAGAAATTCTTAATTTTTTCATCTTTGTACAAAAATGTGGAATACCAGTTGTCGTCCATCTGGAAACGAACAAACCTGTTTACAAAGAAAATCACTGCCGTTGTAACAAGAAAGAACAATGTTACCACTATGCAATACCACACTTTTCCTTTTTTACTCATCGTCGCATAATTCATATACAAAAATTCTCCAGTAACTTGTGTCGGTCTCGTATTCCCCAACCAATGTCATGCCCTTCTCTTCGGCAGATTTTATTTCACCTGCGCTAAAAATGTACCGACAATTCATTTCGCGCATTTTATCTAAATTAAACTCAAAATCGTTTATCACAAGGTTTTCATGCTTGTTTATAAAAAAGGCATTTCCCCATTCATGATAAAACATATAGCAACGGTTTCCCCAATCATCAAAATACTGAGCATTATAATCATTTAGCTCAAGCTCTTTTTCAATTACTTTTCTAAATTCATGCTTATAGTCAAGAGAGTAATTGTTTGAGTAACCGTCTATTGTGTAAAATCCATGCATCAATGGCACCACAGGGCAGATGCCGATGCTTGCCACTCTGTATGTGGATTTATCTTTTCCTATGTCACTATCTATTTTACTCATCAAATCTTCTGAGTAAAGTGCTTCCCACGTAATATAGCCCGTAATGTTTTTATTGTTTATCTGATTTACATTCATATAAAAGATGCAATCTGGATTCTTTGCCACAAAGAAAAGTGTCGGAACATACACCAAAACTGCCAAACCTAGCGAAGCGATTTTTAAATTCTTAATTCCTTTAAGTATCAAGGCAATTGATATTCCAAGAAGCACATACCATAGCCCCGGAAGTATCAAATAAAACCTTTGAACCTGGAAAGATCTTATCATCCCCGTTGCCGATGCTTTCCATTTCATCACCGTTTCTGAGCCAAGGAATGCCGCCAAAACTGCCACAATAACTATCGTAAGGCAAGTAATTAAATATGTTCTAAAAAGCTCCTTGTTTTCTTTATATCCTATTATTCCAAATATCAGAGCTACCGCAACTGCTATATAAACATACTTATGAAACGACTCGTTAAGCCCCACACCTTCAAAAAGGTATTCTTTAAGCGCTTCAAAGAATGGCTTTCCTGTAACAGCAAATTCTTCTCGGTGGCTCCTCACTCCATCAGAAAGAAGAACCTGCTTTACTATATCCAAATTCAAAAATAGATATGTAAAACCCATTAAGAAGCAAGTGATAAGCATTGATACATCTAAACGCTTATTCTTTATAAGCCTCACTATCATCCATGTTCCAATGGAAAGTAAAACAGCATACCCTATAAGTACAAGGCTTGAGGATGCTGCATAGTAAACACATCCTAAGTAAGCTAAAATACGCCTTCCGTTGGTTTTCTTACTTAAATCCTTTTCTTCCAAAAGAATAAGCAAACAGTATAGCAAAAGTGGGATTCCCGAAAGCATATTTCCGTACACGCTTCTAAAGGGAAGAAGTGTAAATGCCCCTGCAGAAAGAATTGCCGCTATGGAACTTTTTGTAATCTTTTTTACGCAAAAATATGTTCCAAAGCAAGCAGTCATAATTACGATTACATACTGAAGTAAAAATGCCGCGAATGGCGAAAACCACATAAACAAAGGCAAGAAAAAGGGTGCAAAGGGCTTTAGGCTCTCAGTGGATACCGCCCCGCACATCATAGTTTCAAAAGTCTTCTCTCCAAAGAATCTTGCGGAGAAAACATAGTTTAATATGGTTTCATCAAGCTGATCAAGGACCGGAAATACAGCTCCCTTTTTTAAATAAAGAATCGGCGCCATTATAGTAAGCACTATAATGAAGCACAAAATCTCTAAATGAGAAGCATCAATCCAATCAATCAAGCGATTCAGTTTTTCATTTATCTTTTTTAAATTCAAACCGTTTTCTTCCTACAAAATCTGTAAATCTTTGTTTTCCTTCTTTTCACCTAAGCAAGAAGTGATTAAGTATATTAAAACAATCAGGCGCACTATAGCCACAAGATATTTGGGAACCGTGCTTGATAGCGCCCCAAGAGTCAAATAATCGGCATAAAAGGTAAGTGTACATACAAAGGTAAATACAGTTGCCAAAATGTGCTTTTTATAAATGCACGCAAATATAAGCAGTGCTATTTCTCCAACGTATGCATATCTTTCATGCATGCTTGGAAGAAAGTAATTAAGCGCCAAAACTGTTATAGCCGTAACCAAAAGAAGATTCTTTAAATCAAGAGATAGCTCTTTTTTGTAGAACAAATAGTAAAACAAGAAGAGCACCATCACGCCTGTCACAAGGCCAAACATAAAGCTTCCGTCATGGTTTACCATATCAGAAACCTTGTCTCCTACAAGAGTATAGAAATTAGGATACCTCATGTTAAGAGAAGTGTTATATTCTCCCGTTTCTTGCACATACACCATAAATATGTTTTCAAGGGTTTTACCGCATAAAAACATGGGGATTGAAGAGACAAAGTAAACAACCGGGAACCATACAAATTGAGAAAGTCTGATTGCTTTATCCGCTTCCTTCTTTCTTTGAGCCACGTAGAAAAAGAGTAATACAGGCAATGTAAAGATTGCCTGAAGCTTTGTGGCGAAAGATAACGCAAACATTAATACGGCTAAATCAGAGTACCTTCCACCCTCAGTTTTAACCTTTGATAAAAAGTATATTCCAAAGAACAAAGATACAGCATATGCCGAATCGCACTGACCCCATGCAGCGGAATTAAGCACGCTTATGGGATTTAAAAGCGTAAAGAACAAAATGCAAATTCTTCCAACTGTTGTAGCTTCCTTACCTTTACAAGCGTTATAGATGAGGACTGCTGCCAAAGCTATAAGAAAATCGCATATTACGGGAACAATCTTAACTATTGTTAATGCCTTAAAGGGAAGCAGTGAAAGCAATGTCAAAATAGTTGTGTATAGAGGTGAATAGTCTGTAAGGCAAGCGCCAAGAGATGTCTTTATTCCAAGATATCTAAACTGTTCCACCCAGCCTGCAAAGTAGCCTATTGAGTCTTCAGTTTCAAAGCTAAAGAAACTGATTCTTACAAAAAGAGCAAGTAAAACCACTATGATACATGCAATTACATCTACTAAAGCTCTGCCGTTTTTAAGTTTAAGGCTTAAGAGCTTTTCTATATCCGCACCCTTATCACACCACTTATCAAGCAAAATCAAAATAGCGCTTCCGATAGTGGTTACCGCCAAAAACAGTATCACTCTTTTCCCTGTCATGGTGCCATGAGCCGTAATGGTAAAAAGCACCGTAAACATGCATATTAAAAAAGAAATCAGTCTAATAAGGGTCCCTTTTTTCACTTGGTTTCACCTTTCTTTGAAAATAGTTTCTTTATGCCCTTTAATAATAAATCCATACATACAGATGCCACTATAACAGAAGCAAAGTATAGAATCATTATGAAAATCTTATCTTTATCTGAAAGTAATTCGGTTTTAGGGTATATGCTTGTAAATATCCATTCCCTAAACACGTTGTGGATTAGGTACATATTAAGTGTTAAGCCGGAGGAATACACGATAAACTTCTTAAATCCGGGTTTAGGCTCATTTTTGAAAGGCACAAATGCAATTGTCACTCCTAAGAAAAGAAAAATCACATATAAAAAGTCATAAGGCGTTTCGCCATATCTTAAAGAAGCTATGGGCACAAATGTAAGTATACCTATGCCCAGTGCTTTAATTAGCACCCTTACAAATGCCTTTTTATCATTTAAGAATTCCTGCAGCTTTTTAGAAAATATGGCTGCATACACTCCAAGGCTCATTCCCGCAAGGCCTCTTATCATCGCAGGCGTAAGAATTGTCCATCCGTCCGTAGCAATAGTTACATCAAGAGAGCCATAAAACTTATATAAATAAAGAAAACCCAAAAGTATATTTACAGGTGCGAGAATAAAAAGAAAAACCTTTTTATACTTAGACAAAATCATGTAAATAAAGAAACCTGCAATTATTAGGACAGAAATATACCATGCGGTGTAATTAACAAATGGCCCTTTACAAATAAAGACGCCCTGAAGCAATGATGCTTCAAGCAAGGCATTTATAATTCCATCTGCCTTCCAATACTCTAAAGCTGTATCAGATACGGCCATAATGACGATAAATGTCACAATAAAAGCCAGTATATAAGGCGGATAAATCTTCTTTATTCGCTCAATCGTGTATCCTACTGCGCTTAGTGTACCTTTACTTTTTTCTGCCTTTTTAAAAAGCAAAAATCCCGACACTATAAAGAAAAAGTCTACAGCAATGTACCAGCCGAACACTCCGCCTTTGCACGCAATCGATCTTACAAAAAAGTGTGTGTCAAAGTGGTAGACCATAATCATGAACGTATAGATTATTCGCCATAAATAGATTGCATTCATGCTTTTCCCCAACTATTTTCTGATTGCCACTCCGTATGAACCAAAGGTCTTTACTTCTATGTCACTTTGATTATCAAAGATGTTTTCTTCTTTAAGTCTAAACACGCATACATCGCCCTTTTTAAGGTCTTTTGGCGACTCTAAGTTTACGTACATATATCGCTCATCATAAGGTATGCCCTTTTCCAAGGTGCAATCCGCATAGTTCCTTTGATAATGAGAATCAACGTAAAATACGAATAGTGTT
>JAEEGJ010020778.1_pt1 | contig 14223 bp, 10 predicted proteins | sample 8958761 | NCBI WGS metagenome assembly JAEEGJ01 (sample SAMN16246546, study PRJNA631951) | gut metagenome | biome: gut microbiome; feature: rumen; material: RS-attached | host: Bos | place: Iran: Karaj | collected 2018-10 | reverse complement strand
CGAGTAGCGACCGGTCAGACGCTCCGTTGAGACTACGGTCTGCCCTACGCAAAAAGTGGTGCTTGAGGGGCAGCACAGCCCTTTTTTGCAACTCAAACAAAAGTGTTTTCGTGCATAAGCGGCTAAAAGACAGCCGCTAAGCGCCGACACTGCGATAGAGTTTTTGGGAAAGACTTTTGCCCGCGATGCTCCTTGGCGAGCCGAGAAAAAACTGTTGGCCGATTTCTGCTATTTCGCAAATTTAAAAATATTTGAAAAATGCGAAACGAGATATATCAGAAGCCAAATTGACCTGCAGAACGCCGGGGTGGCATGGCCATTTTTCACATTCTTCCGATTAAAAACGTAATATTCTTCCGATTTATTTCCTCACATTCTTCCGATTTAGACTTGAGATGCTGATATTTACGGCATTTAAGAAGCAGCTTCCGGGGCGCCGATTAATCCCGATGGGCGTATGGTCCGCGGAAGCAAATAAAAAACCATAGACTTCGCGCATGAAGTTTAAGCGGTAGCGTTCCGAGCGGCCTCGTCTTTATAGCTCGGATAAACAAGATGCTCGTAAAACTTTCTTTTGCGTGAGCCAACCCCTGCCCACAGTCTCCACATTCCCTGCCCCGGCACGACAATTACGAAACATGAAAAGGGCCGCATGGAAGAATCCATGCAGCCCTTCATTCATATGGGAGATTTAAATATATTATTTTGCTTTATCAACGATAGCGTTCTTGATAAAGTCTACAAATTCGGATGTATCTTTCTTGGGCTCGGGACCGTTGGAGGTGAACTCAAGCTCGTTGCGGTCGGTGCCGTAAGGCTTCCACTCGGGAAGCTTGGTGCCGTCTACGTCGACGCCGTTGGGGTTGCCGGTCTTGATGAAGTTAACCCAGTAACCGCTCATCTTGCGGGCAAGATCGTAGTGTCTGCCTACGAAAGGTCTCCAGCACTTGTCGAGATTGTTAAAGAAGAACCAAAGATCGACAGAGTGGAAGGTGCCTGCGTTGTCGCCGGGAATGTCGGGATTGAATCTGTAGTAGTAGAATAAATCGCCGGTTCCGTTCTTGATGTTGGACTCTGCGGCGCCCTTAACGGATGCTTCGATGCCACTGACCGTAGCATAGCCCATGGGGCCTTTAACGGGAACTTCTGCGAAGGACATGAACTTGTCTGCCTTGTCGCCGAAGATTTCTTTTGCCTTTCTTTCTAACTCTGCGGTATCGGAAGCGGGAATGAATGACTTAAACTCGTCACCTGTGTTGCCGCTTAAAACGGGGCACTTAGCCCACTGGCCGTTAAGCAAGCGCTTATAAGGCTCGTCTACACAGAACTTGTGGTCAATGCAGGGTGCAAACATGCCGTACTTCTCTCTGAATGCCGCATACTTGTCGCGGATGGTGATGGCGTCAACCTTTCTTGCCTCTTCAAGAGTCTTAACGCCTATGAAGTCAAAGAACTTCTTACCGAGTTCCTCAGCCTCGCTGATGTCGTGAGGAACGATGAAAGCGTCCTCGCCGTAGGGATTTCTGATGATACCGCTCATGATGAGAGCGCTCTTGATCATCTTATAGTTCTGTTCACAGGTAATCTGGAGTAATGTGCTTCCGCCGCCTGCGGACTGACCTGCAATGGAAATGTTCTCGGGATCTCCGCCGAATGCAGCGATGTTCTCGTATACCCACTTAAGACCTGCCTGCTGGTCGAGGTTACCAAAGTTCGTGGGAGCCTCGGGGCTTTCTGCCGTAATCTCGGGATGTGCAAGGAAACCGATAGCACCGAGACGATAGTTAACGGTAACTACGATGATGCCTTTCTTGGCAAGGTTCTCACCGTCAAATTCCATCTCGCAGGGATATCCCCACTGGAAACCGCCTCCGAAGTACCATACGAGTACGGGAAGCTTGTCGTTCTCCGAATGAGCCGGCGACCAAATATTTAAATACAAGCAATCCTCGCCCATGGGAATCTGATTGTCAACGTGCCATTCCTTGTCGTAAAGGGCCTCGCCCACACCGGGTGTGTCCTGTACGGAAATGTTCTTAAATTTGTAGCACTCAAGCTCTCCGTCCCAATTCTTAGCGGGCTGAGGTGCTCTCCATCTGTTCTCTCCCACCGGGGGAGCTGCAAAAGGAATCCCCTTAAACACGGTTATACGTGCATTTCCTCCGGGAAGACCCTTTACTACGCCGTTTTTAGTTGTAACTTTTCTAAGCATCGGCAGCATGATTGTAACCTCCTCTTTACTGATATATGTAACGCGCGGTACTGCCTACCGCACTCTCTTGTGTTTCAAGCCACCCCCATGACTCATAAAACGTTTTATCGTTTGTATTAATCATATTCTTTTGCCAAGGGCGGGTACTTATCAGATATTGCCATGTACTATTTATTTATTGTCATATTTTTTAGTAAAAGAAAGATCAAAAACAGTATTGCCGATGCCGTTTCCGCGATGCATACTTATATTGACGCGGTTCTTTTAACCTGACAAAACTGCGCAACGGCGGAAATGTAGGATTGCTCGCGGTTTCCTACAATAGCTTCATCAGGAGGAACAAATATGGAGTGGACAGAGTCATTGCAGGAATCAATTTCATACATCGAGGCACACCTGATCGAAGAAATCAACTATGAAGACGCAGCGAAGCATGTGCACACTTCAAGCTACGAATTTCATAGGGCTTTCAGCTTTCTTACGGGAATGACCGTCGGAGCGTATATTCGTAACAGAAGGCTTTCTTTGGCCGGTCGCGAAATTGTTGAGACGGACGCTCGCATCACCGATATTGCAATGAAGTACGGCTACGACACGCCCGAGAGCTTTACCAAGGCATTCACCCGGTTCCATGGGGTTGCGCCTTCTTTTGCCAGGGCTGAGTCTGCCAAGCTCCGATTATTTAATCCTCTTGTCATTAAGTTAACCGTTGAAGGAGGTTTAAGTATGGATTACAGAATCGTACAGACAGAAGCTAAGAAATTTGTTGCAATTGCAAGACCGTTTAAGAACGAAATCATCAACGACGAGGACAATCACGAGATCCCGGACTTCTGGGGAGAAGTTAACGAGGCTAACCTGCTCGAGCCGATTAAAGCGCTGCGCCCCGCGGGCAAATGCGACCTTTACGGCTTGTGCACGCCTACCAGAGAAGGTGCCGAAACATTTGATTACGGAATCGGCGTAATTGTTGACAAAGATACCAAGGATTTCGATGTGGCGGCGCTTGAGAGTAAGGGCTATCGCATCTGGGACGTTAATCCCGGTACCTACGTAGTCTTTGAATGCATCGGCGATGATGGCGATTGCATCAGTGAGACCTGGGAACGCTTCTACAAGGAATTCCTGCCCCAGATGGGTTACGAATCCTCGGAAGAAACGGACTATGAAGTGTATTTCGATGCCGGCAAGCCCGGAGTGTTCTGCGAGTTGTGGATACCTGTTAAGAAGAAGTAAGTAGTTAGGGGCATAATAAACATCCACCCGCATATGATATGTACCCTCTTTACTGGACAACCAGTAAGGAGGGTACATATCACTATCGCGTGGTTTTCTTTATACAACAAAAAAAGAAGAGCTTTCGCTCCTCTTTTCTTGAACTATTCGACAATCTTTAAAGTCGTATCATTCAATAATCTTTCTTTAAATTTGTCAAACGTCTCCGTCATAGTTTCTTCTATGCCATAAAAGTTATAACAAGGAATTTTTAGCGATTCCTTTTCATCATTCGGATCAGCTCCGGGTATCCAACAGAAGAACTCCGGCCAGTCTGTATCATAATAGTCTATATCCCTCACGTCAAAAAGGAGTTTGCCTTTTGAGTCCTTTCTCAAATACCTGCAGGTTATCGGGAAATAGTATTCGTACTCGGACGGATACTCCTTCCAATCCTCCACAATATTGAATCCTTCCCAGTGGTCTCCGCAAACATATCCGTAAGTATATCCGTCAGCAAATTTAACATGCATTTTGTAGTAAACTACCGCAATCACATTGCCGCCTTCCTCTTTTGCAACGGTAATCGCGTATTCCGGATCTGAATCCCCATTCACGCTTACCATTTCCGGCTTCTCCAAGCGGTCTTTAACGCTTTCTTTATATTCCTTTATCTTTGCGTCGGTAGCAGCTCTCAATTCAGCGATGTCTGCGCTTGTTACTTCACTGGCGGATTGTAACAATACGGGCTGTGATTCAAGCCCTGACATGGTACCTACTTTTACATCATGTTTCAAAATTACTTTATTCGTTTCGGCAACGTTTTCGGGAATAGACCATACAATCGTATACTTATCGCCGTTTGAAAGGCCATATTCATTACTGTTGGCTTCAACATACATCTCAAGTCCGACCCGTAAAGCAAGATATGCATCAGTGCCTTCCTTGATTCCGGATGCCTTGGCATAATCCGCCGTAAGTCGGTCATAGTCAATATCTAAGGATGCATATCCGTTGCCCTCATAGCCTTCGCAAGTTACAGTAAGGTAATTGTTGGCATCAAGTGTTTTTTTGCCACATCCTGCAAGCACAAGGCAAAGAGCAGGCAGCAAAAGCAAAAGAATTCTCTTCATAATAATTTCCTTTCCGGCATATTACTTTTGGGCCTAGTTTCTGTATTTGCTGTAATCAACCTTTTCAATGTTGAGGTTCTTGTTACTTCCCATGTTTTCGTCATCAATGTATGTTTCTTTTGCAAATCCAAACATGCCGGCAACGATATTGGCGGGGAATACGGCGATTGCCTGGTTGTATTCCTTAATTGCCTTGTTAAGCAAGCTATCAGCAGAAGCAATATCTTCGTTGAAATTCTGAATTCGGCTAAGTGCGGATGCATATGCGGGTGTAGCCTTTAAGTCGGGATACTTCTGCGCGCAGGCCACAAGTTCCTTTGACTGAGCATCAATATTTAAGCCTTTGATTGCGCTCACATCATTTGAGTGCGCTACACCAAGGATTTCCATAGCATCCACTATAGCGCGGGATCTTGCTTCTTTCTGAACAGAAATGTTAGAAAGAAGATTTTCAACCTCTGCTTTTAATGTTACGAATTTGTTCCTTTTGCCGATTATGTAGGTCAGTAATCTGATTACCACTATTGCAATTACTACTATGATAATTATCTGCTTTGTGTTCATGCGTTTTCACTCCTTATCATCTTCTCTATTACGACTGCCTTTTTATCAATTTCCTTTATATCATCTTTCAGTCTATCGAAAGAATCCATAAAGTTTTGAATTCCACTGTACTGTTTACTAAAGTCAAGTTCACGAAAAATAAATATTTCCGGAATAGTCGTTTCAACAACATCCTTATTTACGGTCATTGAAATACCCGGGCTTTCTTCAAGCCATGATATTTTATATATTTCATTTAAAGTTTCCTTTTTCTCTATCAATGTATTGATAAATGTTGTGCTCAAAAAAGATTTGGCTTTAATATCATCACTTGCCTGAACTTCATACTCTCTGTCGAAAATACTAATTCCTGTAAGAAATCTCTTTTTGTCGGAATCTTCACCGTCTCCCTTCTTAAGCCTATTAATCGTTATATGCCCATAATCTCTGTATGCCTTTATAGCAAGATACAAATAGTGTGAGCTTCTGCCAAAGCCAAAAAAGGTTTCAGTCAATGGCTTTATTGTTCTAGTAGAATCATTAACTACTTTGAAGTAGTTTTCTAACGCAGCATTTTGGGAAGCTGTGCCGGGGACCACTTCATAGCCCTCTTCTTTAAATGCATTTCTTATTCTTTCATTCTTAATCTTTATATATTTCTCATGTAGTTCGTCAAAAAGTTTTCTCTGCTTGGCTCCCATAATGAGCTTGATAGACAAACGCCATACTACTCTGGCTACCAAAAATACCACATACGTAACCAAAAACAGTTTAAGCAACGAGCCTGAAAAAATGCCTTGCGCGTCAACAAAAATCACCGCAGCAAAATACAATATCCAGTATGCAACACCGTCAACCGCAAAAAGGATAGCCTTAATGTTAAATCCATTTTGAAGGTCTTCGGTCCAAGGCATTATTGCCATATAGGACAAGTAAAGCGAGGCCATGTCTGACATCCATTTTGCCCGTCTTGCTTTTTTCAACTTTTTATCATCGTTAAATATTTCTTCTCTTGTTACTTCGATCATAAAGCCTCCTTTCGGCGCATATAACAGAGATTGTAATATGTTTTATTGCATATTTGTTAACATATTATTACCGAATAATTAAGACTGATAATCCTCGCTATTGTCACGCTTTTCTGCCAATTCTTCGTTATCGCAGTATATTATTTCTTCTAATATATTTCTATGATATCAATGATACTCTTCGTGTATTAGAATTATATTAGAGGCAGACGATATGAGTGGATTTCGAATCAAAAAAGACTATACAGAATACGAATACAAGAGCCTGCGGCTACCCAAAGAACTGGTTGATAAAGTACAGTCTCTTGCCAATAAGAATGATTTAAGTTTCAATAAGGTCGTTATTCAGTCCCTTGAATATGCCCTGGATAATATAGATACTTCAGAATTAGAATAGAATCAGCCGGCGAGTAAATCGCCGGCTGTTTGATTATTGCTATGTATAAATGAATTATTCAATAACTTTGCTCTTCGAAAGCTGGTCTTTTAAACGGTTGAAATATTCTAACTGAAAATCAGCCTTCTCGTGCCACATCTTATCGGCGGTTTTCGTGCCGTAAGGATATTCGCGGAACTGTCTCAACTTGCTGATTCTTTTGTCTGTAAAGGCAATCTGCTCAGCTAAAGGCATTTCGCTGAACTTCATAAACTCCAGTCCTTCGTAGATACGATAAGCATCGAAACGATCGATGTTGTCGGCATCTCCCACTGTGAGTGCGAAAGGTGTTCTTTCGCCGCTAAAGTCCGAAGTGTCGTCCACATGAATGGCTATTCCGTAGCACATTTCCTCAACCTCTGCGTCGGTGTAGCCCAACTCTTTGAAGAACGGTCTTGCTATCTCCGCGCCTACTCTTCCGTGTCTAGACGCATCCTCGGCCGACTCATACTGCACTGTGTATCCGATGTCGTGAAGCAGTGCCGCCACATACATTCTTTCTTCATCAAAGCCCTCGCCCTTAGCGATTTCTCTGGCAATCCTCGCCACTCGGAACGAATGCTCAATGCGGTATTCAACCATTCTCTCTGTTCTGTCTGTAAAGCCAACTGTCTTCCTAAGTTCTGTCTGCAGGAAGTCCGCAGCTTTCTTGATTATTTCTTCTCTCATTCTTTGACCCCTATGTACTGTTTAATGTGCCCATTTTACCATTAGATCAGATAATTCTCAATCATAGCCTTGATAACCTCGCCGTTAAGCGGTTTTTTAGTCGTCTCGAAAGTCATAATATAATTATCCCCGGGAATAAAGCCGTTAAGCATATACCTGCTTATCTTATCGATATTTTTACGCGCATAATCCTCCAGTTCCATCATTCCGAAGTGCTCCCACACGTATTCTTTTCTCGTGCGCACATTCAGACACAGAAAGTCCGGCCTAAACTCTATGCTATCCATCACCAGCGGGAACTCGTACCTGTAGGGTATTCCATAAAGATTGAGCATATTCGCAATATTTACTTCCGTCTTCGAGCGCACCCGCTCATTCTTAGCCGTATAATGCTCCGCATCCCCCTCCGCAAAATACCCCGGCGGATACACCACCCCCTCCCAGTTTCGGACGAAGGTATCCCGGTCTTGGTATACAGGCGTAATCAGCGCCACTTTCCCGGGGTGCAAGCCGTTGCAAATATTGTCGATTGCCCCCTTTTCAGTCTTATTTAAATATTCATCCAGCAATTTTAGTTCTTTGGCCGCCTCTGATATAAACTTCTTGTCATATCCCTTTTGAGCCAACGCCTTAGCCAATTTAATGTCTTTCTTCGGGATATACTCTCCATGTGTATCCTTTCCGTCTGTTCTGTTATAGTATTGGTACGTATTTCCATACCTTATAGCTCTGATAGTTCCCTCCGGTGCCTTCTGCAGCGCCTGCTTCCGCACTTCTATCTCGCTTCGCAGCATCTCTGCCCGTTTTTCAATCTTCGAACGCACATCTTCCATCCAATCCACGTCACCGTAATTCTTCCTAATCTGCTTCATTTTCCTCCTTCATGTCTAACTTTCCTAATTCAACTTGATTTTAAACATCAAAATAGAGATGCCCTTTTACCTACAATGTCTAAATAGCTCAAGTGTATAGGTATTTAGACATCATTTGATCTAATGCAAAAGAGAAATCGAAACTATTTTCTCGTTTTTTACCTACATTGATGTTTAAATTTATCTATTTGGGGATTTTTAAACGTCATCACTTTTTAGCTGCGAAAAAAAGGATGACTAATTATTTAGATTATCCCGATTTTTACACGTCATGGTCATTTTCGCGTGCCCTGCGGGATGTCTAAAAATGCGATTCGCGAACAAAATTACAGGTTCGCATGTTCTCCGACTACGGAGACAAGGGGTATTGTACATTAGGAAAAAGAAAATGTAAAGGGGAATAGGATTATCTCGGCAAAAGAAGCTTCGCGAGCGGCAAGTTGGGCGGAGGCGGCGCCCGGGTATAAAAACGGGGCGCCGATGAGGCGCCCCGGGGAATACGAAGTATTCAAGATAAGTGGATTAAGGCTGCACAATCTTCTCAGCCGTAAGCGAGTTAAGCTCGTCGAAGGTCATGCCTTTAAACTTAACTTTGTAGATGCGGACGAGCGAGTCTTCGACGCGTTCCTTGGCGATAACGCCGGTGTTGACGGCGTTTAAGACTTCGGCGTAGGCCGCCTTGAAGTCTTCGGGCTTAAGGAGCATGTCAGCACCGGCTTTAAGCGCCGCAACGCAGTACTCGCCGGACTCGTAGTAGGCGGAGACGGCGGTCTTGGAAAGGTCGTCGGTGATAATGATGATGCCGTCCATCTCAAGCTCGACACGGATAAGATTGGTCATCACTTCCTTGGACTGGGAAGCATACACCGCCTCACCCGCAAGCCCGGGCACGCTCTCGTGGCTCACCACGAAGGCCGAAGCGCCGGCATCCGCCGCCGAGATAAACGGAAGCAGTTCGCAAGCCTCCATCTCTTCGCGAGTGCGCTCGTTCTGAGCGATAGCCTCGGAAGTGTCGGCAGAAGCATAACCCTGACCGGGGAAGAACTTAACGCCCGCAGAAATGCCCTGCTCATTCAAAGCACCGATACACTGCGTAACCATCTCTGCCACGACGTTTGCGTCCGTGCCAAAAGAAACCGTAGGCACCGCATCATCTTCACCCGAAGGCGCAGGATACACATCTGCATCCACCCCCAGGTTCAGATTGATTCCAAACTCGGACAAATATCCGGCAATCTTCGATTCCTCCGCGCGCGCCACGGAAGCATCTCCGCCGGCAGCAATCTCCGACGCCGACTGCGTAGCCGCAACCTTCATCTTGGCCGGAAATACAGACTTGCCCAAACTCTCGTCAACCGCTATAAACAACGGATACTTGGAATAGCCCTTCGTACCCTCAATCATCGTCTTAAACTGATCCGGATCGACCATATTCTTATCACTATAGATGATACCGCCCACCGGATACTCTTCCAGCGCTTTCTTAGTGCCGTCGCCCGCCTTAATCGCCGCGGACACGCCCGTAATCTGCTCGGGAGATACGATAAACAGGCCCAGCACCTGCTCCTCAGGCGTCATGGTATGAATATAATTGCGAAGCGCTTCCTCAAAAAGCTCCTCCTCCGACGGGCCGACCTCCACAGGCTCGGGAGGCGTAACCACAACCTCATCCTCACCGCCGATAAGCTCGTCAATTACGCTGTTCTCACCACCGCCGTCATCGGGTCCGTCAACCGACGCTACAGTCTTGCCGCCGCGCCCGATAATACCCTTAACCAAAGCCCTTCCGCCAAAGAATAAAGCCGTTCCCAGCAAAAGAATCCCTGCCACCAGCACGACCCACGCAATCACGCGCCCCTGTCGATGCTTCTTACGTCTGAGCTCCTTATTTGCTTCGCTTTCCTTCTTACTGATTGTCTCTATATCAAAAATATACTTGTTATTATTATCCATTGTGCACCTAACCTTCGTTACCATGATACACTATATTTAGTGCGATTAAAAGAAAAAAAGTACCATATATAAATTTTTTAAGAATTTATACATGGTACTTATGTATCAAAAAAAATCCCGCAACACAGGTTAACGATTTCTAATATTGTAACCCAGATTATCCAGCATCTGCCAGGCATCATCCAGTATCTGGTAATCGTAGTGAATTACGTCATTCTCCTCCTCGGAGCCTCCGTTAATCTCACACATTATGCGCCTGTAATCCTTAAGTCCTTCATAAGTCGTAAGATTGTTATGAAGCCTTAAAGTATAGTTCTTACCGTGGTCGGCGCCATTCTTAATCCGCTTAAGCTTGGCGGGCACAAATCCCTGACTGATAATGTAAGCATTCCACCTGAAATGCTCCTCAATCGACATGTAATAAGGCTTCGTATCCTCCTTGAAATCAACAGAGGTACGCTTCGAGAACTCATACTTCTGTCCCTTATACTCGATGCTGTAATAATCGGCCTTATCTGCACCTGCATAGCTCTCGACATACTCATCGCGACTAAGCCCGACATCAGCAGCCCCATCACCCGAAGCACCCTTCGGCACCATATCAAGTCCCATCATCAAAAGCTTCGAGCGAAGGCTCATCGTAGCATATCTGCTCGAATCCCTGTATGAACGCTCCTTAAGACCGTCCGCCACGTACCATCGTTTCTCGGAAGCCTTGACTATCTCATCAATCTCTTCCTCGGTAGGCGCCGGCAATCCTTCAAGCTCGCGGCGACGAAGCTCGCCCTCTAACGCATACGACTTATGGCGATACAAAGTCATGCGCATCTCCTCGGAATCATCGAGATTATCCATATCGAAGACCGCCTCATCCTCAAGGCCAAAAGAAACATACTCGCCCTTCTTAATCTCCGGCTCATCCTCATCACTCATACGCTTGCGGGCAAAAATCGCCACATTGTCCTTCTTCTTCCACCCGTTAATCATAAGCGAAAGCTTACGCGCAAGATCTCTGTTCTCAAGGTCGCTGCCGTACGCCACAAACACAAGCATCGCTCCGTTCTCGGACGCCTTCACAATCTTCTTAATATCCCTGTAAAAATCAGGCGAATTGATATCCGTAGGATGATAAATCTCCCTCGACGGCAGATCCGGCAAAGGAAGATAATCCTCCTCATTCACCATCGGCTTATAATCAAGCGAAGCCTTATCGAAGTTATAAAACTCGTTACGATATCTGTAAAAACTGTTGTTAAGATTCTTATTATGATATGCCTTTTCTTTGTCAAAGAAATGGTAATTGACCTGCTTAAGCTTAACCTCGTCCCCCACCTTCTCAATAAACTGATTGGTAGCGGCGTACGTTAAGAACAGCTGCTTGTTAACATCACCGAAGCCTAAGAACACTACATTAATATTCACATCCGGCCTCAAAAGTCCGGTGGAATAATCAACCGTCTCCTCGCTTAAAAACTTCGCAATCGGGTACTCCATCGCAACCTTCGTCGCAATTTTCTTGTACTTGTCCACAAGTCTGATGCAGCCGAAAGCATTGGTAATCTCCTCATACAAACTCTCAAACTGAGGGTTACCGAAAATGTATATATTGATGCGGCTGTAAATATCGTCCGCAGGCATTTCTTTCTCTAAGGACTCAAGCTTCTTGGTAAGCGCCATGGCAATCTCGAGATTTTCTTCATCGTCCTCGGTATTGACTACAATACAAATCTTACCGGCCTTGTCACTCACTATCTGACGATACGACTCCTCAAGCTTACCTGCCGCAAACTTCGCGAGATTCTCCCTCGAGTAATTCACAATACCGAGCCCGTAAAGTTCAAGCGCCGTTTCCTTGGAAATATTGTCTACCATCGCCTTCTTGCCCGTCTTAATCGACGCATAAAGCTTTCGGTTACCCTCATTGTTGCCGATAACCAGGTACTTGTCCCCGTGGTACCTCTCGTACGCCAGAATACTGATATGCTCCCACAGAAACTGCATAAACAGCGAAAGAATGAACAGCACCACATTAAGCAATATCAAAATGTAGCAATAATACACGCACACCGTAAAAAGAAAGCTCGCATCCATAAGCCCCTTTAAATCGGAGAAAGCAAACCTCACGCTCACAAGCTGAGCCGCCTTGGTGATTGCCTCGAGAAAACATTCGAAAATATTGGCCTTGGACAATTCCTTGCCGTATAGTATCGCCATGAAATAAATCGGTATGGCTATAGGGTAAATCGCAAGGAATTTACCCTTCTTAAAATTCCTGATCTTATCGATTCTCTCGCCTCGAGAATCGCTCTTAATAATCTGCAGCGCAATACTCCCCGCCCAGAGGGTGAGAATCACAATAACCGCAATACTTCCGAGAGTGTAGTAAAACATAATTCCACCTTTTAGTAAAATTTGGCACAAGAAAACCCTTCACCAAACAGTATTATACCATCAGGTGAAGGGTTTTGTATTACTTAACCACTATATTAATGATTTTACCCTTAACATAGATTTCTTTGACCACGGTCTTGCCTTCCATAAAGGACTGAACGGAAGGAATTTCCTTGGCCTTGGCAAGAGCGGATTCCTGATCCTCATCAACTGCGATGGATACGGTACCTCTTACCTTACCGTTAACCTGTACGCCGATTTCAACTGTGTCTTCCTTAACCGCGGCCTCGTCGTAAGTAGGCCATGACTCGTAAGCGATGGTATCGGTATGGCCGAGTGCCTGCCACATCTCTTCACCTGCGTGAGGGCAGATGCAGGAGAACATCTTGATGAAGCCTTCCTTGTAACTTACAGGACATTTGCCTGCCTTGTAAGCCGCATTGATGAAGATCATCATCTGAGCGATTGCCGTGTTAAAAGCAAGGTTCTCAAAGTCGCCGCATACCTTCTTAACGGTCTGGTGATATACCTTCTTAAGTGTCTCATCGGACTCGTCGCCGTTGGTGTCTTCGTCTACCATGTAGGTCCATACACGGCCGATGAACTTTCTCGCACCGTCTACGCCGGCCTGTGACCAGGGCTTGGAAACCTCAAGCGGTCCCATGAACATTTCGTAAAGTCTTAATGTATCTGCACCGTAGTCACGTACGATATCGGAAGGATTAACTACGAACTCGGGGAATCTCTTACCCATCTTGATGCCGTTGGAGCCAAGGATCATACCCTGGTGAACCAGCTTCTTGAAGGGCTCCTTGGTAGGAGCAAGACCCTTGTCGTAGAGGTATCTGTTCCAGATACGTGAATACATAAGGTGTCCGACAGCGTGCTCGGGGCCGCCGATGTAGAGGTCTACGGGCATCCAGTGCTTTAACAGCTCGGGATCTGCGAATACCTTGTCGTTGTCGGGATCGATATATCTGAAGTAGTACCATGAAGAACCTGCTGAACCGGGCATTGTAGAGGTCTCTCTCTTACCCTTGATACCGTTCTTGTCGTACTGTTTCCACTCTGTTGCATTTTCAAGAGGTGCCTGACCGTTCTTACCCTTGTAGTCTTCAAGCTCGGGAAGTACCAAAGGAAGCTCGGAATCATCAAGCGCATAAATCTTGCCGTCATCGCCGTGAACAATCGGCACGGGCTCGCCCCAGTAACGCTGGCGGGCGAAAATCCACTCTCTGAAGTGGTAGTTAACGGTTCTCTTGGCAACGCCCATCTTCTCAAGCTTAACAGTAATGGCTTCCTTGGCCTCTTCTACGGTAAGACCTGTGAACTCTTCCGAATTGATGAGCTTGCAGCCCTTGCCGAGATAATCCTGCTTCTCAAAAGCACGCTCGGAAACGTCGCGGCCTTCGATTACCTGAATCATCTCTATATTGTGAGCAATTGCATACTCAAAGTCACGCTGGTCGTGTGAAGGAACCGCCATAACAGCACCGGTACCGTAATTGGCAAGTACGAAGTCACCGATGAACATGCGAACTTCCTTACCGTTAACGGGGTTAATGCAGTGAACGCCCTTTAACTCGCAACCGGTCTTACCTTTGTTAAGCTCGGTACGGTCCATGTCGTTCTTCTTAACAGTCTCAGCGATGTAAGCCTCAACCTCTTCACGGTTCTCAACTCTGTCAAGAAGTGTCTTAACGGTCTCTCCGTCGGGAGCAAGTACCATAAAGGTAATACCGTAAATGGGCTCGATACAGGTGGTGAAAAT
>JAEEGJ010020777.1_pt1 | contig 14223 bp, 14 predicted proteins | sample 8958761 | NCBI WGS metagenome assembly JAEEGJ01 (sample SAMN16246546, study PRJNA631951) | gut metagenome | biome: gut microbiome; feature: rumen; material: RS-attached | host: Bos | place: Iran: Karaj | collected 2018-10 | reverse complement strand
AAGAAATATCTACTCTGAATGTCTCTGCAAGTGCACACCACTTGTCAGCAATAGTTACGATGTAGCCCTCGCGGTGCATGGGCGGGAAAGGTGTCAGAGGGAACATGTGCTTAACGATGATGTCCTTCTCAACGTCGTTGAGATCGAAGTCTCTGGAGGCATTTCTCAGAGCTGTATGGGGATGAGTAAAACCGTGAAGGCCCTCAGATGCACCCTTAACATGCCAGTCGTAAAGGAAATAATCGTGAAGAAGAGCTCCTCTGACGAGGCTGTCCTTGTCGATATTGATCTTGAAGATTCTCTCGAGGGAATGAGCAATAAGGAGACTGTATTTTGCGACTGCGAGACAGTGGTCAAATACAGATGTCTGACCGTGCTGGGTAAAACTCTTCATTACCTGTGCTTCAGGGCTGAGAATGATGCTTTTGCCGCGACTGAAAACTTCCTTCGCAAGCTTATATTCCGTAATGCTCTTCTTAACTTTGAATGACAACCTTAAAGCCTCTTGTTTTTTACATTATCAAATTGTGTCTATCACTGAGAAATAGGTTATCACAAACTGCCCTGTTCGTGTCTAACAATTGATGACATTTCTGCAATAATTTTGTTAAAAAGTGTGGCAATTTCACGCGGATTTTATCAGGATAAAGAAAAATCGTTCAAATCGCAAAGATAGTTAAGAAAAATTCTCGAAAACAGATATTTTTAAGGACCTTAAGATCACTTGAAATAGCTCTTTTTTACCTTGAGATTCCACCAGATCTTCCAGGTGTCTGTGAACATCTTCCAGACGTCCTTAAACTTGATCCTGCCGAAGGACTGACCTCTGGTGTAATTGAGTTCAACGGGCATCTCGATGAGCTTTGCCTTCTTCTTTGACGCAAGAGCCAGAAGCTCGATGTCGAATGCATAGCCTTCGATCCTTCTCAAGGGAGCAATCTCCCTTATGATCTCACCCCTGTAGAGCTTAAGTCCGGTCTGTGTATCGTGGCACTTGAGGCCGAACAATACCTTGAGCATTATGTAATAGCAGAATGAGAATACCTTTCGCGCGAAAGGATATTCGAGCTTGGAATCCTTATGCATCTTGGAGCCGATAACGATATCCGAACCGGTCCTGTTCATCTCCTCATAGTATCCGCGGATAAGATCAGGAGACAAATCTAGGTCAGCATCGATGAAACCTACGATATCACCCTTGCTGTTTACGGCACCCCAAGTGACAGCTCCGCCCTTGCCGCGATTCTTATCGTAGCCGAAGTCCTTGATCCTGGGGTTATCTGAAGCAGCACGGCTGACTTCAGCGCCGGTGTTATCCTTGCTGCCGTCATTGACCGCGATGATCTCATAGTCAGAACAAAACGCCTGAAGCGCCTTGTCTATGGTCATGAGGTTGTCGTAAATGTGTTCGCCTTCGTTATAGGCAGGCACGACGATACTGAACATATTATTCCTTCGTTGCTAAAAATACCGCGATATTTTAGCACATCAGAAGCGTCCGCCGCCACCGCCGGAGAAACCGCCGCCTCCGCCACCGCCGGAGAAGCCGCCGCCACCGCCGCCGGAGAATCCGCCTCCGCCGCTGTCTGAAGACATGTGAACGACTTTCTTTTTCTTGAATATGTCAGTCTTCTCAACAACATTGGCCTTGTCACCCATGTATGTCTTGATGGCAGGACGGGGATCAAGCCTTCTGGAAGGTGTGGAAAAATAAGTGATCAAGAGCGCCAACCCTACGGGAATAAGAAGCGTAAAGAAAACGATCTCTCCATAGCTCTGGTAATCGAATCTGCGAAGTTCCCCTACGATTCCCTTGATTGCCAAGCCGTACTGGGCGCTGCCGAGTTCTGTATAGTAGTGTCTGAAGAGGCTGTTGCAGTCGTCATCGTCTACTGCGAAATGCGCAGAACCGTATGTATAGAGCCAGAAAAATCTCTGGCCGGGCTCATCCAATGTAAGGTCAACGAGAACGCATACGCCGGAGTTGTTCTGAAGCGGAACGGTCTTTACGCTGCTCATGTAGAAGTCTTCGGCGAATTTCTTCTCATCATCATCGGAATTGGAATATCCCTTGCCCTTGTCTCTCGTGGTAATAACTACAACGTTGATATCCTTCTCCTTGGACAGGAGCTTTGCTGCATCCGTGATCTGGTCGAGTTCCTCATCAGTAAAGATATTGGCATCGTCAACTACCTTTACATGCTTGGCAGGAGACAGGTTCATGAAGATATAGAACGCAATGCTCACGATGATGACGCAGATAAGCGCGATGCCCACGCCCACGGAAGTTCCGTTGAGCTCGCTGAATACGGAGAGTCTCTCCTTATTCTTGCTGTTGTTATTCTCGATCAATGTGTTATCAATTTCAGCACTCATCCCCAAATGAACCCCCTCATGAAAAGTCCCAGGATGAATCTTGTGATCACCGCAAGGATAGCCAAAACGATAAAGAAGAACATCATCCTCTTAACGGGGCTTACAGGTACAGTTCCGGCAACCTCGCCTGTCTGTCCGTTCATGGCGAAGTAATAGAACTTGTTACGGTATTTATATGACATGAACCATACCGGCAGAAGTGCGTAGTATGCATCCATGGAATCAACCTTACTCATATTCTTCTTGATCTGGTGTCTGTCGTACTGACCCTTCAGAGATTCCTTGAGAGCCTGGTCAATGCCATCCATTGCGCGCTTGGTCGCGCGTCTTGAAAGATTCTGCGGTGACTGGTCAAATCTGTCAGCGTAGAATCCGGGAAGATATTTGTAATCGTACGGAATCAGGGCTTTGAAATTGAACGGCTCGATAGCCTCCATCAGAGCATCGTCGATTCTGGTCTCACCGTCGAGAGGAACGTTTTTCCACTCGAGATCTGCATGTCTCTCCCACTCGAAAGTCTCGGTGATCTGATCGTTACCTCTGTAGCTGACCTTGTCACCCGTACCGGAAGCATCGATCTTTGCCTTGATGTCAAAAAGCCAGAACGGTACATAGAGTCCCGTCATCTTGGCAATATTCTTCTGGGAAACAAATCCGAACGGTGTCCACTTACCACCGCCGGCCCACTTGATGAAGGCCTTCTCGGCAGCCTCTCTGGAATACTTGAACGGAATCATGTACTGCGGCTGGAAAGCTTCAGTAAGTCTTTTGCCAACGAGCGCCGGCGATCCGCAGAATGCGCAGAAAGTTGCAGCCGTATGGGAATCCGTTACGAGTTTTGCGCCGCAGGCATTGCAGACAAATTCTGTCTGTTCGGGAACAGCATTGTCTTCCTGGGCCTGCTGTGCCGCTTCGCTGATCTGCTGAGCCTTCGCCTTAGCCTGTTCAGGTGTTTCATTTTCAGGTTGAACTTCGACTCCCTTAGCTTCAAGTTCGTCTACAGTTACCGCAAGTTTTGCAGGATCAAATGACGCGCCGCACGAAGGGCACTCGAGCATCTGAGTATCCGCATTAAGTGTAAGATTAGAGCCGCAATTCGGGCATTTAATTGTATCAGCCATACCTATCCTCCCAATTGAAAAGGATACCATAAACGGTATGTGTTTCCAATAAAACAGGAGTTAATGGCCGTATGTCAGGCGTCGGTTTCCATGAGTGCCTTCAGGGTCTTCTCATGGCTCTTCTCGGATCTCGGATAACTGATCTTCTTGTATTCGACACCTTTACGCTTACAGATGAGTTCAACGAAATTATCAGCGATCTTCGGGTTCTTCAAAAGCACGGGACCGATAAGGCTGATGCCGAGGAAGTTATGAATGCGCGCAGCATCCTTTCTGATCGGAACATTACCGATGACCTTGACTGCCTTGCAGCAGAGATCCTCCTCACTGTCAGGAACGCCTGCACGGTTGATGAAACCGACGTAACGCTCGTGTGTTGCGGGTTCTTCCAAAACGACGTCGCCCGTGTAACGCTTCTCGAGCTGCTCCTTGAATGAGTAATTGAAGATTCCGAGACCTTCGATGAACTTGCCGTCAGCAGCTGTAATTCCCTTGCCGAGGAGGTCATAGCTGTTACCCGTAAAGAGCATCGGAACGCCGTCGATTATCGCTCTGATAAAAGCGGTCTTATATCTGCAGATGTGGTCTGCAACAAGGTTTCTGTTTGATTCAAATCCTGAACCCATGTATACGAAATCAACATTGAAATTGAGCTCGTAATCAGTGATCGTACGTGTGATTATCTCGACATGGAGACCCTGGTCCTTAAGTCTTCTCTCAAGGATCCTGACATTGCCGTTGTCACCGTAGAGGTTCATGAAATCGGGATACAGATAAAGGATCTTTACGCTCATGCAAGTTCCCTCCTTGTTACTGCGGAGAGGATCTTCTCCTTATCAGAGAAGCATGTGATCACATACAGGAACGATTCAAGGCTCTTGCAGTAATCAGCAGCTGCCTGTACGTTATCGAAAACATATACCTTATCCTGGTCGATGCCTGCCAGATCGAATCTGATCGCAAGGTCTTCGCAATACTGTCCGACCAGAATGATCTTATCCATATCGGCATCCTTAAACTTCTCGAAATTAATGTCCCACAGCCAGCTTGAATCTGATGTGTAGTACTTACGGCTGATGGCGTCAACGATTATCATGACGCTCTTTTTGCGCTTGTCATTAACAACAACATCGATGGAACGGTCGTAGGAAATTGAATTCTCGTGCTTTGAGAGAAGGAGTCTTCCTTCCGTTCTGCCAAGCGTGAAGTCAGAGATACGTCCTGACTTAAGGATATATCCGCCCAATGCGTCAGCAGCCTTCTGAGGCTCAACACCCAAAGCAACGGATGCCGTGAAAGCGGCCAGAATGTTATAGCTGTGATAGATTCCGGAAAAGAATACCGGGATCTCATACTTATCATCAATCGTGATGAAGCACTTGCCGTTAATGTCTTTCGTTGAAGACAGGCTGTGATCCAGATTGCCTCTTGCGAATCCGCATGACAGGCACTTGAACTTACCGATGTGGTTATAGTGGTAATACTCATACTTCATCGGCTTCTTGCATATCGGGCAGTACTTGCCGTCGTTATAGATGCCGTCATATCTCAGTGAGTCACCGGGCAGGATTCCGGCACCGTATCGGATGGTACCTTCCCTGTCCTTGCCAAAGCTTGAAACCAACGGATCGTCAGCGTTGATGATCAGTGTCATGTCATCGTGGATGGCCTGTGCAATGATGCTCCTGATCCACTCCGGATGGCCGTTTCTCGTCATCTGGTCTCTATAAAGATTTGTTATTACAAAATACTTCGGGTGGAAATACTTGAAAGTATGTCTTGCATATCTTTCGTCAGCTTCGAGGAGGATAACGTCGCTTTTTACCTTACCGTTCATGTTCGCATCGCTGATAAGGAATGTAACGACACCTTCGATCTGATTGGAACCCTCTTTGTTATAAGCGACCTTCATTCCGTTGCTCTGAAGAACATGGGCGATCATCTCAACAGTGGATGTCTTGCCGTTTGAACCGGTAACTGCAATTGACAGTTCCGGGAGTTCTAAATGCGACAGGATATCAGGACAGATCTTGAGGGCATATTTACCGGGCAAGCTCGAGCCGCGCCCGAAAAGCTTTGCCAAGCCCCTGACCGCCTTACATACAAGAATCGCTATAAATGCTCGTGGTTTCATAGTGTAGAGATTATATCAGATTGACCGGAAAGTTAAAGAATTAGATTGCACCATGCTCACCGGGCGCTTTTGAGCAGTTTGCGAGAAAAGTGTTCAAAAAGTGGTTTACATTTTCCGATTGTGGTATATAATTGCGGCATGACTAATTTTGCATTTACATGGCGTGACTTTTCATTTTTTGCCTTTACAAATAGGGGTAATTAGTTCACTGCATGTAAATATACAACTTGATTTACGTAGATTATAGGGCCCCGCAGTGAACAAGACTGTGGGGCTTAATTTATGTCAGAAGGAGAAAAGAACAATGACACAGAAACAGGCAGGAAAACGTATCGAAGAGATCGATGAGAAGATCAAGGAGCTCTTCGCGGAACGCTTGGAAGCAAGCAAGACAGCAAACGAGACACTGACCAAATCCGAGATCGCACTTAAGAGCCGCCGCTACGAGCGCAGCTACCTCGCAGGACTTGAGAGCTCAAACCAGCTCATAGACAATTACGAGCGCGTCCTTTTCTCCACAATGTTTAACTTGAGCCACTCATACAGAAACACCGAGTACGGCACCAGAACAGAGCTCGCAGACCAGATCAAGAAGGCTCTCGAGACAACTCCCCAGGAGCTTCCCAAGTCACCAATGGTTGCCTGCCAGGGCATCGAAGGTGCTTACTCCCAGATCGCAACAGACAAGATCTTCCGTCACGCAAACATCATGTATTTCAGGACTTTCGACGGTGTATTCCAGGCAGTAGAATCAGGCCTGTGCAAGTTCGGAATCCTCCCCATCGAGAACAGTTCATTCGGTTCTGTCACTCAGGTTTATGACCTCATGGTCGGCCACAATTTCCATATCGTAAAAGATTACAAACTCCGTATCAGCCACAAGCTCCTCGCTAACCACGGCGCAAGATTCGATGACATCCGCGAAGTTTACTCACACAGCCAGGCAATCGGCCAGTGCAGCAAGTTCCTCAAGGAGCACCCGGATATCAAGGTAAACATCGTTGAGAACACTGCTGTCGCTGCAAAGAGTGTTGCAGATTCAGGCCGCAAGGACGTTGCAGCCATCTCCTCCTCCGACTGCCAGCAGCTCTACGGATTGGAAGCTGTCCGTGACGACATCCAGAACACAGACAATAACTACACTCGTTTCATCTGCATCACAAAAGAGCTCATGATCTTCCCCGGTGCATCAAAGACTTCCGTAATGCTCGCTCTGGGCCACACACCCGGCGCGCTCGCTGATACTCTTGCGAAGTTCTCATCACTTGGTCTGAACCTCACAAAGATCGAGTCCCGTCCGATGCCCGGCAAGGACTTTGAGTTCATGTTCTATCTCGATTTCGAAGCATCCGTTTACTCTGACGAAGTCATCGCACTGTTGTGCGAGCTCGATGCTGAACCGACAGAGTTCGCTTACCTCGGAACGTATATCTGACCGCTGATAATCTGTTTTTTCCAAGGCCGTCTCTTTTTCAATTTAGAGACGGCCTTTTTCTTTGCCCTCACCTTTTTACCCCTGCCCTGATTTCGAGCAGAAACTATATTTTGTTACCGCCTGACTTTCGAGTGAGCCCCAATACTTTTTCAGTACCCCAAACGGTTGATTTAGGTATCGAAAAAGTATTCAAGCCCTCTCAATACTTTTTCAGTACCTGAAAAGCCGTTTTTAGGTATTAGAAAAGTATTGGGAACGGAAGCGCCTTTCGTGCTGACAAATATCAGGATAAATATCCGAAAACATCAATTGACAAACCCCGGTCTCATGACTACAATTGAGAACGATTATCAAATTCGCTATTGATACATGACGGGGATCATCAGATGAACGAAGGCTCTCCTTCCACAATCAAAAGGGTTATGACAGCTTTATTGGGCGCAGCGGTCTTATTCGTTGTGCTCTTTTCGAGTCTCTATATAATTCTCGAAGCTGATCACGACTGCTGCGGCGAGGACTGCCATATCTGTGAGACTCTCGAGAACTGTCAGGCAACGCTCCACCAGATCGGAGCTGTTCACGTCGCAGGCAGTGCCGTCATCGCATCAGTATTTTTCTTCATTGCAGTAAATCTCCGCGAAGCTCGCAGATCAAGCAATGAGTCACCCGTATCCGACAAAGTACAGCTGAATATCTGATAACCTCCGAAAGACATTTTTCAACATTCAACTTAATATTCCGGAGGTATTATCGTGAAAAAGTTATTCGCGACTATTGTTGCGGCTGCAATTGCAGTCAGCAGTTTATGTGCGTGCAGTAAGGCACCCGAGAAAAACGGCAATTTGAAAATAGTAACAACCATCTTCCCCCAGTATGACTGGGTAATGAATGTCCTTGGTGATAACCCCGCGAAAGCAGATGTAACCCTGCTGCAGGATTCTGGAGCAGATCTTCACAGCTTCCAGCCGACAGCTTCAGATATCATGAAGATCTCAGAGTGCGATCTGTTTATCTATGTCGGAGGTGAATCTGATGAATGGGTAGACGATGTTCTCAAGGAAGCAACAAACAAGAACATGGTAGCCATCAATCTCATGGATGCGCTCGGCGATACAGTTAAGGAAGAAGAGATCGTTGAAGGCATGCAGGAAGAGGAACATGATCATGAACACGAGCATGATCACGATGAAGATCACGACGAACATGAGCACCATCACGAAGAGGGCGAGATTGAATACGATGAACATATCTGGCTCTCCGTTAAGAACGCATCAGTTCTCGTAAATACAATTTCAGACGCTCTGCAGAAGATCGATTCTGCAAATGCAAATATATATAAAGCAAATGCTAATTCTTATATCGCTAAACTTAATGAACTTGATAAACAGTATCAGGATGTTGTAAATAACGCTTCCGTAAAGACTGTCCTGTTTGGTGACCGTTTCCCTTTCCGTTATCTCGTGGACGATTACGGACTCACCTACTACGCAGCTTTTGTCGGATGCTCTGCAGAATCAGAAGCAAGTTTTGAGACAATAACATTCCTTGCAAAAAAGACAGATGAACTGTCACTTCATGCAGTCCTCACCATCGAAGGAAAGAATCACAAGATCGCAGAAACGATCATTGATAATACAGCTTCAAAAGACCAGAAGATCCTTACCATGGATTCAATGCAGTCAGTAACGTCTGCAGATATTGCAAACGGAGCAAACTACATCTCCATCATGGAAAGCAATCTCAGTGTCTTAAAAGAAGCACTTAAATAAGTCATCTTCCACAACAATACCCGTGGCGCTCTCTACGCCCCCGCTCGAGAGCTGCCCCGGGCACATATCCTCAGGAGTCCATCACCATGCGGAAATTCCAACTGCTTACTCTCCAACTCATAGTAGTTTTACTTTTGATATTCATGATAAGTGCAGTCTCGCTTACAGGCTGCGCTGATAATGGTGTTCAGACCCGCGCATACACCAGTCAGACGACCGGTGTGGGAGACATTTTGGCAAACGCAACAGCGGAAACGACAATACCTGCAGAAACCGATACTATAAGCACAACCACAGCTGCAGGCACGTCTTCGGTCAACAACGAAAACTATGAGATCGACCTTACCACTATGTCTGCCAACATGGTCTATTCCCAGGTTTTCTGCATGGTGATGGAACCTGATGAATACATCGGAGATACAGTCAAGATGAATGGCACTTTCGTGCATATTTATGACGAAGAAAAAGACAAGCATTACTTCGCATGCATCATCCGCGACGCAACACAGTGCTGCGCTCAGGGAATCGAATTCGAACCGACGGATGACTATGTATATCCTGATGATTTTCCGGAAGAAGGCGGCGAAGTCTGCGTTACCGGTGTTTTCGACAAATACAGCGAAGACGGCAATAATTACCTCACGTTGAGAAATGCTGTCCTGCTCACTGTTGTATCAGAATAAATCTGATTATTATCATACTAATTTGATAGGTTTTTCAGGCAAAATGTATTATACTTGTCCCATTTATAAGTGAGGACACATGTATGACACTACAACAGCTCAACTATGCCAATACAATTGCGGAAGCCGGATCAATCAACAAAGCTTCCGAGATCTTGTATGTCTCACAGCCTTCACTTACAGAATCGATCAAGGAACTTGAAAAAGAGCTTGGCATTACGATCTTTATCAGAAGCGGACGCGGCGTTACCCTGACACCCGATGGCTCTGACTTCATTCTTTATGCCAGACAGGTAATAAACGACTACTCTGAACTCGCAGAGCGCTTCGGCAATGCCAAAAACATAAAAAAGAAATTCGGAGTATCGACCCAGCACTATTCTTTCGCAGTTAAAGCATTCGTAGAACTGGTTAAAGACAGCGATACATCAAGGTATGAATTAGCAATAAGGGAAACCAGAACACAACAGGTCATTGCCGATGTTTCAAATCTCAGAAGCGAGATCGGAATAATCTACCTGAGCGATTTTAATAAGAGGGCCATCGGCAAACTCCTCAGTACTGCTAATCTTGAATTCCATCCCCTGATAGAGTGTGCCGCTTATGTTTATCTGTGGTCCGGACACCCTCTTGCAGGGAAGAAATCGATATCTTTCGAGGATCTTAAAGATTATCCGTGCCTGTCTTTTGAACAGGGCGATGCATCATTCTATTATGCTGAAGAGATCCTCAGCACGAAAGATTATTCAAGGATCATCAAGGCCTGCGACAGAGCAACAATGCTGAACCTCATGGTCGGCCTCAACGGCTATACACTTTGCTCGGGAATTATTTGCGAAGAACTCAACGGCGTTGATTATCTTGCCATACCATTCCAGACCGATGAAGCAGACAGCGAAGGCAAAATGCAGATAGGTTACATCACACGCAGGAATACGGTTCCGAGCAGATTGGGAAAACTCTATATCGAGAAGATAAATGAATATCTGAATAAGTCCTGATCACAGTCTCTAATCTCATGTTAATGAAAAACGGCCGGCAGTGATGTGAACCACATTGCCGGCCATTTTCCATATTTTTTAATCTGAAAGGGTTACTAAGATCAGGAACTGTTCTAAGTTAAACATGTATTCGGTCAAACAGTTTCACATAGGTAAGCGGGATCGCTCCGATGATTGCAGCGCCTGCCTGGATCAGGTTGGGCACTACAGATCCCAACGCTGCGGTTACGCCATACATAAATGGCAACGATTCAAATCCGAAATATCCTGCTACCATTATCAGTTCTGCTATTACTGCAGCAATCAGTTTGCGTACTAATGGAACCTTATTCTCGTTGCCACGTTTCATGATGATTCCGGCAACAAGTCCCATTATTCCCTTGATAAGAAATGTCGGTATTACATATTGCGGATACCCGGCGATCAGATCAGCCAGTGCAGAACCGATTGCGGCTGCTACAGCAGCAAAAGGTCCGAGAATGTATGATGCTACCAATATTACCGGATCTCCAAGATTTATATGTCCTATAGCTGTCGGTATATGAAGCTGGGTACCGATAAAGATAAATGCTGCCAAAACTCCCGTATATGCAATCTTCTTAATAATCTTTTTGTTTTTTTCATGATCGCTCATATATTTTTGCTCCCGATAATGTTGTCTTATGAATGACACTATGGTACAACTTATCTGAATATATAAAATAACCAGAACAGGAGATTTTTATATAACCAGATGAGAAACAAAACAAGTGAATCAGCTTATATGAAACTGTATAAGCAAATACAGAAAAATATCGTAGACGGAGTATACCCTTACAACACCAAACTCCCCTCCAAAAGGAACATGGCTACTGAATCCGGAGTGAGCGTTATCTCCGTAGCACATGCATACGATCTGCTCCGTGACGAAGGATATATCAGGAGTGTTGAGAAGAGCGGTTATTATGTTGACTTCCGCGCTTCAGACGGTTTCTCAGCTTTCCCGGAAGAAAAAGTATCACTTAATAATCAGTTCGATGATTCTTCTCATCAATCTGACTTCCCTGTTTCTGTTCTGGCAAAGACCATGAGAAACATTCTTACCAACCGTCAGGAAGATATACTCATGAAATCACCTAACGCCGGTCTAATTGAATTCCGTGAAGCAATTGCGAGATATCTGGCGCGTAACAAAGACATGCGAATTGATCCTACCATGATCGTGATCGGATCAGGTGCTGAATATCTTTATAATCTCATTGCCGGTCTTCTCGGAGAGAACAGAAAATTTGCGATTGAAGATCCTTCATATGCGAAGATCAGAAAAGTATATAAGAATGCAAACATAAAATATGAATTGCTCCCATTGGGAAAGAACGGTATCGAGAGCAGTGCGCTTAACAAGACCAAGGCGAGCGTTCTCCATATCTCACCATTCAGAAGCTATCCTACAGGAATTACGGCGTCCGCATCAAAGCGTCATGAATACATCAGATGGGCTGATTCGGCAGACAGGATAATTGTCGAAGATGATTTCGAATCTGAATTCTCCATCATCAGCAAGCCTGTAGAAACCCTGTTCTCGATGGCAACAAAAGATAACGTTATTTATCTGAATACATTCTCAAAAACCATATCACCGGCACTTCGTGTAGGCTATATGGTACTTCCCGAACATCTTGTTGAAGAATTCAATAAGAAACTCGGATTCTATTCATGCACTGTTCCGACTTTCGAGCAGCTCGTTCTCACAGAACTTCTAAACAATGGATCTTTCGAAAGGCATATTAATAGAATGAGAAGAAAACTCCGTTCAAATTCAACTGATTAATCAGAGCACTTATACCATTCAATGGGAGACGGATTATCCTCATGTTCTCCGATGCATTTTTCCATCCAGATCATGTCATACCATCTGCTGAATTTTCTTCCGCATTTAGTAAACACACCCACAGTCTTATATCCGATATGACTGTGGAAATCACGGCTGTTATTTGTGAGGTATTCATCTTCTATTTCCGTCACACCGATGCATGCATACAGATTTGTAATACCCATGTTCTTGAGCCTGGATTCCAATTCTCCATACAGTATTTTTCCGAGGCCCTTCCCTCGCGATTTTGCATCAAGATAAATCGTCATTTCCGCTGAATATGAATACGCATCTCGTCCGACAAAAAGATGTGCATACGCATACCCTTCCACAACACCATCATTCTCGATTACGAGGTAAGGATAATGCTCTGTTGTGTTCCTTACCCTGTTCTCAAATTCTGCAAGAGACGGAACCTCACTCTCGAAAGAAATGGCGGTAAGCTCAACATAATAAGAATAGATATCCAGAAGTTTCGCAGCATCTTCCTGTTTAACATCGCGCACCAGGATCATTGAATCACCTCAATTAATAAAAATCAGCAAGAGGGACTGTCCCCATGAAGAGACAATCCCCCAAGCAAAAGAAGAAACACCGAATATCAGCTGAATCTAACCTTGCTTTGCAAGGTGTCGATTCTTCGGTTTAAATCATGCGCCCCTCTTATCTCGATCATATCGGTACCAAAACATATGATGAGCGGTGAACGGTAATCTCCAGCTTTGTATGTTTCACCTTCTACTTCAACTTTTGTTTGAAGGGTTGCAAAACTTTCAAGATTACCTTCTTTATCAAACCTCATGGAAGCATCTTCTGCGTGCATCATATGCTTTCTTACCATGAATGGTCTGGCATCACCGTATCTGGTAGACAGCACCGTTCCAAATGCCGGTTCGATACTTCTTATTGTCTTATCCTCATACACTTCGATCCCGAGTTTACTTGTAACCGTTCCAACCGGTGTGTTTACAGTTATGGTATCCACAGGCCACAGCGTAATGCTCCTGATCTTGCCCGAAGGATAAAAATAGATACATTGAGGGCGTATTGAAATATTCTGACCGTTTATCGCAAAGACATATTCAGGAGCATTTTCTATCTCATCTTCCACATTCCAGTAACTGCTGAGCTGACCATAAAGAGGAAAGAGTCTTTTGATACTTCCGTCTTCATAAAATGTCATCAGTTCGGCCTGGAATCTTCCTTCAGGAAGCGTCACCTCTTCAACGTTCTGGAGATAGATGCTCCTGACATTCCCGTCAGGGTAGTATTCCACCGGTGTGCGATACTTCTTTCGAAGGTCTGAAGCATCGCTGCACGCGGTGAAACAACCATATTTTGTCTTTACTAAGTCCGGCATTTATCAGCCAAGCTTTACAACGGGAATAACTGCTCCGTTGTAATTGTCCTGGATCCACTGCTGTGTCTCTTCAGAGAGAAGAGCATCAACGAGTGCCTTAATTGCAGGATTATTAAGATCTTCTTCTCTTACTGCGATGATGTTTGCATAAGGGCTGTCCTCACCTTCGCTGAAGAGCTTGTTGGATGTGATTCCTGCTTCGAGCGCCTTGTTTGTATTAGTGATAAAGAAATCGTAGTCTTCCTTTGTAGGAATGATCTGAGCTGAATCGATCTCAACGATCTCAATGGGCTTTACGAATGATGTGATGTCGCCGACGGAGGCAGAGAGTGAATCTCTTGCAGCATCATCAAGTTTGATGAAGCCGTTAAGTTCAAGGATTCTCAATGCTCTGTATTCGTTTGTACCGTCATTGGGAATTGCAACTACTGCGTTATCAGGGATCTGGTCAACAGAAGAATACTTATCTGAATAAGCTGTGATAGGCTCAAT
>JAEEGJ010020776.1_pt1 | contig 14223 bp, 10 predicted proteins | sample 8958761 | NCBI WGS metagenome assembly JAEEGJ01 (sample SAMN16246546, study PRJNA631951) | gut metagenome | biome: gut microbiome; feature: rumen; material: RS-attached | host: Bos | place: Iran: Karaj | collected 2018-10 | reverse complement strand
CAGGGTACCAGTTCTGCACTGTGGAGTATTTCACTTCGGCATCGGTCTCGGCAATGATTTCCACGATGGCGGCGTGGAGTTGGTTTTCGTCGCGTTGCGGAGCGGTACAGCCCTCCATATAACTCACATACGCACCTTCGTCGGCCACGATGAGCGTACGCTCAAACTGGCCCGTATTGGCCGCATTGATGCGAAAATAGGTGGAAAGTTCCAAGGGGCAACGCACACCTTTCGGGATGTAGCAGAACGAGCCATCACTGAAGACCGCCGAGTTGAGTGCAGCGAAGAAGTTGTCGGTATAAGGCACCACCTTGCCGAGGTATTTCTTCACCAAATCAGGGTGCTGCTTGACGGCTTCGCTGAACGACATGAAGATGACACCGTGTTTGGAGAGCGTCTCCTGGAAGGTTGTCTTCACCGAGGTGGAGTCCATCACCGCGTCGACAGCAACACCCGAGAGTTTCTTCTGCTCGTCAAGCGAGATGCCGAGTTTGTCGAATGTAGCCAACAATTCAGGGTCAACCTCATCGAGGCTTTGCTTTTGCTTGCGTTTGCGCGGCGCAGCGTAATAGATGATGTCCTGGTAGTTGATTTCGGGGATGTCGAGATGCGCCCAATTGGGTTGCTTCAACGTCTGCCAGTGACGGAAGGCCTTCAAGCGAAACTCCAACAACCACTCGGGCTCCTCTTTCTTCTTGGAGATGAGGCGGACTATATCCTCGTTCAAGCCCTTCGGCACAAAATCGGTTTCAATGTCGGTCACGAAGCCGTATTCGTACTCCTTATTTGTGACCTCACTGATGATATTTTCGTTCGGATTCTGATCCATTTTTCAGCTTATTTTGACTTCGAGACTTCGGGACTTCGGGTCCTTCGACAGGTTCAGGGACTCGTCACGCAGTCCCGTAGTCAATCCGTCTCGCGTCCTTATTAAGAATGATTTCAAATTAGGCCGCAAAGATACGATTTTCTTATAGTTTGAGAGACTATTTTCTACAAAAAAACAACCATGTTTTTGGCTTTCCAATTTTTTCCGTTAGTTTTGCAGGCTGTATGAGTAAGAAGAAAGGCTTTTGGTTTTATTTCGGCAGGGTGATGGCAGGCATCGGCATCGCTTTGCTGTTGCTAGTATTGTATGTCTATCTCTCCGTCCCCACCTACAGCTTCAAAGAGCCGAAGCCTTTTAGCGGTGAATACCTTTACAACCCCTACCAAGACATGAAACCCGACCAATGGAAGAAATACCATTTCCATTGCCACTCTCGCAAGTATTTTGGCCTGACCAACGGTAGAAAAAGTGCTGAAAAAACCATCGACAGTGTATATCAGGCTTTGGGCTATGACCATTACGGCATATCCGACTATATGGGCATCAACAAGCATGGTTCGGAAAGAGAAGACTATATCCCCGCCTACGAGCATGGCTATGGGCTCTTTCGCAAGACCCACCAAATCTGCATCGGAGCCGAGTCGGTGTATTGGCCAGATTTCCCCTTCATGCAAAACCTCAACATGAAGCAGCATATGATCAACAAGTTAGGCGAACACTGTCGCTTCGTTATGCCGGCACATGCCTCGTTCACCAAAGGCTACAAGGTAAACGAAATGATGCTGTTGAGTAACTACCGCCTACTTGAAGTGGTCAATCCATACGGGAATGCCTTCGAGCATTGGGACAAAGCCCTCTCCAACGGTCACCGCGTGTATGCCCTAGGCAACGACGACACCCACAACATCAACAATGAACATGAAATATGCCGCAACCTGACCATGGTCAACACGCCCGACCTCAATCCAGAACATGTATATGAGTCCTTGGACAAAGGCTTGTGCTATGCCGTGGAGTTCGACAATTGGTATTATTATCCACTTGCCCTCGAGTATAAGATAAAAGATGCCCGCGCTTTAGATTATCTAACTCAGGCCCAATTGGTTGGCGACACCTTGTATATTTCCACCTCGGCAGAGACCATGAAAGAGGTTCAATTCATCGGACAAGACGGCAAAGTGCTGAAAACAGAGGAGAATATTGGCACAGCACATTATATCATCCAACCTGAAGACCCTTATGTCAGAACCCGTATTGACTTGAACGGCAGACATTTCCTTTATCTGAATCCTATCACACGACATCCATCGCCAGAAGTGGATGACCGCCGCTTGGACAGCATCAATTACGCGCAAACCGGACTCTATTGGTTCGTCTATGCCGTAGCATTAGCAGCTTTCGTCTGGTACCTAATCAAAAAAGCTAAAGAGAAAAAGAATGATTCGAATCCAGGACAACGATAAGAAAATCAACCAAATACTCTTTTGGCTTTTGGTTATCAGTGCTGTTGTTCGAGGCATCGCGGCAACTTCGATTGAATTTGGCAACGACGAGGTGTATTATTGGACCTACGCCCTCTACCCCGATTGGAGCCATTTCGACCATCCCCCCATGGTAGGCTGGGTGATACAGCTCTTTAGCCTTAACCTATTGTTTGACAGCGAGTTTTTCATCCGATTGGCCTCAGTGGTCTTCATGACAGCCAACACCTATATTATATTTCGCATCGGAAAAGACATCAAGAACGCTCAAACAGGGCTCTATGCCGCATTGCTATACACTTCATCCGTTTACGCCTTCGTCATCACTGGAATTTTCATCATGCCTGACACGCCACTGATGCTGTTCTGGTTATTAGCGATTTGGATGGCGGTTAAGTATTTGAAGGTCAAGGTCCCTAAGCACATCGAAGGGCCGACAGATTTTAAAACGGTGCTTCGATACTTCGACAAGCTCAGTACTCAGCAACCTAGGTTTTTGCTACTTTTCGGACTCTTCGCAGGCCTTGCCATGCTTTCCAAATACTCTGGGATTTTCCTTTGGATTGGGATGATGCTATATGTTTTGCTTTTCAACAGAAAAACACTAAGGAATCCCAATCTTTATCTTTCCCTACTGATTTCAGCCATTTGTTGCATTCCTATTTTATATTGGAACTTTCAAAACGGTTTCATCAGTTTCAACTTCCATGGGGATCGCGTCAGCTTGTTTGGTAAACCCAACTTAGGGTATTTCGGCGCCGAACTGGCTGGTGAATTGCTCTACAACAACCCCGTGAACTTCGTTTTGGCCATCATTGTGGTCATCACTGCTTTCAAAGGGAGACTCACAATGGAAAAAACCGCACTGCGATTGGTACTATGCATTGCTCTTCCTTTGATTATGACTTTCATTTTCTTCTCTTTGACCCGTCAAACACTACCCCATTGGAACGCTCCCGCCTATTCTATTCTCATCTTACTAAGTGCCTGCTGGTTGTGCGATAAAAATCCACAATCGGATGGCAGTTTTCGTCTTCCCAAAAGCATCATTGCAGCTCTTAGCATCCTGATATTAACAGTAGGCATTGGCATTGCTGAAATCAACACTGGCTTCATTCCTCTCGACCGCCATACCGAACCTGAAATGCTTGGACGCAACGATTTTACCTTGGACATGTATGGCTGGCGACAACTAGAGACAAAATTCGCCGATTTGCGCGAACAAAAAATCGCCGAAGGCGTGATGAAAAAGGATGACGGCATTGTGGCCGATGAATGGTTTCCTTTGGCCAACCTTGATTACTATTTGGCCCGTCCTTTAGGCATGAAAGTAATGGGCGTAGGCTATATCGAGAAACTACACAAGTATCTATGGATCAACGAACAACGAGGAGGGTTTACAAAAGGAGAAAACTTTTGGTTCCTGACCGATAGCCGATATCTCAAAAATCCAGAAGGACTCTATCCAGGAGGTTTCGAGTCTATCATACCGATTGACACTATCACCATCGAACGAGGAGGAAAACCAGCCAAAAACTTCTTCGTCTATGCTTGCAAAGGTTTGATTTACATGCAACCTACAGTTTCTGAGACCATCGAAAATAACAAAGCCAAATAAGGAAACCATGAAACAGTTGCAGATGACAAACCGTCGCCGAACCATTATCGAGTGCCTGATATTGGTAGTCATCGCTGCCGTGCTTCGCATTTGGTATGTAGGCAAAACCGACCTTGGGTATGATGAAAGCTTCTCGCTATATATGGCACTGCAAAGCCTACCTGACGCCATACGAATGCTTTGCAAAGGCGACAACCCTCCACTCTGGGAAATGCTACTGCATTTCTGGATCAAGTCTTTCGGCATCTCTGAAGTCGCTATTCGTTCCTTATCACTCATTTTCAGCACATTGACCATTATCCCGATTTATTTGCTCGGTGAAAAGTACATCCATAGGTTTATTGGTCTCGCCTCCTCCCTATTCTATTGTTTCTCAACTTTTTCCATTTATTTGGCACACGAATGCCGCGTCTATAGTCTCATCGGATTCCTCTCAGCAAGCTCTGCTTTCTTGTTCATCAGCATCATCAAAAATCCTAAAACTATCAAATTCATCCTATTGACCTTAGTCAATTTGATGCTTATGTACGGGCATTACCTCTCCGTTTGGATCATCGTAATGGAATTTCTTATTGCATTGGCAATCAAGCCTATAAGAAAGAAGATCTGGAAACCTTATCTGATTCATGCAACATCGCTTATCCTATTTTTTGTACCGATGTTTCCAGTGCTGTTCACCCGCTTTTTCGATTCAGGAATACACGGCACTTGGATTGCTAAGACCACAAGTCCCGAAGCGCTTTATGATTTCCTTTGGCGCATGTGCAATGTTCCTGTCACAACAGTGCTGGCTATTACAATCCTTATATCAGTATTTATTATATTGATTATCAATATTTTAAAAAATAAATGTCAGTTCGGGAATAATGGTATCCTTACTTTGCTTTGGATTGTGCCGCTACTGGTTTCGTTTGTACTTTCCTATTTCACTGGCTTCTTCCTCGACCGTTATTTCTACTTCATTTTCCCCATTTTCTATCTTTCCATCGCCTCTTATTGCCTCTATCTGTTCCCCAAAAGAAAGGCTTTTGGACTTTCACTCATGGGAATTTTTGCCATAGCAATGGCCATTTCCTGTTCTCCCGACAGTTTCACCAATCACTTTAGCGGATGGCATTACAATGTTAAACCTATTGTCCATCAACTAGTTGAAGCAAAGGAAAATGAAAATGCGCTCATCATACTGCCCGAGTATTTCGACAAACAGTTCACTTATTATTTGGACGAAAACCATGATGCTTTTCGCACACAAAGCCAACCTTCAAATTATTATGTGTTTCAAGATTATCTGCTGAAACAGGGCTATTATTATGACAGCAACTACCAAAAAGCGGATTTCATTGCTTACGACAAAGTGGTATTCCCGTATCACAAAGACATGCCCATCAATGGATTAAAAGAATACTTGGAAAACCACGGCTTTCAATTGGAAAGGGAGCAAGACGAACATCCCTATTCTGTCAACTACTACTCAAAGTGATTCTCATTGCAATTTCCGACGGAGCAGATGCAACCGGCCATCGGAAGCTATCGTCTCATACTCAGAACGGTTGGTAAACACCAATTGGCCATTTCGCTCAAAGTTGACATAATGTTCCGTAATCAACACATAATCAGCATCAATTTTGGTAGCATGCGCAAAGTTTTGGATGTTTTCACGCAAGGCCAAATGAGGCACGAAATTAGAAGCAGCACTCACTGAAGCATCATCAGGGATCATCTTTATCAACTCTCGGGCATAATGCACATCAAATTCCTCCTGCTCGTAATGGCGGCCCTGATACACACATAACTGGTCAACCAGGATGGCTGACTTAGGCACTCCTATTGTATAAAAGGTAGTCAGCACTGTAGAGAGCAACAAGACTAGGCTCAACGCCATTCGCCACTTACCGTTCCTCAACTTGACAAGCACCAAGAACGACGAAACCACTAATACTGGCACAAATTCAACCGAATACTGGAAAGAGACACCCCAGAAGTTAGGGTCAACAGCAAACATTTTCTGCGCCAGCAGAGGGACAATCATTATCAAATAGTTGGGCTTCAACAAAGTAAGTAACATTCCTGAAGCCAAAGCGCATACATAAAACTCCTCTTTTATACCATCAAAGTTCGAGATGTCATTAGTGTTGGTGAACAACATTAGAAAGGTCTCAAACGGATGCTTAATCAACCTTGTGGCGATGTCCACATAATTATCGCCCAAATGGGCATAACGGGCGAAACCGCCTCCACTACCACCTATTCTCGGCATCACTATCATATTGATAATGAAGAAATAAGCTAATGAAAACACAGCATAGCCAGCCAAATACCATAGAGCTTTCTTGTCCTTCCTATAATCCCACATCAAAGCGATGGCAATGAAAAACAGCCATAACGACATATTCTCCTTTCCGATGACAAACAGCAAGACGAACAAGGAAGCCAAAGCAAAACTCCGTTTCTTAAGGAAGAAGAGCAGCCATGGCAACAGCATGGCAGTCAACACATTGGAATGATAGTCATAAGCCAAAGCGTGAATGATTCCGAATGAAAAGAAAAAGACAGTGGCAGCCAAAACCGGCATCCAACCATCCTCAGTATAAAGATCTATCAGCTTGTAAACTCCCCAACCGCCAAACAGCACCGCAGCAATCTGAACAACGAGCAAGGTGTAGCTTCCAAAAACATATATCAGTGGCGACAAAATGACCAAATACAAGTCAAAATGGTCGCTAAGGATGCTTTGCGGAACAGCCTTGAACATGCTGCAATCATCAATGCGGAAATGGGCATAGTCATACATCGCATGGGTGTAAAGCCCCAAGTCGAGCGCGTAAGTCTTGAAAAGATAATGGTTGACCAAAGAGACAAGGGCATACAATACTCCAGCAACGGCGAAAACCGTTGCCAGAGTGATGTTTTGCTGTCGTTTACTCTTGGTCAGTTCCTTCATATTTCTCAGCCCTCAGCTTGGAACAAGGTGATGATGTTCAAAATCACCTCTGAGGCCTTCATCATGCTTTCCAACGGGACATATTCTAGCTTGCCATGGAAATTGTGTCCGCCCGCGAAGATGTTGGGGCAAGGCAGACCCATAAACGAGAGGTTGGCACCGTCGGTACCGCCACGGATAGGCTGCACCTTCGGCTTGATGTTGGCCATCTCCATGGCCTTAATGGCTCTTTCGACGATGAAGAAATGCGGCTCCACTTCCTGACGCATGTTGTAATACTGGTGCTTCAGTTCCAGCTTCACCACATCGCCATACTTCTTATTCAAGAACTCTACAACTGAAGTGATCAAGGCTTTCTTTTCCTCAAACTTCTCACGGTCGTGGTCGCGGATGATATACGACATCGTGGTCTCCTCCACCGTGCCATTGATTTCGGTCAGGTGGAAGAAACCCTCATAGCCCTGTGTAAAGCGCGGACGCTGTTCCACAGGTAGCATGCCGTTGAGTTCCATGGCGATGAGCATCGAGTTCACCATCTTGTCCTTACCATAGCCGGGATGGATGTTGCTGCCTTGAATGTGAATCTTGGCTCCAGCAGCGTTGAAGTTCTCATACTCCAACTCACCAATTTCACCGCCATCCATGGTATAGGCGTATTTGGCGCCGAACTTCTTCACATCAAACTTCACCACACCGCGACCGATTTCCTCATCAGGAGTAAAGCCGATTTTGATTTCGCCATGTTTGAAGTCGGGATGCTCCATCATGTATTGGGCGGCATACATGATTTCGGCCACACCTGCCTTGTCATCAGCGCCAAGTAAGGTTGTGCCGTCAGTGGTAATCATTGTTTGACCTTTATACTGCGCCATCTCAGGAAACTCCAAAACACGAAGAACAATGTTCTTTTCCTTGTTCAGCACGATGTCGTTGCCGTTATAGTCTGGGATGATTTGCGGCTTGATGTTAGCACCCGAAGCATCAGGTGAGGTATCCACATGGGCGATGAAGCCGATGGCGGGGATGGCGCGATCAACATTGGAAGGAATCGAGGCCATCACATAGCCATATTCGTCCAGTTCGGCCTGAATGCCCATAGCTTGAAGCTCATCGCGAAGCATCTTCAACAGATTCAGCTGTTTGGCAGTGCTGGGTTGTGATTCGGAGTTTTCATCGGAGGTGGTCTCCACAGAGACATATCTCAAGAATTTGTCTAAAAGCTTTTCCATTTTGTCAGGTTTTAATTTGGCACAAAAATAGTCATTTTTTCGATACAAAAAAACCGCGGCTGGAGAAACTCCAAACCGCGGGACCATGAAAAAACAATCTTACTATTATATTAACGCTTTTCTGCGTGCTTTCTTGTACGATGTCTGTCTTTTGCCCACAAACCGTAAACCTCACTGACGTTACCTGCAGTCGTGAAGGCATTGATTTCGTTCTTGCCAAGGTATTCCATCAGCTTCGAGAACTCATCGTTGGTGAGCAGCGATTCCAATTCAATCGACTTTTCGTTGGTGTAGCCACCGATGACTTCATAAAGAGTGCAACCACGGTGAAGTTCATCAATGATGTAATGACGAATACGGTCGTAGTCCTTAGAAACAATGCAAACGCGCTTGCGTTGGTTCAGGTTTGCCGTGAACATATTCACTACCATACCGTTGATCCAAGTAGCGATGAGGCCGATGACAACCATCTGGAAGGGGTTGATGGCAAAAGCCGTAAGGCAGATGATAGCACCCGCCACGCTCACCGACTTACCCATGTCGAAATGTAGGTATTTGTTGACGATCTTGGCCAAAATGTCAAGGCCACCAGTAGAAGCGTTGATGGAGAACATAAGCGTTTGAGCCGCACTAAGGATAATCACGCAGCAGAGCAGGTCGAACCACGGGTTGCCCATCACAGAGAAGGCTTGGTCGGGAGCGACACCCATATTAACAAGGTAATCGTTTGGGGTGGCAAAATTCTGCCAAGGATAGAGCCATTCGCAGAACTTGGTCATAGGGCCAAGAATCAAGGCGCAATAAACCGTTTTAAGTCCAAATTCTTTGCCAACGAGGATATAGGCAAGAATCAACAAGATAGCGTTGATGACGGTAATCATCGTAGGAAGGCCAATGCTGATGCCCATGCCATTGAAAATGTTGGTCAACACGATGGAAAGACCCGAGATGGAACCCACAATCAGCTTGCTGGGAACGAGGAAATAATAGACGCAAACACCTGTCATGAACATGCCGAAAGTCATAATCAGCAGCTCAACCCAAAACTTTTTGCTGACCAAAGCCTGGCCAATTTCCTTCATTATGTCGTTAAATTTTTTCATAAAAGTTTGATTTATAATTCTTTAAACAATAAACTCGCTTCGATTTTTGCGGCTGCAAAGGTCGGAATTCTTTTTGGAATAAAGAAGGGTTTTCAATAAATAATTATCTTTGCAAAAAATTCACGGAATGACCCTGCTCGACTGGCTTCCCATAACGAAGAAAGAGACCGACCTACGCGGTTGGGATGAAGTGGACATCGTGTTCGTCACGGGCGATGCCTACGTCGACCATCCAGCGTTTGGGGCGGCGGTCATCGGAAGGGTGTTGGAACACAACGGTTTCCGAGTTGCCCTCATTCCCCAGCCCAATTGGCGCGACGACCTGCGTGATTTCAAAAAGTTCGGCAAGCCGAGACTTTATTTTGGCGTTTCGGCGGGCTGCATGGACTCTATGGTGAACCATTACACGGCCAACAAGCGCTTACGCAGCAACGATGCATACACTCCAGGCGGTGAGGCGGGTTTCCGTCCCGACAGAGCCACCATCGTCTACACTAACATCCTCAAGCAACTCTATCCCGATGTACCCGTTATCATCGGTGGCATCGAAGCCTCGCTGCGGCGTGTGACACATTACGACTATTGGGACGACTGTTTGAAACCCAGCATCTTGGTCGACTCTAAAGCCGACCTAGGCGTTTACGGAATGGGCGAACTCACCATGGTGGAAATCGCCAAAGCCATCCAAAACGGCAAGAAAGTCTGCGAACTGACCGACATCAAGCAGACCTTCTTTTTGCAAGACAAGAAACAGCCACTTCCCGATTTCGATGGCGAGACTATCGAACTCATGTCACATGAAGTCTGTTTAAAAGACAAAAAGAAATACGCCTCCAACTTCCGTCATATTGAGGAAGAATCCAATAAGAAACACGCAGTTAGATTGATCCAAGATGTTGGCAACCAAAGACTTGTCATCAATCCACCCTTGCCGACTTTTACCACAGAGCAGATTGACGCCAGCTTCGACTTGCCTTACACACGCCTACCACATCCCAAATATGCCAAACGCGGCGTGATTCCCGCCTACGAGATGATTCGTCACTCCGTCAACCTGCACCGAGGCTGTTTTGGAGGCTGTGCCTTCTGTACCATTTCGGCGCACCAAGGCAAATTCGTGGCTTCACGCAGCAAGGAGTCCATCATGCGTGAGGTGGAAAAAGTCACCGAAATGGAGGACTTTAAGGGATATATCAGTGACCTTGGAGGTCCATCGGCCAACATGTACCGCATGAAAGGCAAAGACGAGCGCCTCTGTGAGAAATGCGCCCGTCCCACCTGCCTACAGCCCTCCGTATGCAAAAATCTCAACACCGACCATCATCCTCTTATCGAGATTTATAAAGAGGTGGACAAAAATCCAAAGGTCAAGAAAGCGACCATCGGCTCTGGCATCCGCTACGACTTGTTTCTGCATGAAAGCTCACCTGAGGAAAACAAGGCCATGGGTTATGACGAGTATTTCCACCAATTGGTTACACGACATGTCAGTGGACGACTGAAAGTGGCCCCCGAACATACCAGCGATGCCGTCCTCAAACTCATGCGCAAGCCCAAGTTCGACATGTTCGTCAAGCTGAAAAAGAAGTTCGATGCTATCAACGAAAAAGAGCATCTGAACCAACAACTCATCCCCTATTTCATCTCCTCGCATCCCGATTGTTACCTCGAGGATATGGCAGAGCTAGCCGTGAGAACCAAAGAGTTAGGATATCACTTGGAGCAAGTACAAGACTTCACACCCACACCGATGACTTTGGCCACGGAAATCTATTATTCGGGGTACGACCCTTACACTTTGGAGCCCGTGTTCGTTGCCAAGACCAAAGAAGAGAAACTCGCCCAACAACGCTTTTTCTTCTGGTACAAACCCGAGAACCGCGAGTGGGTGAAGAACGCCCTGCGCAGAATCGGACACGCAGATTGGATTAAAAAGCTCTACAAATCATAAAATTCACTAATTTTGCAGCAAATTTCTAAATCATAAAGTAAAGCAATGAAAAGACACATCCTTGGAGCCATCGTGCTCGTAGCAGTCCTTGCTTTTGCAGGTTGCAACAACAATCAGAAAAACGACCAAAAGGAAAATGAAGAGGTCGCAAAAAACGAAGTGGTAAATGAGCCAGTCGTACTCCCCAACAATCTGCTCATCATCGTTGACCCACAAATCGACTTCACAACAGGTAGCCTTGCTACAAAAAACGGTCCTGCGGCCATGGACTATCTTGCCAAAGCACTTGACAAAGGTGCATGGAAAAACTACAGTTGGATTATCGTTACTCAAGACGCCCACCCCAAAAACCACTGCTCTTTCGTTGAGCAAGGTGGAGTGTTCCCACCCCACTGCGTGGAAGGCACTGAAGGCATGGACGTCTATCCTGCCCTTCAAGAAGTTTTGAACTCCCTCACGGCCAGTATCCCGAACATCCATTATATGCACAAGGGCAATCTTGCCGAGAAGGAAGAATTCAGCATCTTCCAAAACGAGCAAAGTGGTGAAAAGCTTCGTGTGACCATTGAAGACTTTGGATTCGAAGGCATCGATGTTTGCGGTATCGCCACCGATTACTGCGTTTATGAAACCGTTAAGGACCTGATTGCTTTCTATCCTGCCAAGCAAGTTCGCGTCGTGACCAACTGCCTCGCCGCCGTCGACGACAACGACACCAAGCTCGCCGACCTGATGAAGGAGAACGGTATTCAAGGCATTGAGTTTTAATTAAAGGACGGCCCTTCGACAAGCTCAGGGACCTGCTTTTGTTAAGGTCGTTGAGCCTGTCGAAATCGAAGATTCAACGAAGTTAAACGCCGACACTCATCATGAGCAAATTCAAATCTTTCCTACAGCGCAAGGGCGTCGACATGACCTGGAAGGCCTATTTTGTCGACGCTCTTGGCGCTATGGCCTTGGGACTATTTGCCTCGTTGCTCATCGGCACCATTTTCCAAACTTTAGGAGACAAGACCGGAATTGAAGCTTTTGAGACCATCGCCAAATATGCCAAGGCCGCCACAGGAGCCGCCATCGCCGTTGCCATAGCTTACAAGCTCAAATGCGAAGGCTTGGTGCTGTTCAGTGCCATCGCCGTGGGCATTGCGGGCAACGAGTTAGGTGGACCCATGGGCGCCTACGTCGCCGTAATCGTGGCTGCCGAGTTAGGAAAAATCGTCTATAAAGAGACACAAGTCGACATCCTCGTCACGCCCGCCGTGGTCATCATCAGCGGCGTGCTGATGGCCTACGCCGTTGGCGCTCCCATCCAAAAGGTGATGACTGCCTTGGGCACCTTCATCGAAAACGCCACGCAGATGCAGCCCTTCCTCATGGGTGTCATCGTCTCGGTGGTCATCGGGTCGGTGCTCACCCTGCCCATCAGTTCGGCAGCCATCTGCCTCGCCATCGGCTTGGGCGGCATTGCTGGAGGCGCTGCCACGGCCGGCTGCTGCGCCCAGATGATTGGTTTTGCCGTGCTGAGTTTCAGAGAAAACCGCTGGGGTGGCCTTGTGGCACAAGGCCTCGGCACCTCCATGCTGCAGATGGGCAACATCGTGAAGAATCCCAAAATCTGGATTCCAGTCCTATTTACCTCCGCTATCACAGGACCTATCTCCACCTGTGTCTTCCATCTGGAGAACATCCCCATCGGATCCGGCATGGGTACCTGCGGCCTTGTCGGACCCATCGGCATCTACACCGCCATGCCTGAAGGTGGCATGAACATGTGGCTTGGCATGGCACTCGTCTGCTTCGTGCTCCCTGCTGTGCTTTCTTGGCTCTTCGGACTGATTCTGAGAAAGATAGGCTGGATCAAGGAAGGTGACCTCAAAATCGACTGCTGATGCCGAAACAACCTGCCAAGCCCCTCACTCCCGACCAAGTTCTTGACAAGATGGCCAAGTACTGCGCCTATCAGGAACGCTGTGTAAAAGATGTGAGAGACAAGCTGAAGACCTTCGACATCCCCGAAGAGGAAAAGACAAAAATCATTGATTATCTGCTGGATAACCGTTTCGTCAACGACGAAAGGTTTGCCAAGAGTTTTGTCAGAGGCAAAATCAACCAAAGCGGCTGGGGTGTCAACAAAATCCGTTTTCACCTCATACAGAAAGGCATCGATAAAGATATCATCGAAAAAGCTTTAGGACAAACCGACAATGAAGTCTACCGACAACGGCTCATTGACATCCTAAAGACCAAATCCAAGACCATAAAAGCAAATTCTGACTTCGAGAAAAAACGCAAATTGGCCGCATACGCTATGCAAAAAGGCTTCGAGGGCAATCTGATTTGGGAAGTCCTGAAGAATTTGACAATTTGACAAGTTTTTGTATCTTTGCCGCACTTTTTTTGAGCAAACGATGAAATACCCAAGACGACTGATAACGCAAACCCCTGAGTGCCTGACAGAACCTGTCAGCCAGTCAATCAACGTCATCATCTCGACTTTGTTTGCTCTCGTTTTTCTGACGGCTTATGTTCCGTTTTCCGCCACCGCTTGGTTTCAAGTCGGAAAAGGAAACTATTTCTTCACCACCTTGGCATTTGTGGGTACTGGCACCTTGTTCTTGGCCCTCAGCCGAACATTGATGACATGGCTCGTCAAGAAGATGCGACATTTCCCTTTTTGGCTCTATATCCTCTGGCTTTTCCTTGAAATCGTGCTGATTGCCGTGTATTACACCCTACTCTCCTATTTCCAAATCCAGATCACTGAAGCCATGGGACATAGCTTTGCCTTTATCCTAGCGAAGAGCTTCCTTGTCTCTATGGTGGCCTTAGGTGTTCCCTACACCGTCACCGACCTAGTTATCTTATTGAAAGACACGCAACAACGCCTTATGCTCACGAAGAGCGACACGGTGGAGTCAGACGATGAGGTGATGCCTGAGCACACCGAAATCATCAACCTGATGGACAACAACGGCAACCTGAAGCTGTCCGTCAAGCTCGACAACCTCTATTACATCAAGGCGGAAGACAATTATATCAATGTATTTTACCAACGCAGCGGCACCATCGCC
>JAEEGJ010020775.1_pt1 | contig 14224 bp, 9 predicted proteins | sample 8958761 | NCBI WGS metagenome assembly JAEEGJ01 (sample SAMN16246546, study PRJNA631951) | gut metagenome | biome: gut microbiome; feature: rumen; material: RS-attached | host: Bos | place: Iran: Karaj | collected 2018-10 | reverse complement strand
TTATCAATGGTCCATCCACCATTGACCTAGGGGGTTGCAAGTCAGGCCTCTACATGGTTCGCCTCGAAACCAGAAACACGGTGACAGTGCGAAAAGTGACTGTGGAATAAGTGATCCTATCATTTCTCTGTATATTTAAAACTTTTTATATTTTTGCAGAAAATTTTAACTATGAAGAGAATAGAAAGGGAAGCATATACAGACCATATTCTGAACTTGTTAGACAAGGGAGAAGTGGTCGTACTCACGGGTCATTGCAGGGCCGGAAAGAGTTGTATTCTTGAGTGTTTAGCTGATTTGCTGAAAGAAAGGGGCAATGTGATGTATATTGATATGGAGAACCCCGACTATGCCGACATCAACTCATTCAGGCAGTTAAACGATTGGATAAAAGCCCACATTGCACAGGGACAGCATAACTACCTACTGATTGACGAGGTGCAGGAGATAACGTCTTTTGAAAAGGCGTTGCGCTACTGGGTGAAGCAACCGAATATGGATATCGTGGTGACGGGCAGCAACGCGATGATGCTGTCGAGCGATATTGCCTCAGTATTCGCCGGCAGATATCTGCGGGTCCATATTCAGAGCCTAAATTATTGTGAGTTCCTACAGTTTCACAAGATTTCGCCTTCACCTGAAGCACTGACTTCCTATCTGCGCTGGGGCGGGTTACCATTCCTGTGTAACATTCCTGCTGAGGATATCCGCACACGCACTGACTACCTTGGTAGCATCTACGACACCATTTTCGTGAAGGACATCATCAACCGAAAGCAGATAAGGAATGTTGCATTCATCGATAATCTGGCGCGATTTGTGGCCGACAACAGCGGGAAACTGTTCTCTGCCAACAGCATAGCCAAATGTCTGAAAAACGGAGAGTCATCAGTCTCTTCGAATACCGTGGCCGACTATATGGACACTCTGTGCGCCACCTATATGATTGACCGCGTACAGCGTTATGACATCCGGGGAAAACGGCTTTTCGAGCAACAGGAAAAATACTATTACGAAGACCTTGGCATCCGCAATTACCTTTGTCGTGACAAACGCCAGCCAGATATGGAGAAGGTGCTGGAAAATGCAGTTTATATCAAGTTGCTGAATATGGGATATACTGTCTATGTGGGCCAGCTCGACGGCAAAGAGATTGATTTCGTAGCCCGTCGCGGTGATGAGGTTGCTTATTATCAGGTGTCGCTGCAAATATCGAGTCCCGAGACTTACGAGCGCGAATATGGCAACCTCAAGCGTATCAAGGACAACTACCCGAAGTATGTCATCACAATGGATCCTATAGCGCAACTAGTCAACGATGAAGGGATAATCACATTGCAGGCATCGGAGTTTTTGCTTTAGGATTGATTGTAAGCCCACCACCGTTGACTACAGGGTAAGGGGATATTGAGGGAAAAGATTAGAAAAGCTCGCAGCTTTCCCGTTTATAAACGAGATGAACCGTCTGTTACTTCTGAACGCCCGCCACAAAGCAGAAACAGCAGACAAACCACCGCAATAGCTTGCAGCCGATAAGTAAACCACCAATGCAGATAGCTGTGGTTGGCCAAAATGAGGTACCAAATGTATGGCATCATACCAATGAGCAAGAGCAAAACAGCTTTCTTATAGCTGATTTTCAAGTGTTTAATAAAACTAAAAACTAGCAAAACCACAGAGGCAATGCCGATAATCCACAGGTTGAGCATGTCGAAATTCCTCGTCACGGTTTCCCAGCGGGTGAATTCCTCAGCCTCCATGCGGTAAAGGCCTACCTTGTAGGCATCGGCGAAGATGTTTTGGCCTAAAATGAGGCTCGCCAAGGCCCATTTCGAGACAAATGTCAGGGTAAATCCCAGGCCCCAAAGCAAGGTTATTTTGCTGATTTCAATGAAGTTATCCTTAAAACGGAAGTCTTCATCGTCTTTCAATGAGAGCATGACGACCAAAGGAATTCCCAAAGTCAGCAAGGGCGTAGTGAGCAGGTCGAAATAACAAGTCAGGGAGCCAATGACGAAAAACAAAAGGCCGAAATTGGCTAATTTTCCATACTTTATAACCAGAAAGCTACCGATGACGGTAAGTGCCAAAACAGGAAAAAACTGCATCGAAAACTGCATCACGAAACCGTATGTGACCAGAAAACTCATCGCCAAGGCCAAAGTTTTCATCATGCCTGCTTTGGGGTAATAGGCGCAAAGCAGCGCAACGATAAGCAACGAGCTGACAATGAACAGAATATGCCTCAATGTCAAGAAATCCATGATTAGGAAAAACGGACGAAAAAGAAAGGTGTTGCCGTGCCAATAGCGCGCATAGTGCCGTGCTTCAAGGGTTTCGCCATTCACCGTGCGGAGCAGAAGACCCGTTTGGTCCCAGTCGCGACCTTTTTCGCTCATGCGGACCATCCTCATGGCGGATTTGACAGGCTGTTTGCGGTCGATGCTGTGTATCTGATTCATAATCAGAGCGTCGGTGAAGTTATCCATCTGGCATTGTTCCTTATTAATAATAGCTTTCGGATACAGCCCTTCTTCCGCTATCACGGGCGCAGATTCCGAAATATGTGCTTTGATGCTCTTGTCGGGAAGCAGGCACGACAGGACGGCAAAGGCGAAATAGGCTGCAATGAGGATGACGAAGGTCTTGCAAAAAAGGATAAATTTATTCATTTTCAAAGGCAATCAGTTGAAGTTCAAAGGCCTTTCGGTTGTGGCTGATGATGACATCAAGGCAAAGCCCCGTGAAAAGCGACAAGAGTCCGGCCAAAGCCAAAAAGCCCGAAGTAATCAAGGTGGGGAAACGCGGCACGAGGCCGATTTTCAGATACTCAGCCAGCACAGGGATGAACAGCCCAATGGCTACGGCCAACAACACTGCCCCCAAGGTGCCGAAAAACAGCATCGGACGGTAGTTTTTGAACAGCGAAAAGATGATTTTCAAGATTTTAAAACCGTCTTTCACTGTGTTAAGCTTGGAGTTCCCTTCTTTTCGGTCGCTATATTCTATTGGTTTTTCCACGATGTTGAAGCGCTTGTCCAAGGCGTGGATGGTCATCTCGGTCTCGATTTCGAAGCCTTCGGACATGACGGGAAACAGTTTGACGAACCTGCGGCTGAAAGCGCGATAGCCGGTCATAATGTCATGGATTTCAACGTTCCAGAGGCGGTTGATGAGACTGCGCACGAGCTTATTGCCCGAGTTGTGGAGCGGACGTTTGTTCACCGAGAAGTAGGTGGTCGAGAGACGGTCGCCGATGACCATGTCAACGTCGCCTTCCAGCACAGGCTTGACCATATCCAAGGCGGCTTGGGCGGGATAGGTGCCGTCGCCATCGGCCATAAGATAACAGTCGGCCTTGATTTCGCGAAACATGCGCCGCACCACGTTGCCCTTGCCTTGTCGAGACTCGTGCCTGACTACGGCTCCAGCTTCGGCAGCAATTTGTGCTGTGCCGTCGGTCGAGTTGTTGTCATAAACGTAAACAACGGCTTCAGGAAGGGCGGCCTTGAAGTCGGCCACCACCTTGCCAATGGACTGCGCCTCGTTGTAGCAGGGAATCAGGACGGCGATGCGTTGTGGTGTCGAGTCGTTCATTGCACTGGTGATTTACGAAGGCAAACCTTAGATTTGCAGTGTGATTGTCTGCGAACCAGGAATGCGAGAGCAAAAATAGTTAATTTGCGTGAAATACAGATAAAAATTCTATAAAAAATAACACATAATCAAGACAGTGTAATCGGACGGCTAACAATCAAGGCAAATGGGAAAGGCCCAAGTATCTCTTTTGCACCGCCTAACTTCCGTTGGCCACAAGGCCTGGATAAAGATATGCTTTCCAAACCGATAAGGTATTCTTATGAATTGACAATGATTTTTTGAGAGTTTTTTTCGGTAGGAGTAAATATTTTGTAGTTCCGTTGATATGCTTCGTCTCTTTTGATGACGGCGAACATGCGACTTACGAGTTTGGCACGGATGACATTGAGGACACACATGGGATGTTTCCCTTCTTCGGTTTTTCTCTCATAATAGTCCCTGTACTCGCTTGATTTCATATGTGTCGCTGCTGATACTGCAGCAAGATGGAGAAGCGCTTTTATCTGCTTGTTGGCCCGTTGGGACACCTTCGACTTGGAATATATGCTTTTCCCCGAGGTGTATCGGAACGGGGCGAGTCCGGCATAACAGTTGAACTGCCTTGGTGTCTCGAAGCGCGTGAAGGCCATGGTCACCACGACCATCCGGACGGCGATTCTGTCGCCGACGCCGTCAACCGTTTTGAGCAGTTCGGTCTGGTGTTTCAATTTCTCATCGGACTCCACCAGCACCTGGATCTCATCGTCAATGAGGGCTATCTGCTTGTCGAGCGTTTTGACCACGGCAGTCCACGAGCGTTTCTTGCGGGCATAGTCGGCGGCATCCATGTAACCCTTTTGGTCATGGAGCTGCATCTCGTACTTGTGCCTGTCTGCCAATAGAGTGTCGCGGTCGGATAGCAGGTTCTTCAATGAGACCAGTGGCCTGTCAGGCATCTCGTATGCCACGGCTTTGTCGGAGAAGCGGAAGGCGTACTCTGCTATGCGGCGGGCATCCACCCGGTCATCCTTCCCACGGGTCACGCCGAAGGAGTTCTTGATCCGTGTCGGGTCCTCCATCCACAGGAACAGCTCCATCTCCTCGCAGGCACAGACCAGCGGGTAGATGTATCTCCCTGTGTACTCGGCGCACACCAATACATCGTCATTGGCCACGCAGTTCTCTTTCTCGATTCTCTTCACGCATTTTTTGATGGCCATCACGGTGTTCTTGATTTCCTCCTCACGTATGGTCTGAGTCCCTTTTTTTAGGCAGATGTTCAATTTTTCCTTGCTAATGTCGATGCCCATTTGATAATTCTTCATAATTTTGCATTTTATTTTGTGGACTTTGGGACCGCTAGCCTTTGCCTACAAACCTTATCGGTTCGGAACGCATATTCTTATCCAGGCCTTGTGGCCAACGGAAGTCGGGCGGTGCAAAAAAGATAATTGGGTCTTCCCCATTTGCTGCAATTGTTAACCGCCCGATCCCATTGTCCTGATTATACGTTATTCTTTTATTGACTTTCTATCTGTATTTCTCGCAAATTTACTATTTTTGCTCTCGCATTCCCAGTTCGCAGACAACCACGCTGCAAATCTAAGGTTTGCAATCAAAAATAAAATACAAATGAAGAAATTATCCGCCTTATTACTGCTTGCATTGGCTTCCATCATAGCTTCTGCACAAGACACCTCCTTTGAATATGACCCCATAACCGATGGCATGGAATGCACTTCCATCACCGTAGGCAAAAAAGCATCCGCAGATGGCTCTGTCATAACCTCCCACACTGACGACAGCCACCGCACACGAACAAACATACTTGTTGAAAAGGCTGCCGACCATAAGAAAGGTGAGATGGTCACCATGTACAAACGCCAGTGGGCAAAGAAAGTCGAAGGGAAGATGGACAAATACGAGAACATCGAAATCGGTGAAATTCCACAGGTTAAACACACCTACCAATTTCTCAACACAGCATACCCTTGTGTCAACGAAAAGCAACTTGCCATCGGTGAATCGACATTCAGCGGAAGACCCGAACTCAAGTCCGATGAGGGGTTAATTGACTGCCAAAGGTTATGTATGCTAATGCTTCAAAGATGCGCCACTGCAAGAGAAGCAATAGTCATGGCAGGTGACTTGCTGGAAAAATACGGATGGAATGATGCCGGAGAATGTCTCACCATCGCTGACAAAAACGAAGTATGGCACTTCGAGGTCCTCGGACCCGGCAAAGGCAAAACCGGCGCAGTATGGGCTGCACAACGTGTTCCTGATGACCACATATCAGTCAACGCCAACGCATCGAGAATAAGGAGAATCGACCTCAACGACAAGGATTTCTTCATGGCATCGAAGAATGTTTACTCGCTTGCCGAAGAAAACGGCTGGTGGGACAAAAGTCAGGGCGAATTTGAGTTTGCATACGCCTACGCTCCCAACTCACGCACCAGTATTGCCTGCAGCCGCCGCGAATGGCGCGTCTTTAACCTCCTCGCCCCATCGCTAAAGCTCGACCCCAACGCCGAAAACTTCCCGTTCTCCGTCAAACCCGACACCTTAGTCTCTGTCGCCGACCTGGTTAGGGTCTTCAAGGACTATTATGAAGGAACCGAGTTTGACATGCGCCAAAGCCTTACCGTCACCGACAAGGACGGCAAAACGATAATTTCTCCAATGGCCAGTCCTTTTATGAAGAACGATGAACTTAAGATGCTGAAAATAAACGGAGCATGGGGATGGAGATATGAACGCAACATCGCCGTCCATTTCACAGTTTATGGGACCATCATCCAATGCCGCGGCTGGCTGCCTGATGAAATAGGGGCATTATGCTGGTTCGCCCTCGACAACGTGGCCTCATCAATCTACGTTCCGATCTATGCCAATGTCACTGACCTGCTTTCCGAATACAAGACCGACGGTCGTGAAACTGGCTTCAGCCGCTCATCAGCATGGTGGTGTTTCAATCGTCTCGGAACACTGACAGCACAACGCTGGGGCGACATGCACAAAGTCGTTGATGCAGTCTGGAACCCGATGCAGGAACAGTTCTTCAAAGACCAATTGGCAACAGACAAAACGGCAATCGCCCTTTACAACAAAAAAGACCTGTCAGGGGCTATCAGAACACTGACTGAATTTACAAACAAATGCGGCAACGAAGCCCTCAATGCGGCATGGGAAACCGGAGACAAACTCTGGACTATCTTCGACGGACAATGGTGATATAAGCTATGAATGCAGAGCGGTTTAGAACGACTTTTGACATTCCAGAGTCGAAAGATAAAATAACGTACAAAGATAATTTGACGTTCATGGGCTCGTGCTTTTCCGAAAACATTGCCAACAGAATGAAATTGTTGAAATTCAACACGTTGGCAAATCCTTTCGGGATAATGTTCAATCCTTTGTCGATTGAAAACTGCATCCGACAAGTCATAAACGGCAGACACTACAAACCGGAAGACCTTATTGAATATAATGACAAATGGCTGAGCCTCGACCACCATGGTGATTTCTCCGACATTGACCGGCAGGCATGTCTTGAAAAAATCAATATGGCAGTCCAAAATGCACATAAGACAATCAAAAGCACTTCCTTTGTTTTCATAACCCTCGGCACATCAGTAGTTTATTTTTATAACAAAACCGGACTTCCAGTCGGCAACTGCCATAAAATTCCGGCCAACAATTTCACTCCTCGAAGGATTTCGTTAATAGAAGCCGTAAACAGTCTCGACAACATCGTACAGATGATTTCCAAGGAAAGTTACAATTCGCATATCATCTTCACTGTCAGTCCAATACGCCATTGGAAAGACGGTGCGGTTGAAAACCAGAGAAGCAAATCCACACTCATATTGGCGATTGATGAAATATGCAGAAAATACGGCAACAAAATCGGATATTTTCCTGCTTACGAAATCATGAACGATGAGCTGCGCGACTACCGTTTCTATGCTGATGACATGCTGCACCCAAGTACAACAGCCGTGGATTATATTTGGGACATCTTCAAAAAAACATACATTGATGCGTCATGTCACGAAAGGATTATGCTTACTGACAAGCTGAACAAGGCTCTGGCGCATCGTTTTGAACATACTCCATCAGCAACCGAGAAAGCAAAATTCGATGAATACGTTGATAGTCTGCGAAAACAATTGGACTCATTTCTGTAAAAGACTACCGCGAGACACATTTATCACATTCATCTGACATTTAGCACAGTCGAACTTCAATTCATAGCGTTTGTCGTTATTTTCGAGGAACAATCTGCCCTTGTATTCCTCGTCAACATTCTTTGATTTCAGACACTGTCCCATTTCATAACGGAGACAATACTTTGTGGTCATCAGCACTATGTCGCTACAGTCACGGGTTGAATCCGGACCAGCTTCAAGTTCGGTCACATGATGCCTATGGTAGAAATTCACAGCCAACTTATTGGTAATGTTTGTCCTATAATCGACTTCCCCAATGATATACGGAACATCTGTTTTTTCAAACTGGATGTCCTCAGACTTGAATTTATTACGACGGACATCGAGCAGATTTTCCACACACATTCGCCGCAATTCATTCAGCACAGAAGCAGGAATGAAATATGTTTCCGTACTATTATCAACAAATTCAACAAGTTTGAAAGGTGTTTGTCCCAATTTCGACAACTGCTGTCGAATCTGAAAACGAACTTTCTCAGCGTTATTTGCAGGAGTATGCTCCAAAGTGACCGCAGCTGTCGCCGTGCATCCGTCTTCATCTGTAATCTTCAATCCAAATCCGCAATCAGAAAGGGCAAATTCCATATTCACGGCAATTTTACGCTCCGCCGAGTCATCACGCTGAAGCTTCCTTTCAAATTCCATGTCATTGTTTCGGTACAGGATAGTACCCTTCTTAATATTAACTGGCTTATTTGGTGTGATGATGTTGTTTTGAAATCTGTTGACAAGAAATCCGTCAAGTCCTTCATTGTTAAAAAAACAGACTCCATCGCCATTATGGAGTTCCTCCGACAATTCAGCCTTTATTGCGTCAGTGTATGGAACCAAAACTTTGCCGATTTTTTTCCCGAGAGATTTCTGAGTAAGATATGATGCCATCTGCGAACGGTACCCATCCAGCATATATGTTGTAAAACCTCTATTGAACGTCCTTTCAGGGTCAGGGGCAAATGAAAAAATGGTAGTGCCAGAGGAAGTTTTATGATAATTGTCTCCAAGATTGTCAATAAGTTGACGATAATATGCGGTTACATTTTTCACATAGCTCAAATCCTTGAGTCTGCCTTCGATTTTAAATGAGGAAACTCCGGCGGCAGCAAGCAGTTTCAGATATTGTGAAGCGTTGAAATCCCGCAGGGAGAGGAGATGTTTGTCATGGACAAGGACATCACCTTTTTCATTCAGGAGATCATATTTTGAACGGCAAGGCTGGGAGCACTCTCCCCTGTTGCCGCTTCTACCATTGATGGAAAGACTCATGTAGCACTGGCCACTGTAACATACGCATAATGCCCCATGGATGAAGCACTCCAATTCCACCGTAGTATTCTTGCTAATATCCATGATTTCGTTGACTGACAATTCACGTGGCAAAGTAACTCGCTGGAAACCAGCTTTTTCAAGAAACAGCACTTTCTCCGGAGAGATATTGTGCATCTGCGTACTCGCATGAATTTGTATCGGTGGCAAGTCCATTTCAAGAATGCCCATATCCTGAATAATTATGGCATCCGCTCCGGCCTCATAAAGTTCGTAAATCATCTTCCTTGCATCTTCAAGTTCATCATCAAACAACAAGGTGTTGACTGTAACGAAAACCTTTGCGTTGAAGACATGTGCATAATCAACAAGTTGGGCTATATCTGCAATTGAGTTGCCCGCTGCGCTGCGTGCCCCAAACCTTGGTGCACCAACATAGACAGCGTCAGCGCCATGATTTATTGCAGCCTTCCCAAACTCAAGATTCTTTGCCGGCGCCAGCAGTTCCAGATAATAATTGTCTTCCAAGATTATTTTAGTTTATTCACGCAAAAGTAGAGAAAATAAATTATCTTTGTAGTATTGAATACAAATGAATTATTAACCGTTAAATTCATGTTTACATGAAAAGAATATTAAGCATTATCATATTGCTTCTGACGATGACAGGATATGTCAGTGCTCAAGAGACATTCACATACGATTTTAACAGTCTGAGCATAGGAAATCTCAACGGGCAAGACGGTTGGATTTCTGTGAAGCACAGTGCCGGCGGAGGCCACAACGTTGTTGACGAGGTAGGTCCCCAAGGCCTGGTTACACCCGATGAAACTCTCGGGGTATTCTTCAACAACGCCAACACAAACTATGGTGAAGTCGCCACTCACAAATATGCAGAAAACTTCCCGATAGACTTCTCCTTAGGAGGGACTTACCAGATAGAAATGGATATGGCGCGAAATTGGTGGGGCACTCTTTTCGGAGTCGGATATGATGCTGACGGCAACGGTGTTATTCTGCCTCCTATGAGTTACGAGACCACACAGCCGAATCCTAACCTTCAGATCGAAGACGGAGGGGTATATTTCGTCACCACCGGCAGCTCAACGAATCCAAAATTCATCAACGGGATTGTGCTGCCGGACAACACTCTGCCTGTTGACTTCGACTACACTAACGATAATGCCTGGACCCGCTGGCGCATTCTTCTCGACTTGGATGCCAACTATGGTGCTGGAAGCGTGGCGCTTTTTGCCGACTGGTCTTGCTCAGGTGACAACTTCGAACCGATAGCAGAGATACAAGGTCTGAATATTGGACTGACTCCAGGTTCCGGCGACCGTTTCGACCCAGCAGCATGGGACGGATTCTTCTTTTTGAGCTCAAGTCACGGCGGATGGGACAACATCAAAATCACCCATATTCCTTCCGGACTTGCTTCACAATTCATTGATTTCACTGCAATACCTAATAAATTAACCATTGATGAGCCATTTCAGATTACAGCCACATCCACATCAGGTCTTCCAGTATCATTCGAGTTAATCAGCGGCCCGGCAACTCTCAACGGCAACGTGGTGACACTCACTGGCGAAGAAGGGACCGTTTCAATAAGAGCAACGCAAAACGGTGATGACAACTGGCAGGCCGCACCTCCGGTCACCCGCAGTTTCAATGTATATGACCCGGCATTATACGCCCCGACCATCACAATAAGAAGACCTTATAATGGCACTGACGTATATCTTGCAAATCTGGAGCCGATGCTCGTAGTAGCCTCCGTAGATGTTGACCACGATGACGTCATCAAAGTGCAACAGATAGAATTCTCCGTTAACGGCGAAACCGTCTATGGTGCCGGACATGGAACAAACTATTATACGGCAATATGGGAACCTTCGGAATATGGACAGACAAATATGACAGTGACAGTGACCCTCAGCGGCAACCACAGCTACAGTACTGAAAACTCATTTTACATAACCAATAACATTTCGAGCTACAATGTCACGACTTTCGATGGCACAATACAAGTAAGTCCGACCAACCAAGTTATCTATGGTGAATTCATATTCCCGTCATCTGTAGGAAGTTACAATAGTGTCAGTGGTCATCTTGAAATGAACTGCGCACCGCCGAGCGGATGCGACCCATACGACCGCGTAGCAAACTTGAAAATCAAAAATGTTGACGGTAACTGGATAGAACTATTCAGATATATTACTCCTTTCGGCATTGCCTGCAGCGACAATATCGACCTCTCCGATTACCTCAATGTCCTTCAAGGACTTGTTGAATTCAGATTCGAAGTTGTATGCTGGGATGGCAGCGGTTATCTTCCAGTCCTCAATTTCAACTTCAATCCGGGGACACCAGACTACAAATACATTGACATCAGCGAAATATGGTGTCAGGTATTTGACTTCGGTGATTTTTCACAACTTCAGCCTGTTCCTACTGCCTATATTGACATCAACCCTCATGCCCAGAAAGTCAATCTCAAAATGACTACCACAGGGCATAACTGGAGCAGCAACACGGCCCCCAACTATTCGGTCAACACTGATAATGCTGCAGAATTCTACGAAGGCACACATCTGATAAAGATTAATGGTGCCGATAAATTCACGCAGCATCTCTGGCCTGAATCCGGCTCATGTTATCCTAATCCGGCAGGATGCAACAATCAGCAAGGCACATACCTATATCCTCGTCAGGGCTGGTGCCCGGGTTCAATTGCCATGGTATGGAACTGGGATCTTTCAGAATATATAGGCTCACCTTTCACTATTGATTATATCTTCGACCCAAGTTACACAGATTTCTGTCACCCAAATTATCCTGAATGCGTTGACGGTCAGAACGGCTGTCCAAATTGCGATGCTCCCGACAATCCAATACTCAATGTTGCAGCCAAAGTACTGACATACAGCAATAACGTCAACGTTTTCGACGGTGCCACTTCACATCTCAATGAAAACAGCTATGGAATCACCATCCATCCTAATCCTTCATCAGGCATATTCAAAATAAGCAGCTGCAAACAGGAACCAATGAATGTGACCATTGTCAGCATTACAGGCCGAACAATAAAAGATTTCAAATGGTATGGTGATGAAAAGACAATAAACCTGTCAGACCTTCAGAAAGGCACATACATCTTTAAGGCTTCAGGCAAAAACGGCGTGGAAATCAAAAAGTTAGTGATCATGTAATCACCTTTCAAATAATAGGTTGCAAATGGACCTGCTATTAAATTACACTCCTAAAATTCTTTATGCCCTCGGTGAGACCTTCACCGGAAACGATGAGATATACTCCTGGCTGCTCAACAACGGTTTTCCGGAGTTGGCAGCCTTTTCGAGTGCGGTAAGAGGCAGCGAAAAGGCCAATGAATGGCTGCTCAACAACGGCTATGCCGCCTTTTCAGCCCTCGACTATACCATCGATAACAACAAAAATGCCCGTATGTGGCTCGAAAAATATGGCTACACTATCGAAATTTTATTTGCCGACACATGCAACAAAGAGTCAAATGCCGCACAAAAGTTGCAAGAAATGGGTTTGGATGTATTAGTTCACCTTGCCGACCAGATAAACAAATTCCGCGACAGCATGTTTTTCAATCCATTTAAATTCAGGCCATAATTCATGCAAGAGACTGTAAACCAAAACATAATAGCAGCACTTGAAGAATTGAATTTCAACGGATGGACTCCGATTCAGGAAAAGGTGATTCCAGTCCTTCTACGTAAATCCACCGACCTTATTGCACTTGCACAAACGGGTACCGGCAAAACAGCTGCGTATGGAGTGCCGCTAATCAACGACATATCCAACTCCCGCTTTACGCTGACCCCTGCGGTTGTGCTGTCACCTACCCGAGAATTGTGTATTCAGATAGCTGAAACACTAAATTCCTTCGCAAAATATCTCAACGACATCTCAATCGTCGCCATCTATGGAGGCACAAACATTTCAGGTCAGATTAATCAGCTGAAATCCAAAACAGACATATTAGTCGCAACTCCCGGCCGTCTGCTCGACCTGAGCCGCCGTCATGAAGTCAATATAAGCAAAATAAAGACTTTTGTAATCGATGAGGCCGACAAGATGTTCAACATGGGATTCATCGTTGAAATCAGCGACATCCTCAACCGCACTTCAGCAAAAAAGCATCTATGGCTGTTTTCAGCGACAATGCCAGTTGAACTGGAATCCACAATCGGCAGATATCTCAACAATCCTCTAACTGTCACAGCAGGTCCGACCAACTCTATCGCCGACAATGTAACCAACGACTATTACGTTGTTGACCCATCGAACAAATTCAAGGCGCTGACTCATATAATTGCCTATTATCCAGACATCTACGCAATAATTTTCTGCAAGACAAAACAGATAGCCCAGAAACTCGCTGAGAGACTTATCAACAGCAATTTCTCCGCAGATGCACTTCACGGTGACCTTACACAGGAACAACGTGACGCCGTAATGCTGAAATTTCGCACAAAAAACGTACGTCTTCTGATTGCCACCGATGTGGCTGCCCGTGGGATAGACATAGACAACCTTACACACATCATCCATTACAACGTTGCGGATGATTCCGAACAGTACATTCACAGAAGCGGCAGAACCGCTCGTGCCGACAAATCAGGCACCGCAATCACTCTTGTAAGCGTAAAAGAGCAGTTTAAACTGCAAAACATCGCCTCCACCCATCACATCATATTTCATAAACAGCTTGTGCCGTCCGGCGATAAAATCACCAAACAACACATATTACACACAATAGAATCACTTGCAGATGAGAACTTCTCCAATGATGAGATTAGCAAAAGGTTTCCAAACGTTATCTCGGCAATTTCTGAAAACGCCAACAAATCATTGGAACATATGTCCAAAGAAGAAATCATCAAACGAATTATATCTTTGAAGATCAATACATTATCAAACGATTACAATAGCGATAAAGACATCAACATTGACAATCTTGAAGAGATAACTGCCATTGAAAAGCAAAAATCCGCTGATACCGATTACAATATCCACGAAGCCATTGCCGCATCAACCAACGGTTTTGTCAAACTAAAAATAAACATCGGACATAAAACCGGTACAGTACCGGTACGATTGATAAGCCT
>JAEEGJ010020774.1_pt1 | contig 14224 bp, 13 predicted proteins | sample 8958761 | NCBI WGS metagenome assembly JAEEGJ01 (sample SAMN16246546, study PRJNA631951) | gut metagenome | biome: gut microbiome; feature: rumen; material: RS-attached | host: Bos | place: Iran: Karaj | collected 2018-10 | reverse complement strand
TTCTCAAACTGTTTCAGCTGTCTGTTTGTTATGCAAACAAACAGACTACGTAAATGGATTATAGCACTTTTGAGGGTACTTTTATATAACTTATCCTCAAAAAAGTAGCTCAAAATCGAAAATACGACGTCAAATCTTGGCTAACTAGAAGTTAGTTTTTCATTTGACCAGAAAATTTTAGTGCAATTTCTTTTGAAATGTGCTATGCTTATCGTAAGTAAGTATCTTTAGAAGGGAGACTCTATGATGCCATTCGGGATCGGTTCATACGGATATGGATTGAATAACGGCTACGGCGGTGCTTACAGTGCAGCTGTTGGTTCAGGTGCGCCTGTAAGCCAAACACCTGAGACAAGTAAGGCTATCGTTAATCCCGGAGAGGATACTACTGTACATCCCGGGAAACGGGTATCACCTGCTGAGTGTCAGACATGCAAGGAGCGTAAATATAAGGACGGCTCCGATGAGAGTGATGTATCATTCCAGACAGCACAGCATATAGATCCCAGTGCAGCAGGTGCCAGAGTAAGAGCTCACGAGGGTGAGCATGTTTCAAATGCATATCAGAAAGCAGCCAAAAACGGAGGCAAAGTACTGCAGGCATCGGTAGCCATACACACTGCGGTATGTCCGGAGTGCGGAAGAGTGTATGTGTCCGGTGGAACTACAACTACCAAGATACAGTACAAGAATGAAGACAATCCTTATATGAAGAACATGAAGAACCGCGACCGAGGATTGCTAAGTGGCATGAATTTTGAGGCTGCAGGGTGATACGGGTCGAATATATATCAGTGATCAAAAGGTCGCATTCTTCTTTATGATGAATGCGATCTTATTTTTTTATTGTGCGTGACACAGGAAGGAGACATTATGGCAGAAAACAAGTGGCGATGCAGAGCAGAGGATCTTAAGGGTACACAGACTGAGAAGAATCTGTTAGAGGCATTTGCCGGGGAATCACAGGCACGTAACAAGTATACGTTCTTTGCGTCAAAAGCAAAGAAGGAAGGATATGTTCAGATCTCAAACATCTTTGCTGAGACTGCGGCAAATGAAAAAGAACATGCTGAGATATGGTACAAGATCCTTACCGGTATCGGAACTACTGTAGAAAATCTGAAAGAGGCAGCTGAAGGCGAATCTTATGAATGGAATGAGATGTATCCTTCATTTGCAAAGACTGCAAGAGAAGAAGGATTCGATGAGATCGCAGAGCTCTTTGAAGGTGTAGCAGCTATCGAAAAGGAACATGAGGAAAGATACAGAAAGCTTCTTAAGAACATAGAGGACAAGATCGTATTCTCAAGAGACGGTGACTGCATATGGCAGTGCAGCAACTGCGGTCACATTGTTGTCGGAAAAGAAGCACCAGAAGTATGTCCTGTCTGCAACCATGCACAGGCATATTTCCAGATCAAGGCTGAGAATTATTAAACAGGAGGCAAAATAATGAAATTCTATATATGTGAGCATTGCAAAAATATAATAGTTAAGCTTAATGATGCTGGCGTACCGGTTATGTGCTGCGGTCAGCCCATGAAGGAGCTTACACCCGGAACAAGCGACGGTGCTTATGAGAAGCATATCCCAGCAGTTACAGTTGACGGAAATACAGTGAAGGTACAGGTTGGAGAAGTAGAGCATCCCATGATGGAAGCTCATTACATCCAGTTCATTGTACTTGAGACATCTAAAGGTTATCAGGTAAAATATCTGAAACCCGAAGAAAAGCCTGTGGCTGAATTTGTAATGGCAGCAGATGAAAAGGCTGTATCAGTATATGAATACTGCAACCTGCATGGCTTATGGGTGAAAGAAGTATAAATCAGGATAGATAAATATTGGATTTGTGGGGCAGTTCCGAAAGGACTGCCCCCTTTTATTTATTGCTGTAATGTGGTAAAATATTAAGAAAAATTAAGATTTGAAGGAAATATAGTTTGAAGGCAGGATTAGTATCAATAATTACCCCGTGTTATAACGGTTCAAAATACATAAAAGAGACCATAGAATCAGTACTTGCGCAGACATATAAAGACTGGGAGATGTTTGTTATAGATGATGGATCCAAGGATGATTCTGCAAAGATAGTTCAGGAGTATGTCGACAAGGATAATCGTATAAAGCTGATCAAACAGGCAAATGCCGGATCTGCAGCTGCAAGGAATAATGGTATACGTCAGTCAGAAGGGCAGTATATAGCTTTACTCGATGCGGATGATCTTTGGACACCGCAATTTCTAGAAAAACAGGTTGCATTTATCAAAGCTAATGATACAGCCTGTGTATTCTGTTCATACAACAGGATAGATGAGAACTCAAAAGAGATATTAAGACCTACCATTGCAAAGGGAATGATAACACCTAAGCATATGAAGGTCATGAACTATATAGGTTGCCTTACAGGTCTTTATGATACAGCAAAGCATGGCAAATTATATCTAGATGAGTCACTTAAGAGTATAAGGGATGACTATGCATACTGGTATGATATGGTAAAACTTGACGGTAAGGCATATGGAAATCCTGAGATACTGGCAAGCTACAGAGTACTTAGTACAAGTGTAACCGGCAATAAACAGAAACTTATAAAGAAACAGTACAATTTCTACAGATCATATCTTAAAGAAAACCCGATTGTAGCCGGTATGAATACTGTCAGATGGGGATTAGCAGGAATACGAAAGTTCTGGTAAAGATGCAAAATAAGATAGCAGCAGTAGTCGTAACTTACAACAGAAAGGCTTTATTGATCGAATGTATTGATCATCTTTTAAATCAGACATTTGACGCATTTGACATTCTGATAATAGATAATCATAGTACCGATCAAACCAAGGATGCGATAGAACATTACCTTGAGAATTCACGGATAACATATAAGGATACAGGAAGTAATCTCGGAGGTGCAGGAGGCTTCCAGTATGGCATTAAAGAAGCATACAATCTCCAATACGATTATGTATGGACCATGGATGATGATTGTATGCCAAAACCTGATTCCCTGCAGAAACTAGTAGAGGCAAATGAAGAATTAAAAGATCCTGGTTATTTGTCAAGTGTAGTACTTTGGACAGATGGAGAATTATGCCTTACTAATATCCACAGAAGTAGTCTCACGAAAAAGATAACAACCTTTGACAAAAAATATATCGAGGCAGTATTAGGATCATTTGTTTCATTATGGATTCCAATGAGTGTAGTGAAAGAAATTGGTCTGCCTATAAAGGAGTTCTTTATATGGGGAGATGACTGGGAATACACCAGAAGAATATCAAGAACACACAAGTGTTATGTGGTTGCTGATAGCGAAGTTATACATAAGACAAAGGCAAACACCGGTGTAAACATAGCAAATGACTCCGAAGAAAGGATAGACAGATACAGATATGCATACAGAAATGAGATGTATTTGTTTAAGAGAGAAGGAATAAAGGGTGTACTTTATATTCTGGCAAGAACTGTAATACACGTCATAAGAGTACTCTTACATGCAAGATCCAGGAGAATGAGAAGAATAGGAATCATATTAAAGAGTACAATAGAAGGGATTAAGTTTAATCCAGCTATCGATGAAGTGTGAGCGTATATATGTTGAGGAGTTAGTTGATTTTGAGTGTCATTAAATCTTCTAAACAGACAATAAAACGTGTCTTAAATAATATAATTGGTAAAGATTCATATACTCTGACGGATATTGGGGAAAAAACAAAAGTTGTTTCCTTTGACATTTTTGATACGTTAATCCTTCGAGATGTAGATAAGCCTACTGACGTTTTTAGAATAATTGAAAAAGAGAATAGTATTCCTGGATTCTATGAGAAAAGAATCAGAGCGGAACGAACAGCACGTGGCCGAGTACCAGATAATCAGGAAGTCACGATAGAAGATATTTACAACTCATATGAAAGTATATCACCGGAAACGGCGCAAGAATACATAGAATTGGAATTAAATACTGAAATCAGTTTATGCCATCCAAATCAGGATGTTATTCCTTTTTATGAACAATGCAAGAAGAAATATAAGATTATAATCACGAGTGATATGTATTTTCCGTCAAACACTATGGAAAGGATTCTTAGCAATTGCGGAATTTCTGGATATGATAAAGTGTATATCTCATGTGATATTGGAAAATCAAAGTACGATAGAGGAGAACTGTTCACTCATATAGCTACCGATCTTAAGGTGAGCACCAATGAGATTGTTCATGTGGGAGATGATTATAAAGCGGATTATCTGTATGCAAAAAAAACTGGTGTTCAAACCTTAAAAATCAGGCATATGCGTAATCAAAGACTCACTAGTGGTTGTGCTTTACGAGATTGCAAGGAAATCGATTCTGAACAGTTTAGGTATATATATAATTTCATATGCAATACAACACCTAAAAATGCAGATTTCTATTATCGGTTTGGATATGAAAACGTTGGAATATTGTTATGGAGTTTTTGCAAGTGGCTTATCGGAAAATTGAATTCCGAGAATGTTGAACAGGTTTTGTTTATTGCTCGTGACGGATACATGATTAAAAAAGTGTACGATGTGCTTGGGTACGGTGAGCAAATACCATCATATTACCTTGAGATGTCTAGACGCAGCGCAATGATTCCCGCCTCGTTTTCCAAGGGTTTGAATTATAATGAAATGCTTGATGTCATCAGATTACCATCATGCATAAGAGCTGGACAGTTATTGGAATCATGGGGACTTGATGAAATAGAATACAGTCAAGTTTTAGATGAACTGGGAATAGATAAGAATAAAGAATATAAAAGATCTGGGTTAATAAATGAACATGCAATAAAGAGCCTTTTTGAAAGTGTTAAGGAAGATATAGAATACAATGCGACGAGGGAGTATGAAGTATTCGTAGAGTACTTGAAGTCATTTCATTTTGGAAAAAAGACCGCTCTGGTAGATATAGGTTGGTCCGCGACCATACAAAAAGAGCTCATAAAGACATTAAAAGAAGAAGGTATAACTGCTGATGTTAGAGGGTATTATATAGCATTGGATAGAAAGGCGGCTGTGAACAGTGATGACCTTACTGCAGAAGGATTTTTGTGGGATCATTACAATGCGGACAATAAGGAACTGGAAGAAGGTGCATTTGTCGGAATTATAGAGACGCTATTTCATGAACAAGCTGGGTCAGTTAAAAAGTATTCTTTCTATGAAGATAGCGTAATTGCTGAAAAATATCCTTACGAATACCAGATGCCTGGTGGTCTTCTTGATGAATATCGAATTCTTGAAGATATCCAGAATGGTACTGTTGCGTTTGTGGAATCAATAAAACTCAGGAAATTCCTTAAATATATAGAGTTGAACGAAAAACAGGCATTTAGATTACTTAGACAATGCTTTATGGAGCCTTCTGCAGAACTCATAAGCAAATTTGGAGCTATAAGATATTTTGATGCAAGAAGCTATACATATCTTGCAAAACCTAAGATGAATCTTGCTAGATACGTTTTTAGACCGAAAGAATTCTTAACGGATTTTTATGAGTCTGAATGGCCGATTGGATTCCTTAAAGCTGTATTGAAAATCAATATTTCTTATGAATGGCTATGGAATTTCCTGTGGAGCATAAGGCATGTTTCAAGATAGGAATTTGTTTCGTTATGAGTCAAAAAACATTTTTTACAATCATTACAGTTACATATAATGCCGGGTCTAAGGTGTCTAAGACTATTGATTCTGTATACAAACAAAGCTGCACAGATTATGAATATATCTTGGTGGATGGAGCATCTGAAGATGATACCGTTCAAAGAATTGAAAAACAGCAAAATCAATTTAGCGAAAAGAACATATCATATAGATATTTATCTGAAAGAGATAGCGGAGTTTATGATGCAATGAATAAGAGTATATCTTTGGCAAACGGAGAATGGGTGTGTTTTTTGAATGCAGGAGATCTTTTTTTTGATTCTGAGACATTGAGAAAATTGAAAGATACTACTCAAAAAAACAGCAGTGCTGACATTGTTTATGGAGACACTATTGAGTTCAAAGCTAATGGACTATCTATATATAGAAAAGCTTTACCTATAGAACAAATAACTCAAGCCATCCCCTTTTTTCATCAGAGTTGCATTACGAAACTGGATTTGCTAAAGAAGAATTTATTTGATATCAGATATAGAATATGTGCAGATTACGATTTCTTTTTAGGATGTTATCAAGACAATGCCAGATTTGTTTATATAGAACTTCCAGTATCGAGATATGAATATGGTGGTATATCATCATGCGATGATAATGCTGTATTACTCTTAAGAGAGCAATTAGAGATACGAAAGAATCGTGTTGTTTTTACGAAAGAGGATTATAATAGAGAACTAATCCAATTAGAACGAAAATCAAAGATCATTGGTATTAAATCTATGGTTAAAAGAGTAATACTATTAAAAGGTTTGTTGTATGTGCGTGATTTAAAAAACGGGTGGAGTTTGGAACGGGACAAATTGTAGAATGAATAGCGTGGTTATGAATAATATATGCGAGGCTCACAATGGCAAATAAATATGAATATTTGGCCAAAAACACGATAATCTTTGCTGTAAGTACGTTTGGTACAAAATTGATTTCCTTTTTGTTGGTCCCGTTTTATACAAATGTTCTGTCTACAGCTGAGTATGGAACAGCCGATGTCATTTCTACAACGTCAAATCTTCTGATTTTCATTGCTACTATTTGCATTGCTGATTCGGTAATGCGATTTTCTATAGAAAGTGCAAATGCTAGATACGGAGTTTTGCGTTTCGGATTGGAGATAATGCTCTTTGGATGCTTTCTTTGCGGGATAGGAGTGATTATATTTGGATATTATAATCCAGTGAAATGGGAAAGAGAGTATTACATACTCCTTTATTTGACATTGATATCAACAGCATTTAGTCAATTGACATCCTATTATTTGCGAGCGATTGGCAGAGTGCTTTCTGTCGCAACTATAGGCATTATGACTACACTAATTACAGTAATATGCAATTTTGTGATGCTGCTAGGATTAAGATTGGGTGTAGTTGGATATATTATGTCTTTTGTGATAGGTAGTTCATTTGCTACAATTATTGGATTTATTGACATTTTTCGATATGATAAGAATTGCTTCTTCCAACTATGTGACAATAAAACAAGAAAAGCAATGATTCAATACTCTATACCACTAATCTTTAATGGATTAGCGTGGTGGATAAATGGAAGCTTGGATCGTTATTTTATTGTATACTTCAAAGGAGCAACAGTTAACGGCATATATGCAGTATCTTATAAGATTTCAACAATAATAATTATCGTAAATTCAATTTTTGGTCAAGCATGGAGTTTATCAGCAATTCAAGAGTTTAAAAACGAAGATAAAGAAAGATTCTATTCACAAGTGTATAAAATGTATAACTTATTAATTGTTATAACGTGTAGTATTCTTGTGATTTGTAATATTCCTTTAGCAAGAGTTTTGTTTGCGAAAGATTTTTTTGTTGCTTGGGAATACTCGGCTATTTTGGTGATTTCAACGTTGTTTTCTGCTCTTAGTAGTTTCTTGGGGAGCATTTTTATTGCTGTAAAGAATTCAAAGACTCTTGCGATTTCAGTTGTGGTGGCGGCAATAGTTAATATAACACTTAATGCAACACTAATCCCATATTTTGGTGCTACAGGAGCTGCTGTTGCGACTGTTATTTCGTTTATAGCCATGTGGGCGATGAGGTATAAACTTGCAAGTAAATATCTGAAATTGAAGATCACTCTCTTAAAGGATTTGATAGCATATGGTTTGCTTATACTTCAAGTGATTCTAGAAAATCACAGCAATCATTTTTATGCTTTACAAGTTCTGATTGTTTTTTTAATACTCTTATTTTATAAGGATGAAATAAAAAAACTTGCAGAGAAAGGAAAACAAATAGTGCATCAAAAATGAATTGCATTATTGTATTGATGATTAAATGAAAATCTATGATTATGTATTTATATACGAAGTGAAGAATCGCGAATTAGACAGTGTTTTGCTTATGAAGTATGAATTGGAAAAGAGAGGATATACTGTCGCGTTAGTCAACACTTGGAAAAATGATGTTATACGACCTAAGCCAATTAAAGCTAAAGTAGCAGCGTGTTATGCACTGTATAATGATGATATATTGATGTTTGTTAGGCAGTTTGTAAGTCATTGTTATAAGTATGTAAATCTTCAATGGGAACAGTTGGGAACTAATGGCACGGAAAGTGCTGTAGGAGTATGTGATTCTACAGGCTTTTATGGATTAGCAAGGAAAGCAGTACACATTTCATGGGGAGAATATAATTACAAGAAACTAACACAGAAATACAATATAGATAGTAAATATGTTCGAGTATGTGGAAATGTCAGTTTAGATTTCCTTCGAAAACAATATAAAGGTTTTTATTATACTAAAGAAGAGATATTCAGGAGGTATAATATTGGAAGGTATGATAAAATCTATCTTTTTGTGTCATCATTTTCATATGCTGATTTACCAGATACTGTACTTGATCAGAATATTTATAAGAATCAAGGATTAGATGTAAATATACAATGTAAGATTTCAAAAGAATCCAGGCTGGAAATACTCCAATGGTTTGGACGTGAATTGATAAAACATCCTGAGATTCTGATTATCTATAGACCGCATCCTGCGGAAAAAGATGCGATTGTTTTAACAGAAATGGAAAAACGTTTTCCTAATTTCTGGGTATGCGGTGATTTATCGATAAAGCAGTGGATTTTAATTTCTGATAAAATATATTTATGGTGGAGTACTTCAATAGCAGAGGTGTTAGCAGCGGGTAAGAATTGTGAGATTTTGAGACCAATTCCAATTCCATATATAAATGAACTTCAAGTATATGAGGGCGCAGCGCTAATAGAAACATATGCGAATTTTGATAGTAATTTTGTAATAGATGCTACTTGTCCAATCAACAAAGAGAACTTTAAGAATTATTATGATATAGATGATAAAGTGCCATCATTTATTAGAGTTTGTGATGTTTTGGAAGAGGTTTTACATGATAATACTTATTCAATTAATGAGGTTGACTGCCTAAAGGATATAAATAGAATAAGGTATATTCATAATTTCAAAAGAATAATAATGAAACTAATGCTAGGAACGGGCTTTTTTTATAATTTTATTAAAGGTATATATGGTGAACGAATTGTAAAGAATGGAAAAACATTGAAGATGTATAAGGAAGATTATGATTATTCAGTTAATATGATAGCGAAAAATACTTATACTTTGGAAGAAATACAAGAAAAAACCAATAGAATTAGTCTCATACTCGAGAATAATAAGAAGGGTTAACGTGATCAAGATATTACAGAGTTTTCAAGATAATACTATTTGGCCAAAAGCAACCATACTGGAGTCAATGAAAAAACTTGATGAACAGATAATTAAAGTGCTATTTGTTGTTGATGACACCGGAAGTTTAATTGCATCATTGACCGATGGGGATATCGTCGAGCCATTTTGTCTGGAAAATCCTTGGATTCAACTGTAGATAGCATTTCTAACCATAATTGCATTATTATAAAAAAGAACTTTGATATAGAAAATGTCAATGAGTTATTAGCCACTAAAGGAATAACGGCAATCCCAGTAGTTGATGAAAATGGAAAGATTCAGAAAATAATATATAATCAATTAGTAAAAAGGGATTCTATAAACAAGGATATGAATATATCCGTAGTAATAATGGCAGGTGGAAAAGGAACACGTCTTTATCCATATACTAAAATATTACCAAAACCTCTTATTCCTATAGAAGATACGCCTATATCAGAACGAATAATAAACTCATTTATTGAATCCGGCTGCGAAAAAATCTATATGGTGGTAAATTATAAAAAGAACATGATAAAATCATATTTTGCTGAAGTGAAATTGGATTGTGATTTGGAATTCGTTGATGAAGAAGTGCCATTAGGAACGGGAGGCGGCCTTAAGTTATTAGAAGAAAAAGTTAATAGTACATTCGTATTATCTAATTGTGATATTTTGGTACTAGAGGATGTCAAAACAATAGTTGATCATCATGAAAGAAATGATAATGATTTAACGATGGTATGTTCGCTGAAGAATTTTGAAATTCCATATGGGATGGTTGAGTTTTCGAAAGGTGGAGCAATTGAATCATTTAATGAAAAACCTAAATTGAGCTTCTTCACCAATACAGGCTACTATGTCATTGAACCTTGTATAATGGAATATATCGATGAAGGCGAATCAATTGTAATGTCAGATATAATTGAGAGAATGAGAAAAGTTGGTAGGAAAGTTGGTATATATTCGATTAGTGAGAATTCGTGGTTGGATATGGGACGGGAGAAGAGCTAGAAAAGAACACTTATGAAAACATTACAACAGGTTCATTGAGCGGCAGAGGAAAGGTTCATTTTTGGAATGATGATGAACTGAAAGATTTGCTGAGTAATATAGGATTTAAAAGTGTAAAGCAAGATTATGAGATCTATTCAAACGGTGAAGATATCGTAAAATTATTAGTAGTGTCAGGCGAGAAATAAAAATGAAAGTATTAGTAACGGGTGCGGATGGATTTATAGGTAGCCATCTTACTGAAGAACTGGTAAAAAAAGGATATAGTGTAAAGGCGTTTTCGTTTTACAATTCATTTAATAGATGGGGATGGCTTGATACATTGCCCAAAGATATAATGGACAATGTAGAAGTATTTACTGGTGATATAAGAGATCCCAATGGTGTCAGGATGGCGATGAATGGAACAGAAGAGGTGTTCCATTTGGCAGCCTTAATAGCAATACCTTTCAGTTATCATTCTCCAGATTCTTATGTTGATACTAATATCAAAGGGACACTGAATGTGCTTCAAGCAGCCAGAGATAAAGATCTTGAGCGTGTTTTAGTGACATCGACTTCTGAAGTGTATGGTACTGCTCAATATGTCCCTATTGATGAAAAACATCCTTTTCAAGGACAATCTCCATATTCAGCTACGAAAATTGGGGCAGATAGATTAGCAGAGAGCTTTTATAGAAGCTTTGATCTTCCTGTATCTATAGTAAGACCGTTTAATACTTATGGACCTAGACAGTCTGCCAGGGCTGTCATACCCACTATTATTTCGCAGCTTTTAAGTGGAAATCGTGAGATTAAACTAGGATCTCTTTCTCCTACAAGAGACTTTAACTATGTAAAGGATACTGTAGCTGGTTTCATAGCTATAGCCGAGTCAGACAAGACATTAGGACAAGAAATAAATATAGCTACTCAAAAGGAGATTTCCATCGGAGAGTTGGCTGAAGAGATTGTTAGACAGATAAATCCTGATGCGAGGATTATATGTGATGAACAAAGGATCAGACCAGACAAGTCTGAAGTAAACAGGTTGTTGGGATCAAACGAGAAGATTAAAACATTGACGGATTGGACTCCAAGATATTCCTTTGCTCAAGGCATAGCGGAGACAATAGAATGGATTAGAAATAACATAAATGACTATAAAACGGATATATATAACATATAAAGTGACTTGTTGTAGAATATGCTTCCCAATATTAATAAAAAAATAATATCATTGATACTTATATTTTGCGTAGGATGTTTAGCAATTAGTTTTGGAACTTTTTTATATTTCTATAATGCTATATCTGAAGCGTCTTCTTTCAGTAAGAGGATAATATCGTATTCATCGGTTAATAATATAGAAATAAGCAAGGTTGAACATGTCTATTCTTTGTTTTTGCTATTTGTTCTGATATTTTATATATTCGTATTCCGACTTATAAAAGATTACAAAACATCTATTCGTGATGTAATTAAAAAGCGTTTTATTAAAATAATTAATACGGCCGTAGATATGAGCCGTACAGTTGGATGCCTTATCAATAAGTACCACTTATTTAAGACGTTATCTGCAATCAGCACAATTATTATTGTATTGACATTTTCATATATAATTAATACCTCTTTTTCAGTAAAATGCCTTGTAATGTCAGTTTTTCTCTATCTCTTTGATGATTGGATTGGTAATTCGGAAAAGAATACTAGTATTATCCTACGTTTTTCGATTATGTTTGGAGTTGCTGTAAATGCTGTTTATGGATTGAAATTCATAACAGGAATATACAGTAGTCATATTACAAATCTAGTTCTAATAGTTGTTTGCATCGCACTTCATTATTGGGAAAATGAGAGTATTGTCAAATCTTTGGCGTATATAGTTCTAACTAATATTCTTTTTACTTGTGTTTTTACAGAGATTTGTTTTACACTTAAGTGCTACAATAAGTATAATGGCACGATTTTAGCAATTTTATACATTGTAGGAATTATTACATCTTTCTTTATAGGCTTTAATGTTGGAAAAAGGAAGAAGTGTAGATTGATTGAAGAAGGTAACTATTATACTATTTGTGTCATTGCTTATTCTTGGATATCTAATATGAGACATGTCACTCAAGTGAATTTCTTTGAGATGTCAAATCATGGGGTGGCCATTTCTGAAACTATACTTAACAAGAGAATCCCGATTATAGATAACTTTGATGCTCATATGTTATCTAATTATATTCCAGGAATTCTGTATTACGCTATAAATAAAGATTATGAAGGCAGCTTGTTGGTACCTTATACATATATTTATTCAGTGCTGTTGTGCCTTATATTATTTAAAGTTCTATCTTATTACACTTCTAAAAAAATAGCGTTTCTTGTTATCTCATTTCTACCAATAGAGTTGATACTGATCGACACTTCTGCACTGCCTAATCCGGCAGTTTTTATGGTGGGAATCTTCATGATCCTTATATATAATGAATGGCATCGAAAAAGAAATATATCTCGTGGATGGCTTTTGTGGTGCGGATTCTGTATGTGTTTATGCTTAGGATTAGACGTCGGATTAACCTTTGGGGGCAGTGCATTAATAATGACTCTAGTATTTTTTGTGCGAAACCGAGAGTATAAAAGACTATTACTGTTTATAATACAAGGAATAAGCATATTAGCTACCATTTTGGGAGTTATTGCTGCGTTGACAAGTTCGAAACATGGAATGATTGCATGGATGGAACGATTTATAAATGCTGTATTCTCAAATCAAAATTGGGCCAGAGGTCCTATAAGTACTGAACACATTATTTGCTATTATATATTATATCCAGCATTGACGTTTGGGGTGATAGTTGCATTTTTGTATTATTGTAAATTTAGTCAAGAACAGAAAAACACTGTTGAATTCCTGGTGCTTGCTTTTGTACTAAATGCTTCTAGAACTGTAGTAAGACATACCACTAGTGAGGATACGAGGTATGTAACAAGGATATTGAATTTATTAGTAATCATATTGTTTATTTACTTACTTAGTAAGATATACGATTATATTCGCTCTGAAATTGATGGAGTGAATGTTCATAGATTTAATACTGATTGTAAGAAATTAATGTTTTTAGTAGTTTTGATTTTGGTATCTGTAGTTGGCTCTAGGGGTGAGCGATTTTTTAGCAAAGCAGATCAAACAGTAAACAGACTTGTCTCGACACTAAACAGTAACGTAAAAGAAAGTGCTTTGGAAGAAAAGGAGTTAGTGGGACAACTTAGAACGATTACTGACACGATTCTAGGTGAAGATGAAACATTTTTGGATTTTTCTAATATGACAGAACTATACCCGTTATTACGACGGGAGAATCCATTATATGTTAATCAATCACCTGCGCTACTAAATGGAGAAAAAGGACAAATGTATGCTATTGAGGATATTGAAAAATGCGGTAAAAGTATTCCAATAGTAATAATGGGAGATGAGAACAGCGACCTGTGTCAATACTTGGATGATATTGCCAATGTTGATAGATACTATTTGTTGACTGAATACATATATTCTCGATATAAGCCATTATGCAATCTTGGAAAAGTTTCTTTGTGGTGTTTGAATGAAAAGTGGGAGTATTATCATGGACTGATTGACGAAGAAATTGCGACGGATTGCAATACCAGCATAAAGGTACAACATGACTTAGGTTATGTACCATATTTATGGGCTAACAAAGATATTGATAGAATAGACGATTATGAACTGTTGCAATTCGGAAATTTTGATATAAGTAACCTCGATGGGGATGTGCACTATATTATTATGAGGATCGATGCAAAGCAAGATATAGTAGATTATAAGATATCTGCTTTATATGCAA
>JAEEGJ010020773.1_pt1 | contig 14224 bp, 11 predicted proteins | sample 8958761 | NCBI WGS metagenome assembly JAEEGJ01 (sample SAMN16246546, study PRJNA631951) | gut metagenome | biome: gut microbiome; feature: rumen; material: RS-attached | host: Bos | place: Iran: Karaj | collected 2018-10 | reverse complement strand
GTGGATCTGTCTGCCCACCGTCGCATTTTACCGTCGACCATCGTCTGCACTACCTCTATCAGGAGGGGCGCACGGTATTCCGCTATGCTGTAACGAACATGAGCAACGACTGCGTGCTGGTTGCTGAGCGTAATGGCCTGAATAAGGATAATATCCAGTGGGTCGTTCCTCATCAGGCTAACATGCGCATCATCGAGGCCGTGGCCAAGCGTCTGGAACTGTCGATGGATCAGGTGATGGTGAACATTGAGCATTACGGCAATACGAGTGCGGCTACGATACCGCTCGCACTGTGGGACAATGAGAGTAAACTACGGAAAGGCGACAATATGATCTTCACCGCCTTCGGAGCAGGCTTCGTACATGGTGCCTCGTATTATAAGTGGGCTTATGACGGGAACAAGTAGGAAACAGAATGTCTAACCACAGAAAAACGCATGCTCTATGGGCAATGCGTTTTTTTGTCTAAAAGGAAACAGATGCACAAGGCAGGATTTGTGAATATCGTGGGGAACCCGAATGTGGGGAAGTCGACACTGATGAATCAACTCGTCGGTGAGAAGATCTCCATTGCCACCTTCAAGGCCCAGACCACCCGGCACAGGATTATGGGTATCGTCAATACACCGGAGGCCCAGATTGTATTCTCAGATACGCCAGGTGTACTGAAACCCAACTACAAACTGCAGGAGTCGATGCTTGCCTTTTCGGAGTCGGCCTTGCAGGATGCCGATGTGCTTCTGTATGTGACCGATGTCGTGGAGGATCCTGAGAAGAACCAGGATTTCCTGGCGAAAGTGGCGCGTATGTCAGTGCCTGTGCTGCTCCTGATCAACAAGATTGACCAGAGTGACCAGAAGACGTTGGGTGATATCGTGGAGAAGTGGCACGGTCTGTTGCCGAATGCAGAGATTCTGCCTATCTCTGCCAAGAACAAGTTCGGTACAGAACTGCTCCTGAAGAGAATCCTGGAGCTGCTGCCTGACTCTCCACCCTATTTCGACAAAGACCAGTTGACGGACAAACCGGCACGGTTCTTTGTCTCAGAGATTATCAGGGAAAAAATCCTATTGTATTATGATAAGGAGATTCCCTATTCCGTTGAGGTCAGCGTAGAGCGCTTCAAGGAAGACGAGAAGCATATCCACATCAATGCCATCATCTATGTGGAACGTGACAGTCAGAAGGGTATCATCATCGGGCATCAGGGTGTGGCCTTGAAAAAGGTGAGCACAGAGTCGCGTAAGGCATTGGAGAAATTCTTTGGGAAGCCTATTTTCTTGGAGGTCTTCGTAAAGGTCGACAAGGACTGGCGTTCGTCAGAGAGAGAATTGAATCACTTCGGATACAATCCAGAATAGGAGTTCAAGAAGTTAGAGAAGTTAAGGAAGTTAAAGAAGTTATGGCATGGGAAATTTAGTAGCCATTGTAGGACGTCCGAATGTGGGAAAGTCGACATTGTTCAATCGTCTGACTAAGACACGCCAGGCAATTGTCAGCAGTGAGGCTGGTACCACACGTGACCGGCAGTATGGCAAATGTGAATGGAATGGTAAGGAGTTCTCAGTCGTCGATACCGGCGGCTGGGTCGTGAACTCCGATGATATATTCGAGGAGGAGATCAGAAAGCAAGTAATCATTGCCACAGAAGAGGCGGATTTGGTACTGTTCCTGTGTGACATCAGCAACGGTGTGACAGGATGGGATATGGATGTTGCCCAGATTCTGCGTCGTGCAAAACTTCCTGTGATCCTCGTGGCAAACAAGGCTGATGATGGTAAGGACTTGTATGACCAGTACGAGTTCTATAAACTCGGATTGGGAGACCCTTATCCCATCAGTGCTGCTACGGGCAGTGGTACCGGCGATCTGCTCGATAAGGTATTGGAGATGCTGCCGGAGAAGAGTGGCGATGACACGGAGGACGGTATTCCCCGTTTTGCCGTTGTAGGTCGTCCGAATGCAGGCAAGTCAAGCCTGATTAATGCCTTTATCGGCGAGGAGCGTCATATTGTGACGGATATCGCTGGTACGACCCGTGATTCCATCTACACCCGTTATGACAAGTTCGGCTTTGACTTCTATCTCGTTGATACTGCAGGTATTCGCCGTAAGAATAAGGTCACAGAGGATTTGGAGTTCTATAGCGTGATGCGCTCCATCCGCGCTATTGAGAACTCTGATGTTTGTATTCTGATGATTGATGCCACCCGTGGTATCGAGGCACAGGATATGAATATCTTTCAGTTGATTCAGAAGAATAATAAGTCGCTGGTGGTTGTCGTCAACAAATGGGATCTGGTGGAAGACAAGTCACAGATTGTCATTGACACCTTCACTAACGCTATCCGTCAGCGAATGGCCCCCTTTGTGGATTTCCCCATTATCTTTGCTTCTGCGCTGACGAAACAGCGCATATTCAAAGTGCTTGAGACAGCCAAGCAGGTCTATCTGAACCGTAAGGCCCGTATAGGTACGACGAAACTCAATGAGGTGATGCTGCCGCTGATCGAGGCATTTCCGCCTCCTTCAGTCAAAGGCAAGTTCATCAAGATCAAATATGTGTCGCAGGTGCCTGACACGCAGATTCCGACATTTGTGTTCTATGCCAACCTGCCGCAGTATGTCAAGGAACCATATAAGCGTTTTCTGGAGAATAAGATCCGTGAGAACTGGACGCTGACAGGTTCTCCTATCAATGTATTTATCCGTCAGAAGTGATGAGATGGAAGGCTGGGCTGTTGGCCCTTATCGGATGTATGAGTATTCTCGGGTGCTCTGAAGTGACGCCAGAGGAGCAGGCTTCCTTAGCCGCCAAAGGCTACTATCAGCATCTGATAAATGGAGAGTATGAACAGTTCCTTCAAGGAAAGGACAGGCTGAGCAAACACTCTGAGCCGGATTATTGGGACCAGTTGCGGGATAACTGTCACCAGTTCATACATCAGCAGAAAGAAGCCCATCGCGGTATTCATGAGGTAAGAGTCGTTAACGCAAAGACTGATACAGTGCAGAAGTATACCAATGTCTTTATGATGCTTTGCTTCGGCGACTCTACAAACGAGGAAATCGTGGTGCCGATGGTTGAAAGAGACGGAAGATGGTATATGAGATGAAAGATAAGATAACAGATAAATAATAAGGATATGAAGAGAATAGCATGGATGCTGGTATTGGCCAGCTTAGAACTTAGTGCTTTCGCACAGACAGATAATGTCACGACGACAAGTTCAACTCTGAGAGAGTTGGAGAAAGTCAATTCTTCTAGTAATTATATCCCTGTTTCCCAGTATTGGAAGGAGCATGACATCTTCCAGCATCTGGATGTATCTGTGATTGTGGGTACTGCTGGGATTGGTATTGATTTGGCCACACCTGTTACCGAGTGGGCACAGTTACGCCTAGGCTATGAGTTTATGCCGCGTTTTACGAAACGAATGTCATTCGAAATGACAATTAATGGTCAGCCGGCAAGGAGTTATGATGAGGATGGTAACCGTCAGGAGACACGGTTTGATAAACTCAAGGAATTTATGTATAGTTTTACTGGGTATGACATTGAGGACCATGTAGACATGATAGGTAAGCCAACCCTCAATAACTTTAAATTTTTAGTTGATGTATTCCCCTTTAAAAATAATAAGCACTGGCACTTTACTGCTGGCTTTTATTGGGGATCTTCCAAGTTCGCAGAAGCCGTGAACTCCACGGAGGCGATGGTGTCACTGGTTTCGGCAGGAATCTATAATAAGATGTATACGAGTGCTAAGAATGGAGATCCGCTGATTACTTTTGACCCAAACCAGTTCCCTTCTTTGAGCGGAGTGGGTATTGAAATGCCGGAGGAGGTCAGGAAAAAGTTCTTAGACTATGGTGATATGGGGTTCTCTGTTGGATACTTCTCTCATGACATTACTGATGCCGATGGTAATGTGCTGATAAGTAAGACGATGGTGGATACTAAAGGAAAAACAGTACGAAGACCTTATATTGTTGAGCCAGACGAGGACGGAATGGTCCGTGCGACAGCCAGTTCAAATTCATTCAAGCCGTATCTTGGTTTCGGCTATGGTGGAAATCTGCTGAAGAAACGTAATGACTGGAAGATTTCCTTTGATTGTGGTGCAATGTTCTGGGGAGGCACTCCGAACCTGGTGATCTACCATGGTTTGAAACTTCCCGATGGAACTTATAGAGATGTCAGTCTGACTGAGGATGTTGTGAATATCGGTGGGCAGGTTGGTTCTTATGTTAAGGTTTTCAAGGCGCTTAAAGTTTATCCGGTTCTGAGTCTCCGTGTGACAAAGCGTATCTTCTAAGAAAGACGTGTAATTGCCGAACGATATAAAAATCAACCCGCTTGTTATCGTATAACGATTCAAGCGGGTTGATTTATTACTGATCTTGGGTGGATATGATAAGCTTATTTGATGATTACCTTTTTGCCGTTCTTTACGTATATGCCGGCACGTGGGGTAACACCATCTGGCAGACGAACACCTGTCAGCGTATATATGCCTGTCTTGGTGTCAGCTTCAGCCTTGATGGAGTTGATAGCGGTGGAGCCATTAAGTGTCATCACATCTGCATCACTGGAGTTTACATACAGATATGCTTTGTTTGCCATCAGATACTTCGACTTGTACAAACGATCATCACTGGGATATGCAATAAAAGCTAATTCCCCTTTGTTGTTCAAACCGAGTATACGCATGGTAATGTCATCAAAACGTGTTACATTATGATGCCCTGCGACATAAATAGAACAATAAACTCCTCTTAAATAGTTGAAATGATCAAAGTCATAACCTCCAATGACCGGTTCAATCTTATTATCCTGAGGGTTGGCAGAGCTACATTTAATAATGACAGGAATACATGCGGGAATGACATCTGTTTCTATTTCCTTCATCGTAAATCCAGCACCTCCAGCACTATTGACGTAGTAAGCTTTCATACCTGGAGAAACAAACCTGAAATTGAATCCTGCAAAGATGGTTCCGTAATAACTTCCATCAGCAGTCTTGACATCAGGACGGATGCCTATATACTGGTCAGATGTGTTTATTGGCTTAAATGCCCAAGTATCCATACCAGTCTCCGTATTTATCAAATGAGCATCCTTATTGCTTGGAGACATGTCTGTCAGATATTTGGTAATACCCTTATAGGTGCCCCAGATTTTATTTGACCCATTGCCAGCCGAAGTAATATTAATGGGCAATTTTCCGCTGGTCATGTTGTAAAAACTTGATCCTTGTCCAGCAAAATCGTATTTGCCATTGCCTAAACTATTAACGTAAATAACGCATGAGGGACTAACAGCAACAGTATCATAATTTATATAGGTACAAATACCATTTAAGTTAACACTTCCTGATTCAGAAACCGGGTAGTTGCCAGGATCCGTATCATTAATACTCAGATACCTTCCAGTACCAGCATTCTTGATATGATAAAAGCCGTCTGCAATTTGTGCATTAGCAATCATCATGCCACAAAATAATAATGTTATTGTACTAACAATCTTTTTCATTTTCTTAAATTTCATTTTAGCAAAAAAGCCCAACCCCATTTTGGGACCGGGCTTTAAAACTTATCTGATACTTGACTTACTCAGCGATACAGATTGAAACACGGTTCTTGTCATTCTCTTCGAACGGTTGTACACGTGAACCCTTGCTATCCCAACTGATGCGGCTTTCAGCGATACCGTACTGCTCCATCAGAGCCTTCACCACAACCTGTGCACGGCCCTTTGCCAGACGATCGTTAATACGGTCGTTACCTGTACCAGCATCAGCATAACCAGTAATCATCACCTTAGACGTCGGGTGAACATTCATGTAGTCAGCGATATCCTGTACCTTCTGCTTCTCAGAATCACGGATGATAGTCTTGTTGATCTCGAAGAAGATATCACGACGGAGTGGTTCGGCAGCAGTTGCTGCAGCAGGAGCAGGAACCTCAACAATCTTCTCCACAATCTTGTCTACGTAGCGAATCTCGGGCTCTGGAGCCGGAATGAAGCGTGTAGAATAGGTGGGACCGAAGTTGTACTTGATACCAGCGAGCAGGTTGAAGTATGAGTCGGGGTTACCAACCTTCTTGAAGTTGTAACGGTCGCTCAGCATGTTGAAGTTACCCTCCAGACCAATGCTCCAAGCATCATTGATGTGAATGTCCATGGTCAGACCGGCCTGGCCCTTGAAGAACAAACAAGCATCATCGTCATACATCGGAGTCCATCCCCAATTCTCAGCACCATTATTTGTGGTGTACTTCACCATGGTCAATAACTGGCTCTTTGCATCATCACTCTGCATTCTGTAGTTCAATCCAATACCGATGAAAGCTCCAAAACTGACTTTACGATTGGGATTGTAACCTGCAATGATATTCGAGAGATCGAAGGTCAAATCAAGTGCGGGAGCGATGTATGTAAAGCTAAAAGTGTTATTTAGGCTATAGCCATCAGCTTTTACCTTATTTACAGTCTCTTCATCCCAACCTGTTTTGCTCTGCCATGCATTGATACCCAGACGAGCACCAACGGTCTTTGAGAACTGATAGCCAACAGCACCCTGGATGGTGGGTGAAATCATATCACCGAACTTGGCCTCACCCGTGGTGTACTGAGCACCTCCCTGAAGCTGGAGGTACCAGTGCGGCTCGAAGACATATTCTGTCGTGCCCTTCTGCTCCTGAGCAGATACAGAGAGTACTCCCATCAGCATCAGGCAAGACAATATTGCTTTCTTCATTTTCATATCTGTTATTTATTTTTTTAGTTCTCGAATGTTAATTACTTCACGTATACATTGTACTTCTTGGTAACCACGTAACCAAAGTAGTCAACGCAGCTGATAATGATTCTGTAGTCACCCTTCTCGTTGAGGTCGAAGTCGTGGGTAAGAGTGTTACCAGGCAGCACTGCAGACTCTAAGAGCATACCATTCTTCTCAAGGGCAACATACTTTCTGTATGCAGGAACCAGGAGCTCCATGGTGCCAGAAGTCAGATAAGCGTGCATAACACCTCTGTTGACGAACATACCCTCGCACAGACGATCCACACCAGTTGCGGTCTCGAAGATAATGATAGGAGCAACGGCACGTGTGAAGAGGTGCTTGTTGATCAGGTCAGAGAGGTAGTCAGAAGCTCTATCCAAATAGCTGTTGATGCGCTCTGTAACCTTAGTGGTAGCCTTACCTAATGTGTAGGTCTTCAAGAGCTTAGCGAGCTTATCGTTGACAGCTTCCAAACCACCATTAACCTCCAAAGCTTTCTTCAGGTCACTCCAGTATTCTGTGTTCTTTACAACAAGCGTCTCGTTATGGTTCTGGACTCTCACAATAACGCTCTTGGAATCCTCATTAAGTTCAACAATCTGAGCCTTGATACCAATGTCACCCCATCTCTCGTTAATCTCCTTTGCGATTCTGGAGATAGCGCGCTCAAGAACATCCTCGATAATCCAGTTACCATCCTTAGTCTTCTCATACTCCCAGAAGGTGTTGTATGACAGAGGCTTAATAGCTGTGGTGAAGAGCTCCAAGTCGCTCTGTGCCACTCTCTTCAGCTGACCGTTCTTCTTTACGAAGAAAGCAAGTCTCTGAGGAGAATAAGAGATGTTGTTGCGGAGGTCATTCTCGTTCAAACCATTATGAATAATTCCAAATGCAAGACTTGCAAGCTCTCTGACGAAATTCTTGAAGACGGCCTTCTTGCCTCTGTAATCATCGTCGGGGTTGGTGTATTCGCCCTCAACATTCTTGATGTCTTGCATGCGCTCTCTGATCTCAGTCTTCAGCTTGTTAAATTCGATGAACTTCTCAATCTGGAACTTGCTGGGATCGAGGTTATCCTCAGTAATGGTAGCGTCAGCTACGTAACCACCGTTCTTGGCATCTATACCGGTCTCCTCAAAGAATGCACGACCGAAGTCCCAATTGATGCGTGCAGAAGACTTTCTAACAGTCAGGTCGATAGGAGCAACCTCACCAACACTGTTCTCAATCTGAATCTTAGCGAACTTGGTGATATCGAAGTTCTCATAATCGGTAGAGTTCACAGTGAAGTAGAGCTGACCAGCGTTTCCGTAAACGTCAGTGATGTAGTCACTCTCGTCGAAGTTTGTGTAACCAGCATCGGGCAGTTCATAGTCCTCGAGGTACTCAGCGAATTTGTTACCACCGACATTGTAGTCGATACCAGCATACGGGAACTCCTCAATACCAGAGTCGTTGGTGCCATAGTAAGCAGCCAGACCGTTGCACTTAAGGATCGGGGTGTTGATAATACCTAATACGTCGTTACGCGTAGCGTCTACTCTAACACTTGTAACAAGGCTTCCGCCAACCAGGCCGTCCAGAATACCAACGATGCTGTCAACTCTATTCCACAGAACGTTTACTGAATCACCAACGTTATTGATGCGAATGTCGATGTTGCTCAGCGCGTTGTTGATTGAGTCAATGGCCAGTGTCTGATTGGTAATCTGCTGATTAATCACCTGAAGCATTGAGTCAAGACCTTCAACCTTCTGCACGATAGTCGTGTCGAATCTCTGAACGATCTCCTCATAGAAGTTGTTGATCGTTGTGTCGATGTAAGTGTTGTACTCATTAATCACAGGCTCAATCTCGTTGATCTGTCTCTGCAAATCGTCAATCTTGCCCTGCAGGTCACTGCTCTTCTTGCCGAGGTTAGCATAGACATCGGAAAGATCGTCGTCAATGTTGTCCTTGCAAGAAACAAATGATGATGTGGTAGCAAATACCATTGCAACCATCAAAATACCATTGATAAATTTCTTTTTCATTTGAACTTAAAAATTATAATTAAACATTTTTATATTATTACTCACACGTATAGTTACATAAATCGGTGACAAAATTAGGCAATTATTTCTAATTCTGCAAGAAAATTTTAATTTTTTTTATCAAAAACTGCAATTTTCTATCAAAATAGCATGTTTATGGTATGCTTGACAACCATTTTTGCCCATTTTTTTTGCTTTGTGCGCCTGACAGGACTCGAACCTGCACGTCAAAAACACCAGATCCTAAGTCTGGCGCGTCTACCAATTCCGCCACAGGCGCGAAAGAACGCTCTGTCTTCAGGCCTAAATGCCCAAAGTGGTTGCAAAGGTACGAATAATTTTTCATTCCGCCAAAAGTTTTCGGGCAAATTCTATAAGAGAATCTCTGCCAAGTAGGAAATCCTCGTCAGTCTGACTGACGGCATAGTCTGGGGTGATGCCAAACTCCACTTGTTGACGATCTTTATCGTAAGAGGGACAAGCAGAAAAACGAACCGTCCATCCGTTTGGTAAGGAGTTGGTATAGGGCATGCCTGCGCCACCGCCCGTATGGTCGCCCACGATCTTCACTTGTGGAAAACACTTCATGTACTTGACGAAATCGTTGGCTGCACTAAATACGCCTCTGTTGGTTAGCACGACAACATTCTTCTGCCATCTGAGGTTTGCCGAGGGTTCGATATACTGCGGCTCAAGGTCTGAGAAGTCGTTATGCCCCTTTCCTGTCTTGTGCTGCAGGTATCCCACCAGCGTTTTCTCATTACAGAAGCGTGCTGCGAGTTGCTCTGCATTGGTAAGATCGCCGCCTCCATTGTCTCGAATGTCGATGATAAGTCCGTTACAGAAAGCGAAATAGCGCAGGATCTCGTTCAGTCCGCTATCGCTGACGGGGTTTGAGAAACTGCCGTAATACATATATCCGATATTGTCGTCGAGGATGCGATAGCGCATGCCTGAGGCGATGCGGTAGTCTGTGTCGAGGTATCTGCGCTGGAGCGTGTCGCTGAAATTCGAAGGATAATCCTCGCGCCAACACCAGTAACGCCCGTTGTCGAAAGAGGAATAAAGGTTTACATGACCATCGCGCAGTTCTCCCAGCATATCCGTGAGTACCTCGAACAGCTGGTATTTGTTGGTTTCTTCCCTCGCGCGTACCTTATATATATTATAAATAGTGTTCCAGTCGAGACCGTATTCGTGCTGTTTGTAGTCGAAGAAACAGTAGTGCTCATCGATAATCTTCCAAAGCGCCTCGAAGTTTCCTTGTGCAGTATCAGGAAATTCTTCCTCGTCGACGCAAGCCGAGAAGGTGAGCAGGGGAATGAGGAGCCATATGGTCAGGAATTTTCTCATGGGCGGCTGCTGTTTGGGAAGTGACGAACGATGCCTATCATCACACGATGGGCATAGACGTGCTGCTTCAGATGGTTGACTTCTGCCTGCTGGTAATTCCCCAGATAGCCGATGCGCAGCGACCATTTCTCAGAGGTCCGCCAGTCGAGCGACAGCATCTGGCGGAAGGTAGGCGCGCTGATGAAAGTCGTAGGAACGATGTTGTGGTCGTAGTTTCCGCGATTGAAGATCTCGTAGTACGACTGTCCGTAGTTAGGGCTGAACATCACGCCCACAAGTGGCACATTCAGTTCGTAGCGCAGGGCGAACTGCTTTCCGAAGAGTGGAAATCGGTATGTGGCGATGGCTGCAGGCATGAGATTCAGGCTGAGACGGGCCTGAGCTGGGTTGTTCGAGGCGGTCATGTCGTAGAGGAAGCCGAGATTGGCATTCGCAAGTCCGCCAGCCTGAACCAGAAGACGGTCACTAAAGAGTTTCCAATGGCGGTATCTGCCCCAGTAGAGATAGTAGTTACCCTCGATCATCTGGTTGTCTTTACTTCTGTCCTTGGTGGTCGAGAGGTCTATCTCGTGCTCGATGATGCTATTCCACCGTTTCTCTTCCCTCGCGCGTTCCTTGATATATAAATAGGTGAGACCGAGGCCAGAGAACTTCTCCTGATTGATGTAAGTGTCGAGAATCCTCGAGGAACCCACGCCGATGATGTTGGCAGAGGTGGATTCCTGAGCGGCAGCACGCAATGGAACCAGGATGAGGAACAGTAGCATGAGCTTATTCTTCATCGTCGAAGAGGCTTAATTCTTCATGAGGCTGGCTGCTTCTGGGGGCAGGAGCTACCTCGGAGGACGTCTGGTCGACCGAACCCTCAGAATCATCAGGATCTTCTGAGTCTTCTGGGATGTCTGGATTTTCAGGACTTTCTGGCTCCTCTGGGAAGCGTACAGGCTCCAACTCCTCGATTTCGGCTATCTGCCAGGTAGTCAGGCGCTTACCCTTTGCCTTGTATCCCTTGACGGCGATGAACTGCTCTGCGTCGATCTCCTCCGATCCTCTGAACTCGTCGACACCACCATAAGTCACCTTGATGCGCGGATAGACGGTATCAGTCAGCAGGATGAGCTGTGAGACAGGATTCTCCGACAGCCAGTTCTGCTTCTTCTTCGTGGCGTCCATCAAGAAACGTTTCAGGTATGGATAACCTTGATTATCAGCATCATAGAGGATGGCTGTCCACACTTTCGAGGCGTCGTACTTCTCGATGCGCAGGATGTTCTCTTCGAAATGGTTATTCTCATCGAAGTTGCTCAGATAATAGTCACCGTTTTTCAGAATTACGAGAATCTGGTCTTCGTCGTAGAATTCGCCCAACAGTTGCCCGTGGTCGTCGTAGTTCAGACGCTTCACATCCGGATCGTACCACACCTTGCGGCCTCCGAGTGTAGAGTGTCCCCGACTCTTCAGTCCGATGCGATGCACAGGGAACTTTGTCAACAGATTTCCTTTCGACGTGCGACCTTTGATCATCACCTCCGAGAAGTCCTTATCGACAAATATTTTCCTCAGTTTGGGATTCGGCTCGAGCGTCACCTTGATGATCTCTGCCTCACCGTTGGGGTTGGCGCTGAAGTACATCACCTTCGACCCAGGAGTGCCCTGCGTCAGATCGTACTCTTTGTCACGCGTCATTGTGGTCACGTTGAAACGTTTGATGAAGCAGTTACCCTTCTTGCCATCGCGGTAGACCGCATTATAAGTGGTTCGCGCGTCGTTCTTCTTGAACACGTCGAGATAGAGCACATTCTTGCCCACGAACACCTTTTCTGCCACGCGGATCACTTTGTATTTACCGTCTTTGTAGAAGATGATGATGTCGTCGAGGTCTGAACAGTTGCACACGAACTCGTCTTTCTTCAGACCAGTTCCGATGAAGCCGTCCGTACGGTTGATGTAGAGTTTCTGGTTGGCTTCGGCCACTTTCGAGGCCTCGATGGTGTCGAAATTGCGGATTTCCGTCAGTCGCGGATGGTCCTTGCCGTATTTGTCCTTGAGGAACTGGAACCAGTTGGCCGTCACCTCCACGAGGTTCGCTAAGTCGCGGTCTATCTCCTCAATCTCAGCCTTCAGACGGGCCATCAGCTCTTCGGCCTTTTCCTTGTTGAATTTCAGGATGCGCTGCATCTTGATTTCCAGCAGTTTGAGGATGTCGTCCTTGGTCACTTCACGGATGAACGTGGGGTAGTAGGGCGTCAGTCGCTCGTCGATATGCTCGCAGACCTTGTCCACGTTGGGGGCCTCTTCGAATTTCTTGTCCTTATAGATGCGTTCCTCGATGAAGATCTTCTCCAGCGACTGGAAGTGCAGCTGTTCCAAGAGTTCGCCCTTGCGGATTTCGAGTTCCTGGCGAATGAGATCCTTTGTACGGTCTACGCTGTGGCGAAGCACATCGCTGACAGTCAAGAACTTAGGCTTGTTGTCCTCAATCACGCAACAGTTGGGCGATATGCTGATCTCGCAGTCCGTAAAGGCATAGAGGGCGTCGATGGTCTTGTCTGACGAGACGCCTGGGGCGAGATGCACCTGTATCTCGACGTTGGCAGCCGTCAGATCTTCCACCTTGCGGGCCTTGATCTTACCTTTCTCAACGGCTTTGACGATCGAGTCCTGTAGTGTCTCAGAGGTCTTTGAGAATGGAATCTCACGGATGACGAGCGTCTTCTGGTCCACCTTCTCGATTTTCGCCCTCACTTTGACGGAGCCGCCTCGCTGGCCATCGTTGTATTTCGATACGTCGATGCTGCCAGAGGTGGGGAAGTCTGGGTACAGCTGGAAGGGCTGGTCGTGCAGATAGCTGATGGCTGCGTCGCAGATCTCGCAGAAGTTATGGGGCAGGATTTTCGTGGAGAGTCCGACGGCAATGCCTTCTGCGCCCTGAGCCAGAAGTAGCGGATACTTCACAGGCAGAGTGATGGGTTCCTTGTTGCGACCGTCGTACGACATCTTCCACTCCGTCGTCTTGGGGTTGAAGACGGTGTCGAGGGCGAATTTCGACAGTCTGGCCTCGATATATCGTGGAGCTGCGGCTGAGGAACCTGTCAGGATGTTACCCCAGTTTCCCTGCGTGTCAATCAGCAGCTCCTTCTGTCCCAACTGCACAAGGGCGTCACCGATGGAGGCATCTCCGTGTGGATGGAACTGCATCGTGTGGCCCACGATGTTCGCCACCTTATTGTATCTGCCGTCGTCCATCCGTTTCATCGAGTGCAGGATGCGGCGTTGCACAGGTTTCAGGCCGTCCTCCAGATGGGGCACGGCGCGATCGAGGATGCTGTAACTGGCATAATCGAGGAACCAATTCTGGTACATGCCGCTCAGATGATGCACGGCTGCGGCATCGAAGCGGTTCACGGGTTTATAGTCGGAGTGGCCTTCCTGCTGGCTCTCCGACTCCTGCTGTTCGAGGATCTCATCGTCTTTTGTCTCGTCGTCCATTCTCTTCCTGGTCTTTAGCTTTTCTGCTGCAAAGGTACAAAAAAAAATTGAAACCGCCAATTTTCCTGCAAAATTCTTTTTCAAAGACTTTCCGACGGGGTGATTTTGTCTGAAAATTTCGCAATTTCTCAAATTTTCCGTAATGAATTGGTAATCAATGAGTTATGTGGACTCAGGCTTTACTGCCTTGAAACTGGGAGTTTCCCCTAACTAAAGTCGGACTTTACCCTAACTAAACTCCCACTTTAGTGCCAGTAAACTCCGACTCTGCCCTAGGCAGTCCTGCGGTGTAAATATTTATTACCACAGGATGTTCCTGTCGACTTATGCGCGCTATACATATTTTATATAAGAATTCGGCGATAGTTTTGGCTGTTTCAGAATAATTTTGTAATTTTGCAGCCAATTAAGAAAACAAATAAGACAATGACAGCAAACGAAATTCGCGACTCATTCAAGAAATTCTTCGAGTCAAAGCAGCACGCCATCGTGCCCTCAGCACCTATGGTCATCAAGGATGATCCCACGCTGATGTTTACCAACGCAGGTATGAACCAA
>JAEEGJ010020768.1_pt1 | contig 14227 bp, 13 predicted proteins | sample 8958761 | NCBI WGS metagenome assembly JAEEGJ01 (sample SAMN16246546, study PRJNA631951) | gut metagenome | biome: gut microbiome; feature: rumen; material: RS-attached | host: Bos | place: Iran: Karaj | collected 2018-10 | reverse complement strand
TTCATGCGGTTGATCTCTTCCTCTGACAGGCCGCTTGATGCCTCGATGCGAATCTGCTGCTCCTTGCCTGTAGCCTTGTCCTTGGCTGATACGTTGAGGATACCGTTGGCGTCGATGTCGAATGTCACCTCAATCTGTGGCACACCGCGACGTGCTGGTGCAATGCCCTCAAGGTTGAACTGACCGATAGACTTGTTCTGTGCTGCCATTGGGCGCTCACCCTGCAGTACGTGTACTGTTACGGCTGTCTGGTTGTCAACGGCTGTTGAGAATACCTCAGACTTCTTGCAAGGTATGGTTGAGTTTGCATCGATGAGCTTTGTCATTACGCCACCCATAGTCTCGATACCCAGTGTAAGAGGTGTCACGTCGAGCAGTACGATGTCGCCTACGCCTGCCTCCTTGTTGAGGATGGCACCCTGTATTGAAGCACCTACGGCTACCACCTCGTCAGGGTTAACGCCCTTTGAAGGCTCCTTGCCGAAGTAGTTCTTCACGAGTGTCTGTACGGCAGGGATACGGCTTGAGCCACCTACGAGGATAACCTCGTCAATCTCGTTGTTAGAGAGACCTGCGTCGCGCATAGCGTTCTGGCATGGTACGAGACAAGCCTGTATCAGGTCGTGTGCCAACTGCTCAAACTGTGCACGTGTCAGAGTCTTTACGAGGTGCTTTGGCACGCCGCCTTCAGCTGAGATGTAAGGCAGGTTGATTTCAGTAGATGTAGAGCTTGAGAGCTCAATCTTTGCCTTTTCGGCAGCCTCCTTCAGACGCTGCATAGCCATTGGGTCCTTTGTAAGGTCGATACCCTCGTCAGCCTTGAAGCCGTTAGCCAGCCAGTCGATGATAACCTGGTCGAAGTCGTCACCGCCGAGGTGTGTGTCACCGTTTGTTGACAGTACCTCGAACACGCCGCCGCCGAACTCCAGTATTGAGATATCGAATGTACCACCACCGAGGTCGAACACTGCAATCTTCATATCCTTGTTAGCCTTGTCCACGCCGTAAGCCAAGGCAGCAGCAGTAGGCTCGTTGACGATACGCTGTACGTTGAGGCCTGCAATCTGTCCAGCCTCCTTAGTAGCCTGACGCTGTGAGTCAGAGAAGTAAGCCGGTACGGTGATGACAGCGTCTGTCACCTCCTGTCCGAGGTAATCCTCGGCGGTCTTCTTCATCTTCTGCAGCACCATTGCGCTGATTTCCTGCGGCGAGTAGAGCTTGCCGTCAATATCCACGCGCGGGGTGTTGTTGTCACCGCGGACCACCTTGTAGCTCACGCGCTCCGACTCCTTCGTCACGCGGTCGAAAGTCTCGCCCATAAAACGTTTAATGGAGTAGATGGTCTTCAGCGGGTTGGTGACGGCCTGTCGCTTGGCCGGGTCGCCGATCTTCCGCTCGCCGTTCTCGGCGAACGCCACGACGCTCGGCGTGGTGCGCTTGCCTTCGCTATTGATGATGACGGTAGGCTCGTTGCCTTCCATGACCGCTACGCAAGAGTTCGTAGTTCCAAGGTCAATTCCAATGATTTTTCCCATTTTTATGTTCTCCTATTTTTTAGTTTCTTCAACAATAAGGCGCCGGTGCCTGTCGCACCGACGCCCTACTCTTTAACGAAGATTGTGCCAGCCGCCAAAAACTGACATTGTGGCAGAAAAAGCGCCTAATCGCCCGTCTTTTCCAGCTCAAATATCTTGTCCATCAGTTGCCATTTTGCCGTGGAAGGTGCGTCAGGGTCGCAACCCTGGAACTGCGCCACATAAGCTTCCCACTCGGCCTGCCGGGGCAGCGTCGCCAGACGGGCATTGTCCTTCACGAAGTCGAAATCGTCCACCGTATCCATTATCATAAACAGCTTCCGGCCGCTCCGGAAAATCTGCATGTCGAGGATGCCGACTTCCCGGATGCCCGCCTGAATTTCCGGCCACACGTGCGCGTGCGCTTCGCAATACTTTTCAATCATTTCGGAATCGTCCCGAAGATCAAGGGTTTGGCAATAACGTTTCATCACATTCCGGGTCTTCTGATCACCAAAGGAATCGCGCCCTCGGGAAAACAGCCGCGGCTTTCGCACACAAGCGCCAGATAGCCGCCGCCACCCGCACCCGGCATCTTCCAGGCAAGCACGCCGGGCAGGGCCGAATACTTGTCGATATAGTCCTGGACACCCGGCTGGATCATCGCCGGGAACAAAGCCACCTGCGCTTCAAACGACGCCTTGTATGCCTTAGCGAAACCCGCAAGGTCGCGCGTCAGAATGGCCTGCCAGCAGGCATCGGCCGCAGAAGCCAAAGCCCGTACCTTCTTTTCCGTAATGTCCTTCCCTTCAACGACCGAGCAACCCGGACGTCTCGGGAACATCGGGATCATACATAAATGATCTTCCAGCCAGGAAAGGATAGATTCGTCATAGCAGGTTTCAATCCGTTCCGGCCAGAAATGGCCGTCGTAGTAGTGGCGGCACAGACCCGGGATGCAGATTCCAATGGCATCCTGCGCCCCGCTGATATGCCCGCCATCCCGCTCCGGATGATTCTCGAAACAGAAAACCAGCCTTGCCAGCATCTCCGGATCCATATTGATGGGCAACTGGTACGGCCATATCTTCTTGATCACATTGCGCGTGGATGTCGACAATCCGCAGCGTTCCCGGATTTCGAAAGTCGGCTCCAGCGAAATGGTGATGGCCCAACCGGGGGCCAGGCTCGACACATACGGCTGGTCTATCCAGGTTCCGGCAAGATCCAGACGGGTGGGCAGCTGCGAAGTCGTCTTCTTCAGACTCGTACTGGAACGAGCCTCCAGCCCGTCCTGCGGCACGCGTTTCAACACGACATACTCGATGCCCCTCTCCCGACAGAATGCCCGCTTTTCCTCGCTGCTCCCGTCTTCGTTGACCACGAGGATATCCGGATGCAGCGCTTCGACCGTCGGAACGAAATCCATCACGCCGCTCCCGGCATTGATGAACGCATCTTTCACATAACGGATGCTCTTGACCATAAACAGGCGCTCCTGCTCGCTGTACACGGTCTTGTGATGCTTGTATTCCAGGATCGTCGCATCGGAACCGATGCCGACATACAAGTCGCCATACTGCGCGGCCTGCCGGAAAAACTCCACGTGCCCGCTGTGAAGCAAGTCGTAGCAGCCCGAGACGAATACTTTCTTTACCTCACTCATTTTGCACAACTGTCAGGCCCGGCCCGGCCGGGCATCTCTCCGGCGCAAACCGTAAACCAGTACCACAACAAAACAAAAACAGGGCACGATGAACGAAAGCCCGGGATGACCGCCGTCGATGAACATCGCCTGCAAGGGAGGAAGCAGAGAACCGCCGAGAATGGCCATAATAAGGCCGGCAGAACCGATCTCCGCATCGGGACCGACATCTTTCAGCGCCAGGCCATAGATTGTCGGGAACATCAGCGACATGCAGGCAGACACGGCCACCAGGCCGTACACGCCCACCCGGCCGCCGGCCAGCATCACGACCAGCAACAGCACGATAGCCACAGATGCGAATACGGCCAGCATCCCGGCAGGCTTGAAACGTTTCATCAGCCAGGTGCAGATGAAGCGCGAGCAGCAGAACAGCACCATCGCCACGATGTTGAGCCGTTGCGACAGAATCTCGGCCGCCTGCTCAGGCATTCCCTCACTCATAAACACGTGCGTGCCATATTGGATGATGAAGGTCCAACAGGTAATCTGCGCACCCACATAAAAAAACTGCGCCACCACGCCTTCCCTGTATGCTTTATTGGCAAAAAGACGCCGTACCGACGGGCCGAAATTGCGTGACAATCCGTCCGCCGCGATTTTGCGCACCGGAATCCGCGTCAGCAGCACCAGCACGAAAATCGCGACCAGCACCAGACCGATGGCCGCATAAGGTTTGACCACGACCGAAAGGTCGGCCGCCTTGAGCGCCTCGAACGAAGCGTCATCGAGCGCAGCGCGCTCCGCCGTGGGCATCGGATTCATCCGGGCCTGAATGTAATTCATTGCCACGAACATTCCGCACAGCGAGCCGATGGGATTGAACGACTGGGCAAGATTCAGGCGCCGCGTGGCACTTTCCGGCTCCCCCATCGAGAGGATGAAGGGATTCGCACTGGTCTCCAGGAACGAGAGGCCGCAGGTCAAAATGAAATAAGCCAGCAGAAAAGGCCCGTACGTGCCGATCCGGGCGGCCGGGAGGAACATAAGTGCGCCGACCGCATAGAGGCCGAGTCCCATCAGGATCCCCGACTTGTAACTGAAGCGCTTGATAAACAACGCCGCAGGAAGCGCCATCGCGAAATAACCGCCATAAAAGGCCACCTGGACCAGCGAGCCCTGCGTGACGCTCATCCGGAAGATTTTGCTGAACGACTTGACCATCGGATTGGTGATATCGTTCGCAAACCCCCAGAGCGCGAAGCAGGAAGTGATCAGAATGAACGGAATCAGATAATTGACTCCGTCGCGTGTTTTCAGGATCGAATTGTCTTTCATCGTACAGTCTGCATCAGCATTTTTACACTCTGCCAGAAGACTGACGCTCCGAATACTCCCTGTACCAGCGGGCGAACTTGCGCAGGCCCTCGCGAAGGGTGACTTTCGGCGTGAAGCCGAAGTCGCGCTCGAGGGCGGTGGCATCGGCGTAGGTTGTGGGGACGTCGCCGGGCTGCATGGGGACGAGCTGCTTGTGGGCTTCGAAGTCGAAGTCGGGCGGGAGGACGCCGGCGGCGACGAGTTCTTCCTGGAGAATGTTGACGAAGTCGAGCAGGTTCTCCGGCTGGCCGCCGCCGATGTTGTAGATGGCATAGGGCGGAACGGGCAGACCGTCCTCCCCTTTCCGACGCTCGGGCGCCTTGGCCATCACGCGGACGATGCCTTCGACGATGTCGTCGACATAGGTAAAGTCGCGGCGGCAGTTGCCGTAGTTGTAGATCTGGATGGTTTCGCCGCGGAAAAGTTTGTTGGTGAAGCCGAAGTACGCCATGTCGGGCCGGCCGGCGGGGCCATAGACGGTGAAGAAGCGGAGGCCGGTCGAGGGGATGTCGTATAGCTTCGAGTAGCAGTGGGCCATCAGCTCGTTGCTTTTCTTGGTGGCGGCGTAGAGCGAGACGGGATTGTCGACGCGGTCTTCGACGCTGAAGGGAATCTTCTTGTTGCCGCCGTACACCGAGCTCGAGGAAGCATACACGAGGTGTTTCACCGGATGGTGCCGGCAGGCTTCGAGAATATTATAGAAGCCGATGATATTGCTCTCGATATAGACGTCCGGATTCTCGATCGAATAGCGCACCCCCGCCTGCGCCGCAAGGTTGACGACGATGTCGAACTTATACTCTTCAAACAGTTCCTCGACCAGATCGCGATCGGCGATGCTGCCGCGGACGAAGGTGTAACCGGGATGCCCGGTCGAGCCGGGCATGACGTCTGCTTTCGCGGCCGCGTATTTGTCGGCGATCTGCCGGAGGCGATACTCCTTCAGGGCCGGATCGTAGTAGTCGTTGAGATTGTCGAGGCCGACGATGTGGACGGGATCGGGGCTGTCGAGGAAACGGAGGACGAGGTTGGCGCCGATGAAGCCGGCGCTGCCGGTAACGAGGATGTTCATTATTGTTTCAGGACAAGTTTGCGGCCCTCCCAAAGCCATAGGAATTAGAACTTCCGCCAAACCATCTTGTTGACCACGCCCGTGTACGACTGGATGATTTTGACGACTTTGGTCGAGACGTTTTCATCCACATAGTTGGGCACGGGGATGCCGTGGTCACCCTCGGCGTTCATCGAGACGGCGGTGTCGACGGCCTGGAGGAGCGACTTCTCGTCGATGCCGGCGAGGATGAAGCAGGCTTTGTCGAGGGCCTCCGGCCGCTCGGTCGATGTGCGGATGCACACGGCCGGGAACGGATGCCCGACGCTCGTGAAGAACGATGATTCTTCAGGTAAAGTACCACTGTCGGAAACTACCGCAAAAGCGTTCATCTGCAGACAATTGTAGTCGTGGAATCCGAGCGGCTCGTGCTGGATCACGCGCGGGTCGAGCTTGAAGCCGGAGGCTTCCAGCCGCTTCCGCGAACGCGGATGGCAGGAGTACAGAATCGGCATATCGTACTTCGCCGCCATCGCATTGATGGCGCCGAACAGCGACAGGAAATTCTTCTCCGTATCGATATTTTCCTCCCGGTGCGCACTCAGCAGAATGTACTTCCCTTTCTCGAGCCCAAGGCGCGCGTGCACGTCCGAAGCCTCGATCTCTGCCAGATTTTCGTGCAGTACCTCCGCCATCGGCGAGCCTGTGACATACGTGCGCTCCTTCGGCAGGCCGCACTCCGCGAGGTAGCGGCGCGCGTGCTCCGAATACGCGAGGTTCACGTCGGAGATGATATCGACGATGCGGCGGTTCGTCTCTTCGGGCAGGCACTCGTCCTTGCAGCGGTTGCCGGCTTCCAAATGGAAGATCGGGATGTGGAGTCGCTTCGCGCCGATCACGCTCAGGCACGAATTCGTGTCGCCCAGCACCAGCACCGCGTCGGGCTTGATGGCCACCATCAGCTGATACGATTTGGCAATGATATTGCCCATCGTCTCGCCCAGGTCCGCCCCTACGGCGTCCATGTACACCTCCGGGTCGGCGAGTTTCAAGTCCTTGAAAAACACGCCGTTCAGGTTGTAGTCGTAGTTCTGTCCCGTATGCGCCAGGATCGTGTCGAAATACTTCCGGCACTTACGGATCACCGCCGCCAGCCGGATGATCTCCGGCCGCGTCCCCACGATGATCAGGAGCTTAAGCTTGCCGTTGTTGGCAAAAGAAACGTTGTTGATATTCATATACGTCATGCCCGACCTGATCGGGCATCTGATTTATTCTACCGGTTCAAAATACGTGTCGGGCCGGCCCGGATCGAAGAGCTCGTTGGCCCACATCAGGGTCACGAGGGGTTCCGTGTCGGAGAGATTGATGATATTGTGGGTGTAGCCGGGGAGCATGTGGACGGCCTTGATCTCCGCGCCGGAGACCTCGAAGTTCAGCACCTCGTCGCTGCCGATCCGGCGCTCCTGGATGAGCGCCCTTCCCGAAACCACGATGAAAAACTCCCACTTCGTGTTGTGCCAATGCTGCCCCTTCGTCACGCCGGGGTTGGAGATGTTCACGCTGAACTGCCCGTTGCCGAGCGTCTTCACGAGCTCCGTGAAGGAGCCGCGCGCGTCGGCGTTGGTCTTCAGCGCGAAAGCCACCTTCCGCTCCGGGAGATACGATAAGAACGTGGAATACAGCTTCTTGGCGAACGATCCCGCCGGAATCTCCGGCACGATCAGCGTGGAGCGCTGCGCTTCAAAAGCGTTCAGCAGATCCACAATCTCGCCCAGCGTGGCGCGATGCGTCGTCGGCACGTAGCAGTACGGACCGTTCTTCATCGGGAACACGCCCAGACCGTCGAAATCGCAGCGATGCTCCTCGCCGCGCAGGCAGGCGATCATCTCGTCCACGAGGTCGTCGATATACAGCAGCTCGAGCTCCACCGAAGGGTCATTCAGCGTAAACGGCAGGTCGTTCGCAATCGCGTTGCAGAACGTCGCGACCGCGCTGTTATAGTTGGGCCGGCACCATTTGCCGAACAGATTCGGGAAGCGATACACCAGCACCTTCGCACCCGTGTCGTCACCATATTTCAGGAACAGATCCTCCCCCGCCTTCTTGCTCCGGCCATACTCGCTGTCGCCGAACCTTCCGGTCAGCGAAGCCTGCTGCGACGACGAAAGCATCACCGGACACGTGTTCCCGTGCTCCTTCAACTTCGCCAGCAGCGTCGACGCAAACCCGAAGTTCCCGCTCATAAACTCCTTCACATCCTTCGGCCGGTTCACCCCCGCCAGATTGAACACGAAGTCCGCCTCCCCGCACCACCGGTCCAGCTCGTCGGCCGTCGAGTCGAGGTCGTATTCGAAGACCTCCTCGATGCACCTGTCGCGCCCGGCCTGGGCGGCGTCCGCCGCCGGGCCGAAGCCGTAGTTCCGCGCCTTGCCGTCGCGGATATTCTTCAACTGCGCGCAAAGATTGCGTCCTACGAACCCTTTCGCGCCAGTCACCAGTATTTTCATCCGATTTTTCAGTATTTAACTTTCAAATTTACAAAAATTTTCGTCCGCCCCAGCAAAAATGCGCCCGGCGTCCCCGAAAGTGGGACATCAGACGCATTTTCCCCCTTTTTTGCTCTTGACGTCCCACTTTTTTGGACATCAGGCGCATTCAGCAGCGTTTTACCCGCAGGCCTCTACGAACTTCTTGAACAGCCGCCGGCTCGCCGCATCGTTCCGGAACAAGTACTCCGGATGCCACTGCACCGCCCACAGGAACCGCGCCTCCGGCGCATAAAACGCCTCGATCAAGCCGTCCGGTGTCACCGCCATCGGCTCCAACCCCGGCGCCAGCTCCCGCACCGCCTGGTGATGGAGCGTGTTAACAGGAAGGACGGCGGGGGCCGCGGCAGCCTCGGCTGCTGCCGTGGCCGCGGCGCCGCTGGCCGGCAGGCCAGTCAGGTCAGTCAGGCCGGTCAAGTCGGCCAGAAGCTCCCGGAGCGGGCCCTGAAGGAAAACGGTATGTGTGTCCCGGCCGTAGGGCTTGGCCTGGCGATGAACGATCTCGGATGGATGCTCCGACGGGAGGTCCCGATAAAGCGTGCCGCCCAGGACGGCGTTGATCAGCTGGAGGCCGCGACAGATGCCGAAGATCGGCTTCCCGGCGGCGACCGCCTTCTTGAGCAGCGGCACCTCAAGCTCGTCCCGCCGAGGGCAGGTCTTGATCTTCCCGCCCATATCATCCTGCCCATATAGCGCCGGCGAAACATCCGGCCCGCCCGTAAACAGGAACCCGTCGAACCGCTCCACCATCTCATCAATCGCCACCGACAATGAGCCGTCATTATCCGCCGCCGAACCGTCGCCGTTCGCCGCCGACGGCAACCCGAACGGCAGCACCACCGGCACTCCCCCCGCCTGCTGAATCCCCTCCAGATAATCCGGCAACATCCACACACTCTGCCGCTCCTCATCCCACAACGGGGTCACTCCAATCAAAGGACACATATCACGACGAAATTCTACTAACCTAAACTTAAGGTTAAACAAAACAATGTTCAAATTTACACAAAATCCCCGAGAACTCCGGCAGCCAGCCGGAAAACCTGGCGCAGGATCAGCGGGCTCGGCGTTTCAAGGGTAGTCGGAGGTTGACCGGTTTTCCCCGGCTGGGAGCAGGGAGCCCCTCTTTAGCTCCCTGGCGACCAGACGGGAGAAAACCGCCTCAGTCACCTCCTGCCACGTCCCTCGAACACTCCTGTCGGTCAACCCCAAGCAAACAAACGGTTATCCTCGACAGCCCCGCACCCACTCCCCGAGTCGCCGCACCAATCCCCCAGGCTGGCGGGAGATAACCGCCTCAGTTCCCGCCTGCCCTGCCCAAAAGAAAAAAAAGCCACGCCGAGCCCGCCACTGCCGCGCCTTCCGGTCCAGCAGTTGGACCGGAAGACATGAAAAAGGGGGTAAAACGTTCCCTCCGGTCCAGTTGATGGACCGGAAGGAACACTGAAACCGGAAAACAGGGAGGCCGCCGAGCGGTTATTCCCGGTCGAGGAGTTTGGCGGCGCGTTCGTAGGTGAGGCCGACGATGCGGGCGATTTGATTGACGTTGGAGGAGAATCGGAAGCGGATTTGGCGCATAAGCTCAACCAGCTGATCTTCATTAAGTTCGGCCGGCGATGGCTTACGGAACAAGGAACGGCAGAGGTCGGGCAGCGCGGTGAGGATCGCCTGGTCGCGAAAAGCCGGCATATTGTCGGCACCGGCTTCCTGCCGCAGCTTGGCCTTCTGCGAATTGACCAGAAAATAGTTCATCCGCCGCGGCGTATGGAAAAGCGATTCGACCCAATCCACCTTCACATAGGAGGCCGGGAGGATATACCCGTCCGCGCAGATCACCCAGTCGCCCGGCAAGTCCGCCTTCGAGTGGAGCAGATGATACCGCTCCCGCATGGACAGCTCCGACAAGCGCCGGTCACCCGGGCCCAGCGGGAGATCGCCCGAGCCCAGCGGAACGACCTGAGAAGTTCCGCGCGCCGGGGCCACCGGCTTAGCCCCCGTCCACGTACTCTGAACCTGGAAGAATGTGCGGCCGGTGCCCCAGGGATATTCGGAGGGGTGCGCGCAGATGTTGGCGGCGACGCTGTTCATCTGGACGTAGGCGATAGCGCGTTCGAGGGATTCGCCAAAAGTCGGGACGGGCTCGACCTGCACTCCTTTGCGGCGAAAGATCTCGTGGATGCCGTACTTGTCCCATACGTAGCGGGAATAAGTGCCTTTAAACATCTTGGCGAAATACTCCGCCTGGGCCCTGGTGCCGTAAACGACGAAATGTAAATGATTGGACATCAGGATAAACGCCAGAACAAACAGTCCGGTCTTCCAAGCCAGAACGGCGACGTAATTCATCCCCACGCAAAAGTCGACAGGTTCCCTGAACAGGACATGTTTTTCCAGATGATCGGTCGTGATGAGCCAGTATTCCATATCTCTCGCACATTAAACATTCAAGTCAATCTCCACCCCGGGCGGAACTGGCGGCAGAAAGTCTCTACAAATATACAATCGCGAAAGGCCGTTTTGCAAATTTATTTTGGCGGGAGCGTTCCTTCCGGTCCAGCAGATGGACCGGAGGAAGCAGAAATGGGGGTAAAACGAGCCTTCCGGTCCAGCCGTTGGACCGGAAGGCACGCCACGCGGGTGGGAGGAGACGAAAAAAAAGAATTGCCGCAGGCGAACATGCGGCAATTCTTTAGAATGAGGTTCCCGGTCTGTCGGGAGAAACTGTTAATAGTTCTCGGCGAGGACTTGGAAGTAGCTTTGGGGGTGGTCACAGACGGGGCAGACTTCGGGGGCGGCGGGGCCGACGACGATGTGGCCGCAGTTGGAGCATTGCCAGATGGCGTCGCCTTCTTTGGAGAAGACCACTTTGTCTTTGATGTTCTGGAGGAGCTTGCGGTAGCGCTCTTCGTGATGCTTCTCGATGGCGCCGACCATCTCGAATTTCTGCGCGATCTCCTCGAAGCCCTCTTCGCGGGCTTCGCGGGCCATCCGCGCATACATATCGGTCCACTCGAAGTTCTCGCCGTCCGCGGCGTCGGCCAGATTGGCCTCCGTGCCGGGCACGGCGCCCCCGTGCAGATACTTGAACCAGATCTTGGCGTGCTCCTTCTCATTGGCCGCCGTCTCCTCGAAGAGGTTGGCGATCTGGACATATCCGTCTTTCTTGGCCTTCGACGCATAGTAAGTGTACTTGTTGCGGGCCATCGATTCGCCGGCGAACGCTTCCTGCAGATTCCGCTCGGTCTTGGTTCCTTTCAGGTTGGGCATGGGATTCAGGTATTTTATGATTTATGCAAATATATCAAAAAAAGGTGACTATTTGATGAACGGCCACACCAACGCCCCGCCAATTCCATATCCGATGCGGAAGATCCAGCCCTGCGGCCAGTTCAAGTCGGTGTGGCAGGTGCGGCTGCGATAGATGCCCAACGCATGCAGCGCGTTGTGCGCGGCCCACTCGCGGACCAGCGACTTGAGGGAGCGGTGCGTCCACACCTCGGAGTCGGGGTGCTCCAGATGGATTGCGGCCAGCTTCCGCGCAAACGCGCGCTTGGGCACCAGGAAGGACGATTCCAGGTGGATGTTGTTCGGGGAGACGTTGTATGAGAAGCCTTCAGGCATCGGCCGCTACTGCTGTTATTGCTGCCGCAATTCGAGGATGTCATCCTCCCCCAGTGGCGCGTAGGCGCCGTCCTTGCATTCGAGGAGGACGCTGCCGGATTCGAGGCACTCGAGGGAGTGCCAGCGGCCTTTTTCCACATTGAGGCAGCGCAGGTCGCCGCGGGCGTCGAGGACGACCGATTCGGTCTTCCGGCCGGCGTCGTCGTAGAAGTGCCAGCAGATCTTGCCGCGGAGGATGGCGACGGTCTCCGACGAGGCGCGATGCCGATGAATCGGCAGCACCGTGCCGGGCTCCAGTGCATTGAGCATCCGCTGCGACTGGTCGTCCGCGGAGTTTCGCAGATCCATATTCATCCGCAGCCGAGGCGACGCCTTCGCCGCAGCGGTGAGTTGGTCGAGAATCGTCTGGTCGATGGTCATGGCCTAAGTGCTCCCAGGGCGCCCCCCTACTTCACAATATTCGGAATCCCCTTCAACTCATTCTGGATGTACTCCAGCGAGGCGATCTTGGCCTTGGTCTCTTCGAGATTCAGGCGACGGGTGTTGTCGGAGTTGAATTCGTCGATGGTGGCGCGTTTCGTGTCGCCATCTTTGAAATACTTGTCGTAGTTCAGGTCGCGGTTGTCGGCGGGGACGGCGTAGAAGTTGCCCATGTCGATGGCCTTGGCGGCCTCTTCCTTGGTCAGCAGCGTTTCGTACATTTTTTCGCCGTGACGGATGCCGATCACCTTGATGTCTTCCTTGCGGCCACCGAAGAGCTCGCAGACCGCCTCGGCCTGCGTCTGGATCGTACAGGCCGGCGCTTTCTGGACCAGAATGTCGCCGTTGCGGCCGTGCTCGAAGGCGAAGAGCACGAGATCCACCGCCTCTTCGAGGCTCATAATGAAGCGCGTCATCTTCGGCTCGGTAAGGGTGATGGGGTTGCCCTTGCGGATCTGGTCGATCCAGAGCGGGATCACGCTGCCGCGCGAGCACATCACGTTGCCGTAGCGGGTGCAGCAGATCTTCGTGTCGCCGGAGAGGCGCGATTTGGCCACGGCGATCTTCTCCTCGATGGCCTTGCTGATGCCCATCGCGTTGATGGGATACGCGGCCTTGTCGGTCGACAGGCAGATCACGCATTTCACGCCCGCGTCGATCGCCGCGTCGAGCGTGTTGTCGGTGCCGATGACATTCGTCTTGACGGCCTCCATCGGGAAGAACTCGCAACTCGGCACCTGCTTGAGCGCCGCCGCGTGGAACACATAGTCCACGCCCTTCATCGCGTACTTCAGCGTGCTCTTGTTCCGCACGTCGCCAATGTAAAACTTGATTTTGTGCGCCACCTCCGGCATCCGCGCCTGGAAGTCGTGCCGCATATCGTCCTGCTTCTTCTCGTCGCGGCTGAAGATCCGGATTTCGCCAATATCAGTGCGAAGGAAACGGTTCAGCACCGCGTTGCCAAAGCTGCCGGTACCGCCGGTGATGAGCAGGGTTTTGTCTTTGAAAACGGTCATATGGATTCAATATTATTGTTGTCGTTATTAGCTTGCAAATGTAGCGATTATTTCATACACATTCGTCTCCTTCCGCCGGAAGCCGAGCGATTGATACAACGCGTTGGCAGCAACCCGCTGCGGACGGGAGGTCAGGTAGATCTTCGTGCCAGCCGGGAGTTCTTTGCGCGCGTAGCCGAGGACGTACTCCATAAGGCGCCGCCCCAGTTGCTGGCCCCTGTAGGACGACAGGACCACCACATCTTCGATATGCGCCTTGCAGCCGGTCGGGCTGGCGGTCACGCACAGCGAGGCACAGCCCACGATGCGGGGGCTGGCCTCCACATCGTGGCCGGCCGGCAGCGCGCCGTCCAGCATCGCGAAGAAATGCGTGCCCGGCGCCTCAACAGCGCGCCGGACCATCTCCGACGTAACCGCAATTTCGGGATCGAGCTCGCGCATCAGCGCCAGAATCTCCCCTATCTGGGCGTCGGTGACGGATTGGAGGCGGATGATTTCCATTGTTGTTGTTTTTTGGAAGGTGTCGGTGAGCAAATCGAGGCTTCCTGCTCACGAGGGGGCTCCTGCGGCGTTACCCCTTCAGCGAAAGGTATGGTTTATCTTTCTCATCCCTTTCGTTGCCAGATTTTGCCCAAAACCCGGCTTTTTGTGCAGCGAAAGGGACGGGATGGATGAATGGTGCCTCTCGCTGAAGGTATAAGGCGCACCGTATACAGCGAACTTTGTCGGGCTTTAGCTCAATTTCTCTACCGGCACCTTCATCACGACCTTCTTGACTGGAGCGCACTTGCCGCCGGGGGCGAGGCCGGGTTCGTGGGCGTCGTCAGGGAAGACGACGAGGAAGTAGCCGTTGCCGATGACCAGGTCGGCGCCGGGGAAGCCGGCGGCAGAGCTGTCGGCGCCGGGGCAGTCGGCGTAGCGGGCGGCGTCTTTGGATTCGTCGTACGGGATGGTCTCCGTCACTTGCGGGAGGG
>JAEEGJ010020765.1_pt1 | contig 14229 bp, 13 predicted proteins | sample 8958761 | NCBI WGS metagenome assembly JAEEGJ01 (sample SAMN16246546, study PRJNA631951) | gut metagenome | biome: gut microbiome; feature: rumen; material: RS-attached | host: Bos | place: Iran: Karaj | collected 2018-10 | reverse complement strand
TAACGACGTTCACCAGAACAGATAGTCCGTCTGGGGGCTGCCTATTTCCTGATGCTCTGCTTCAGCTTCAGAATACGACGCACGCTCTCGTCAATGCGCTGCTCTGTGATTTCATCGGCTTCTACAGCCTTCCAATCAAAGGGGCAGGACTGTCCCTATGATTGAAATGATCACTACCGTAGCTTTTGCAATGTAAATTTGGAGAATTGGAAAATAGTTTGTATCTTTGCGCCAAGAAATTAGAATAAAGATGGAAGAGAACGACATCATGATAGCAGCGGAGCCTGCCGCAGCATTGCTGAGTGAGAACGTTAGAAAGAGCGGACTCCTTAGTCAGGTAATGAAATTGAGTCAGCCTGACAAGGTAGCTTTAATCGCATATCTCAGCAAGGATGTGGCAAAGGAGGAATCTTTCAAGGCTGATGAGTTTGGCAGAATCAAACTGACTCCGGAAATGAGAGATGCAGTCGTGAAGGCTGAGCGTGATTATGAGGATGACAAGTGCTTCTCTGAAGCTGACTTTAAAGAGAGATTTGCTAAATGGCTTTAGAAATCAGCTTTGATTGAATCGCGTTGATTTCAATGCATGTTCCATGTATGTTAATAGTTGGGCTATCATTTAACATGCCTCAAACCACGATGTGCAAAGGGTTTGAGGCATGATATGTTAATAGGTTAATAGTTTTCTTGCAAAAACCTTTTTCCTTTTCCTTGGCTGTTTGTTAGAAATAGTAAAAAGCTGCCTGTGCCCTCCATTATTTATACGCAATCTTGAAATAGTTGAGCAATAACTTGTACTGGTCTTGAGCCGTCAGACAGGTATCCATAAGGAAACCGTTGACGTGGCCCCACTCTTTCAAGCCACGATAATAGAACATTTTAAGCTCGTCGGTGATAATGAAAGGGACAATACCATTAGCCAGACACTCCTTGAATAGGAGCAAACGGCCAACACGACCATTGCCGTCCTGGAAAGGATGAATCTGTTCAAAACGTACATGGAAATCGATGATGTCTTCCAGCGTCTTTCGCTTGTTGTGATTATAGGTGGAGAGCAAAGCCTTCATCTGCTGATGCACCTCCTTAGGAGAACAAGTCTCCTGTCCGCCGACTTCGTTTGGCAGTCGTTTATAATCGCCAACAGCAAACCAGTCCTTTCGGCTATCTGATGTGCCACTCTTCAATAGTAGATGGAGTTGTTTGATGAAACCCTCTGTCAACGAGTCCTCTGTATGGTCAATGATATAGTCGATACATCGGAAGTGGTTAACTGTTTCAACAATGTCGTCAACATTGACGGATTCATCGGTAATGCCAATGGTGTTCGTCTCAAAGATATAGCGTGTCTGATCGTGCGTCAGGCGACTACCTTCTATATGATTGGAGTTATAAGTCAGGTCAATCTGTGTACGATGATAGATACCACCCTTCAGCCTCGCCTCTTTCTGTTCTCGCAGTACTGCCAATAGAGGTGACACCTTCTTCTTCTTGACTGCACCTCGCTGTGGCATAGCAGCATCGGCTGGGATGTTCCACGTCTTGCCAACGAGAAATGCACCATCAATCTTTCCGTTCGCACAATAGTTGCGAGCCGTTCGCTCCGAAATGCCATATTTCTCGGCAAATTGCATTACTGATATATACTCCATCGGTCAAATAGTACTCACCATTGCCCTCTATCGGCAAGTTATTAGTTCGTTTTCAACTGCAAATATACTACTTTTTGCCGATAGCGGCAAGTTTTTACCTATTTTTCTTGCAAAAACCTTTTTCCTTTTCTTCATATTCTGCTTCCATTTCTTTAAGCTTATTTGTCATCTTCTCAATCAGTGGTACATAGTACTTGTGTACTTCCTCGGCTGTAGGCGTGTGGCCACCAGGGAAATGAAACGAGTGAGAGTAGTACTGTAGGAATAGTGGCTCATAATGTGCCAGCGTGTCTTGTTCACCGAAGATGCCCCAAATACGATCCTTATAGGCTGGAATGTAGGTGTCAAACTGATGTGCCTCCATCTCTGTAAACTCAGCAATTAGCTTTTCATCGATTATGAAGTCCTGCTGGCCATCTTTGCGAGGCGATTTATATTGATGTGCGCCAATTCGTGGCTTCAGGAATTCAGTCATCTTAAAATGTGGATTGCCCAGCAATGCCGGCAGGCCGAGTGTTGAGGCTATCATCTGCGCATAGAACGAACCACAACTATTGCCCACCAATGCATCAGGCTTCTCACGGTCTATCAAGTCACGGATATAGTTGACAGCTTCCTTCGGATGCATTGGCAGGTCTGGCGTCAGCACCTCTACCTTGTCTTTTAGGGCCTCCTTCAATGCTATAGCAGGCACACACTGGCCACTGGCATAGAACCCATGTAAGAATAGTATTTTCTTCATAATAATCAGGAGTTTCCTATTATAAAATCTGCTGCGAAGATACGAAAAATCTTCCATACCACCAGCGATACGGAGGATTCTTTTGTGTTTAATTAGGAGTTTATTGATTTCAATGGGCTCTTTGAGCGCATTGCAGATGTGTCAATAAGCCTATCGGCGGATCTGTTATCTGTCTGATTTATAGTATTTTGACTCTCCTATCCTGTGTCAATAGCGTATTGCCTCTTGACAAAGCGGATTTTCTTTTGTACCTTTGCATCGACATACTTATCAATCAAGAGTGTTAATCCAAAGGAATGGAGTCGCCAGTTGGTGTCAAGGGGCGCAAATGGCAGGCAGCTGACGACTCCGTTATTTTTAAAAAGAATGAAACTATGAAAACAAGAATGACTAAACTTTCCTTGCCTGTTTGTTGGAAAAGTTGTACCTTTGCAGACAGACATACATTAACCAAGAGATAAAGGACGAGTTACTCGAGAATATTAAAAATATGCTCCATAAAAATGAATAGAAAACTGAAATCATTGATGCAGCAATTACTGCAAAGCCCAAAGCGTTTTCCTTTTGAGTTCGCCTTGGGAATAGTGTTCTTTATCATAGCAGTGTGGGACAGTGAGTCATCCACATGGAATGAGACATCGGCACGGATGGAGAGCGTAGTAAACAGTGACATCTTGTGGTTCTTCGTTCCGTTGATGGTGTTGACTTTCTGGCTCCATCGTGTTAACCGTTGGGCCTACATTGCATCGTCCTTCCTCTTCCTGCCCCTGATGGCTCTCGACCTGAAGCCGTTCCTGTGGACTTACGGTTTTGGATTCACCTACGTCTTAGCAGGTATTCTGTTGATAGTAGGCAACAAACGGATGAACAATCGCCCGTTTGCGGCTCATGCTCTGCATGTGGTCACTCAGATGTTCTTCGGCTTACTCATTACCCTCATTCTCAATTTAGCGGTGATAGCTATTGTGGCCTCGTTCTTCTACATCTTCGGCATTGATGAGCCCCAGCATCTCTATGAACATATCATCCAGTTTATCTGGTTTGTACTGGCTCCGCAGGTATGTTGCACGCTGATTCGTCAGAACGAGGACGAGGTTACAGAACCCTTCAAGATTCTTAGGCTCATTCTAAACTTCATCCTCTCGCCAGCCGTTATCATCTATACCGTCATCCTCTATACCTATTTTATAAAGATAGTCTTCGAGTGGGACTTGCCCAAAGGCGGAGTAGCTTGGATGGTAATGGCCTTCATCACGGCTACATTGGTAGGTCGCGTGGCACAGTCGATACTCAGTCAGCGTTATTACGACTGGTTCTACAACCGTTTCACGCTGATAGCCATTCCACCGCTCATCATGTATTGGATAGGTTCCATCTATCGCATCCGTCTCTATAGCTTTACTGAGAGCCGTTTCTACCTGATGGTGGCAGGTTTGCTGATGACCATCTTCGTTGTAATGCTATGGAAGGAGCGCACCCGTAAGTACCAGCTTATGGCACTTATCTTTGGTGCAGCTATCATCCTCTTCACCTATATCCCTGGCATTTCTGCCAAGAGCATCGGACTGAGTTGTCAGAAGCAGCGACTCACCCAGCTTATTAGCGAAATGAAACTGACAGATGCCAAAACGGGCAAGTTGAATGATGAGCTCGACATGAGGCGCATCAAACAGGACAGTCTGTTGTGCGAGAAATACAAGGATGTCAGCAGCGTCATACACTATGTCCGCAATGAGATCGGAACCGATGAGTTTGAAAAACAATATGGCGAATGGTCGCACTCGGAATATAGTTTCGACTATGATAAGAAAAAGACAAAATACTCTATATGTATTGACGACAACCCTTATACTTATACAAGGAGAAAGCCTGTAGAGTTAGGCGACTACACCATTATGCTTCCTGAGAAGGATTATGATTGTGATTTCGAAAATGGAATTTTCACCGTTAGCCGAGATAAGGGCGCTGTCGTCCTTGAATACCCCATCAATGCGATGATTAAGAAGGACACGATGCTGCTGCATCATCCTGAGCAACTGCTCACCTATCGTAATGACTCGCTTATGATGGTACTCCATAGTATCAGCATTGATGATACCATTGTGACAGATGTCATCAGGTTCTCAGATTTCCAGCTGTTTAAGAAAAAGTAGTAGATTACCTAAACCCCAATTATTACAATACTGAAATAAAACAATGAGTAAAACATATTTATACTGGGGGATTATATTGATTATTGGTATTGGGGTCTTCTTTTCATTATCATCAAATGATGATATTAAATTAGGCAACAACTATGTATATGATCCTGAACATCGTCATATAGTGGGAGAAATAGATATCCCACCGGTTGTTGGCGATTACAAATACAATGAAAGGTTTATAGTTGCAAAACAATTTCCGACCTCTGTTGATAATATCATTTATGACAAGATGAAGTATAACTACTATCTTGGCAGAGATACCATTTATTATTGGATTATTGATAAACAAACAGGAAAAGTATGGGGTCCTATTGATTATAATAAATACAATTCTTTAGCTAAGGATCTCAACATTCCTGTGTCTTTTATATTTAAGAACTCAAAGAAACAATAAGATAAAGTGCTCAGAATCAATATTATGACTCAATGTGGATAGCCCCTGCCCCTCTGATTGATTGGCGATGTGGTCGCCATTTTTAATCAGTGCTGCAGCCTCGGCAGCAGTATAAGCCATAACAGTCTATTATGTGTAAATTTGCAAATTTGGCTGCAAAAATACTAATTATTTCTGATATTATTTCCAAAAGTACAAATTTTCTTTGTACCTTTGCAGTCGATTAAAATTCAACTACAATGAAAAATATGCTATTTATTCTGACATGTATGCTGCCTATGCTGGCTCATGGCCAGTGGCGCATCGGTGTCAACGGCGGTGCAGACGTCAACCACTTCATCGTCGACAAACATTATCAGACGGACTTTCAGTACAAGGACCGCTGGGGACTCACCCTGGGCATCATGGGACAGTACGACGTCAACCAGTGGCTGGGCGTACGTGCCGAACTGGACTGGACACAGAAGAACTATCGCCACACCCGCGAAACGAAACAGCTCTTCAACTACAAGTACGTCAACAACTACCTGCAACTGCCCGTCATGGCGTCGTTCAGCTTTGGCGGCCAGAAGGTGCGCGGATTCCTGAACACGGGTGTCTATGGCGGCTACTGGCTGAACAGCAGTCGCGAGGGTTACGACACCAACACGTTCTCAGGCAGATCATTCGACTTCAGCGAGGACATCACACTCGACAGCGAGCGTGACCAGCGCTGGGACTTCGGTTTCGTGGGCGGTGCCGGCGTGGAGTATCGCTTTGCCAGCCACTGGGCTGCACAGGTGGAGATGCGCTACTACTACAGCACGGTGAGCACGCAGAAAGACTATATGCGCAACCAAGACCCACACTACAACGGCACGCTGGCGCTGCAGGCCGGCATCTGGTATTGCTTCTAAGCAGAGAGAACAAGAATAACACATCATCATTAAAGGGATTATACAGATATGAACAAACTATACACACTGCTGGGAGCACTGCTCCTGACGCTTAGCGTCACCTCGTGCCACGACGACGCCGACACGCTTGTCAACTACTCCTTCAACGACAATTTGGCATTCGCAGAGGCAGAGAACAGCTACGCTGGCAAGTTCCGCGTGCTGTGGAACGGACTGAACCAATACTACACACTCTGGGACTACGAGAAAGCATACGGACTGGACTGGGATCAGGTCTACGACACCTACCTGCCACAGTTTGAGGCACTCGACGAACAAGAGACGGTGACTGACGCTGAACTCACCAAACTGCTGAAGGCGGTGGTGGCCCCGCTGCACGACGGACACATGTACGTGCAAATGAAAAATCACCAGACTGGTAAATACGTAGACGCTTCTCCATCGGAGGCTCGCTATGTGATCCGCGAGGACGTTGAGGCCTCCGAGGGTTTCGAACCCGAACTCAGCGGCTACAAGGACAATGGCAGCTTCAAGGAACTGCAGGAGTACGACTCGCACGTCAATGCCCAGCTGAATGCAGTCTTCGAGACGAAGGGTAAGGGCTACATGTGGGTCACGGACAAGATTAACGAGCTGGAGGCCAAGAGTCAGCAAACGGACGGCGACGCCATCATGCTGAAGGGACTGAATTACTTTAAGGAGCAGTTCCTGAAGATATATTTCATGCGGTTGAGAGAGAGCGAGAAACTGCCCCTCTACAACCAGTTGGCCACAGAGTGTGCCTATCTGGACATCCCAGGTGTGGAACTTATCAACACAGGATTCGTCGACGCCGGCATCAGTGTGAAGTACGCACTGACCTCGGACAACATTGCCTATTTCTACTTCAGCGACTTTTCGCTGACGCCCTATCTGAACAGTTATGCTGTTCAAGAGTCGTTCCCCAACCTTGACGACAGCACGGCAGAGAAGATTGCCCATGTCAGCAAGGTGTGGACGGCATGGTTTGATGCCATCCAGACGCTGCACAAGAGCGGACAGCTGAAGGGCGTCGTCGTCGACGTGCGCAGCAATGGAGGCGGCATGATGAGCGACGAGCAGTACGTGCTGGGCAGTCTGCTGCCTGCTGGTGGATTCCAGTGCGGATGGGAGCGCTACAAGCGTGGCACGGGGCGCTACGACTATTCGCCGCTGATGCCTATGCATTGCGCAACTATGGAGGAGCCCCACGAGGTCATTGACGACGTTCCAGTGGTGGTGCTGGCCAACTGCCGCTCGGTGAGCATGTCGGAACTGACGTCGCTCATCGTCAAGCAGATGCCCAACGGCCGACTCATCGGCAAGCGCACCTATGGCGGACTGTGCGGACTGACTGGCAACGAAGAGTCGTCAGACAACTACTCCGGCAACATCGGTGTGGAGAATGTGACGCCCGTCTATGTCTATCTACCCACAGCGACCACGTTCACCATGGACAAGGAAATACTGGAGGGCGTTGGCGTGACACCCGACATCGAGGTGGACCTGAAGGATTCGGAGGACCAAAGCGACTCGCAGCTGGACCGTGCCTTGCAGTACATACGTACCGGCAACTGACTGGTGTGTCCCTCTGATTGGTCGAAGAGGGTTGGGCCATCCGCAAACCTCGCAAGAAGAAATAAAAAAATCCTCCAAGTATCTGCTTGGAGGATTTTTTGTGTCATTCTGTTTTATTTTGTAAATGTGACAGTACCAACATCAGAAGTCACGCCATTCTTGACTTTGGTAATCTTAATATAACCTTCAAATCCCTTTCCACTGATGAAGTTTTCCAGATGCTTCTTGTAAGTACTCAGCACCCTGCTGTCAGCAGCAGTAGCTCCGCCATCTACAAATTCCTGCAAGCTTGCGTCAGCATCTTTGACGGAAGTAATGAAATTAATGAGAAGCATTTGATCACTTTCTGGCAGCTGGGCAACAGTTTCTGGCTTGGAATATTCAGAGAAATATTTACCCTGAAATTTCAATGTATTGTTGAAATCTTCTCTCACATAACCGACTTTTTCATAGCCGCCTGATGGAGTATCATCATCATCACCGCATGACTGCACACACAAACCCATCACTGCTACCAGCAGCATGAGCATCATAGACTGAATTTTCTTCATAATTTACTGTTATTAAATATTAAAATCGCAGCAAAGATAGTCATTTCGTCTGAATAATGCAAATTTTTATCCAAGAAAAATTACCTAACGCACCAAGTTATTTGGCATTAATCTCTTTAATCAGTCTGTCTGCATGTCCCCAACGGTCCATCATGAACAGCATGTAGCGGACATCGACATTGATGGTACGTGCCAGCTGACGGTCGAAGAAGATGTCGCTGGCCAGCGAGTCCCAGTTGCCGTCGAAGGCCAGTCCCAGCAGTTCGCCCTTGCCATTGAAGATAGGTGAGCCGGAGTTACCACCCGTGATGTCGTTGTTCGAAAGGAAGCAGAGCTGCATGGTACCCGTCTCCTTGTCGCCATAAGGACCGAAGTCGTTGCTGGAGAGCAGTTCGTGCATGATAGGCTCAGCATAGTACTCTACGTTCTGGTCGGCCTTCTGCATCTTCTCCCACAGCGAGCGGGCGGTGGTGTAGTAGCCTGAGGGTTTGCCGTCCAACAGATATTCACCAACCTGTCCGTAGGTCATACGCATGGTAAAGTTGGCATCCGAGTAGTTGGGCAGGTCCTGTTCCATGCGCAGCTTGGCGGCACAGAGCCACTGTTCTTGCTGCTCGATGCTGTCGGCAATAGCCAGCAGGTCGGCGCGCAGGATGGCGCGCAACTCGATGAGGTCTTGACCATAGACAACGCCAGGGTCTTTGTCGAACTTCTTCTTATTGATATACAGTTTCTTACCGCTCTTCATCAGCATGGACTTGTCGTAGACGTAGTCGACATAAGCACGGTAGTCGCCCTTGAAGTCGCGGTCGATGGTCTTAAAGACATCGATATGGTATTTCTGGTCGACATGCTGGCGGTAGTTCTTCATCATGGCAGCCAGCAGTTCGCGGTCGGTCTCCTGATCCCACTCCTTGCTATTGTCGTCGAAGGTGACATACTGTTTTTTCTTCTTGTCCTTGGGTCCTTGTACGGCAATGCCGCTATGCACTCTCTTGGCACGCACTGACAGCTGGTCGCACTCGCGGCCCCAAGTCTCGTTCCAATAGTAGAGCGCACGAACACTTTGGAAACGCTGCTGGTAGAGCTTTGCCAACTTGTCGAAGTCGAGTTTACCCTTCAGATAGCCTGTGCTGTCCTGCCACTGGCGAATCTTGTTCTCAAACTGTCGCTTCTGCTGGATGAGTCCGATGGAATCGATACATTTGTTCATACCGATGGAGTTCTTCCAGTAGTTGCTGCTGTGGGCATACTTCGACTCATACTGGATACGGATGGCCTCCGAGCTGAGCATGCGGCGCCACATAATCTCCTGCTTGACACCACGAGCCTGCACCATGGTCTTGTTCATGGCGTCACGGCGTTCCTGGATGCCGTAGCTTGACAGGTAGCGGCTGGTACTGCCAGGATAACCCATAATCATAGCAAAGTCGCCAGGCTTGTAGCCCTGCAGACTGACGGGAGCCCACGATGCGGGATGGTAGGGCACGTTGTCCTTAGAGTATTTGGCAGGACCATTGGTCTTGGGGTCGGCATAGATGCGGAATACCGAGTAGTCGCAGGTCTGGCGCGGCCACATCCAGTTGTCGGTCTCACCACCATACTTACCCATCGACTTGGGAACGGTGAATACCAGACGAACGTCGTAGAAGTCGCGGTAGGTAGTCATATAGTATGCATTACCCTCATAGAAAGGCTTCACCTCGACACGCAGGGTAGAGTCCTGCTGGTGAATCTCTTTCTGCCAGGCATTCTCCAGTGAGTCTACATACTCTGCCTGACGGTCCATGTTCATACCTTTCAGCTGCGGTACAATCTTGTCGGTGACATCCTTCTGCTCAATCATGAAGCTGACGAAGATGTCCTCGTTGGGCAACTCCTCTTCATAGCTTTGGGCGACAAAGCCATTGAGCATGTAGTCGTGCTCTACGGTAGAGTGGCGGCGGATAGCGTCGAAGCCGCAGTGGTGGTTGGTGAAGACCAGTCCGTTGGGCGACACGACGACACCTGAACAGTAGCCACTGAAATTGATAACATTGTTTTTGATGGCGTTATCCGACTGATACAATTGTTCCATAGGCAGCTGGAAACCCTCCTGCTGCATCTGTTGAAAGACAGCATCCGGCAGGTTGTAGAGTGTCCACATACCCTCGTCGGCTTTAGCCATAAGCGAACAGAGACACATCAATGATAGCAAAATCTTTTTCATATCTTACATTAATTAACGTTTATATTTATTTGAAATAAACAGGAATTGCTATGTTTTTTGTTTTAACATGAATTATCATGAATTGACCATGAATTTATCATGAATATTATTTTGGGGTAATGTGTGAGCGATTTCTGTTTATTTAAAGAAAGGCTCCATGTTTTTGTCGAGTAATATACATTCATTGGTGTCTTCATCGTATGCATATCGCTCACCCTGCAAACTTTCTTGTCCAAAATTAATGAGCAGTCCTATCGGTTTCTTTGTCAGTCGCAAATAATTGAATAACTGTGCCCGATGGGCAGAATTTAGCTCGTCAACCGATTTCAATTCTACGACGATGTCATCAACGAGGATATCCATCTGATAATGTTTTTCCATAAGCTGTCCCTTATAGTAACATGCTATTGCTTTCTCTCTTTCGTTCTCAATACCACGACTAAGCAATTCAAGATGCAAGGCCTCATTATAGACAGGTTCTAACAAGCCCCAATTCATTTCGCTATGAACCTCCATTGCAGCTCCGATAATCTTATATACGATATCTTTGTATTTCTTAGCGTCCATCTCTTCATATAATAATTTCTGGAAAATTCATGTTCAATTCATGATAATTCATGTTATAATAAAACCATCATTTCTTGTTAAAGTATTTGCCAATTACTGGTATGTTCCGTAAAGGCAAGTCCTTGTGGATGATGTAAACCACGAAGAGGGCAATGCACATGGTGTTGAATGCCAGGGAGGCAAGGCCCAACTGGAAACGTGCTTCATGCAAGTACATTATTGTTGTCAGGAAGGCGGTGATGAGCACATATGTGGCAATGTCCTTCATGGGATAAGGTATGGGGTTCTTCTTCTGCCCTACAACATAGCTCAGCACCATTGCCGTGCCATAGCCAGCGACACCACCCCACGCACAGGCCCAGTAGCCGTACTTGGGGATGAAGACAAGATTGACGGCAAAGAGCACGATGCAGCCTGCCAACGAGAACCAAGCACCATAGATGGTCTTGTCGATAAGTTTATACCAGAACGACAAGTTGAAGTAGACACCCATCATAATCTCTGCTGCCATCACAATAGGTACTACGCCCAAGCCCTCACGGTAGTTGGCGCCTAAGATATATTGCAGCAGGGGCATCCAGCCCACGACGCAAAGGTAAGCCAGCAGTGTGAAGATGAGGAAATACTTCATGGCGGCAGCATAGTACTCCGTCTTGTCGGCATCCTTCGACTTGGCAAAGACGATGGGCTCGTAGGCATAGCGGAAGGCCATGGTGATCATGGCCATAATCATTGCAATCTTCACACACGAGCCGTAGTCGCCCAACAGGATGTTGGCCTGCTCTTGGTCGGGATAGACCAGCGGGAAGAGAATCTTGTCGGCCACCTGGTTCAGGATGCCTGCGATACCCAGTATCAGGATGGGCCATGAGTAGCTGAACATCTGGCGCAGCAGCTGGCCGTCAAACTTCCACTGTATCTTCAGCAGATCTGGTATGAAGAACAGGGTGATGAAGGCCGTACACAGTAGGTTGATAAAGAACACATAGAACACCGACGTTTTGCCAAGGAACACGAAGTAGAGTACGTTCAGTCCGATGTTAAAGACGATGAACAGCATTTTCAGCGATGCAAAGCGCACGGCACGCTTCTGGAAACGCAGGAAGCTGAACGGGATGGCTTGCAGGGCGTCGAGGGCTACCACCACGCCCATCATCAACAGATAGTCTGGGTGCTCCGTATAGCCGAGGACATTGCTGATAGGTGTTATCAGTCCGAACAGCAGCAGCAGGAACAGGGCAGTCAATGAACCCACCACGGCCATTGCCGTCGTGAACACCGTGTCGGGCTTGTTCTTCTCGTCGTTGGCAAAGCGGAACAGGGAAGTCTCCATACCAAAGGTCAGCAACACCAGTATCAGCGCCACATAGGCATAGACATTCGTGCTGATGCCATAGTCGCCCGTCTCGTGTGGCATGTAGTAGGTGTATAGCGGCACCAGCAGGTAGTTCAAGAACCTGCCGACGATGCTCGATAGTCCGTAGATGGCCGTGTCCTTGGCCAGCGATTTCATGTTTGCCATAGCTGCATAATATTTAGAAGCTGCTCAGCCACGCCTTCAGCTCCAGCATCATCTCCAGATGGTAGGCGAACGACTGGCGGATGCCGAAGCCGTGACCTCCCGAGGGGTAGATATGCATGCTGGCAGGCACCTTATTGGCATACAGCTCCTCATAGTAGTTGAGGCTGTTGACGGGGGGTACTGCCTTGTCGTCGTGAGCCAGTGCCAGGAAGGCGCGTGGTGTGTGGTGACCTATGTGCTGCTCGTTGCGGTACTCGTTCACCAGTTTGCGCTTGGGCTTCTTGCCCAGCAGGTTGTCGCGCGAACCCTGATGCGTCACGCCCTGCTCCATCGAGATGACGGGGTAGAACAGTATCTGGAAGTTAGGCATGGCGTCGCCTGTGGCGTGGGTGGCAACGGTAGAGGCCAGGTGGCCACCTGCCGAGAATCCCATGATGCCCACATCCTTTGTGTTGATATGCCACTGCTGGGCATTGCGGCGTACCAGTCGTATAGCCTCTTCGGCATCCTCGCCAGGCACCTGCCAGACACCGTGTGGCATGCGGTACTTCAGCACTATCAGGGCAATACCCTGACTGGTGAAGAACGGTGCCCACTCATGTCCCTCGTGATCCATGGCCAGATGGGTATAGCCACCACCAGGACAGCACACTACGGCACGTCCCGTTGCCTTTTTCTCGTTGGGCAGGTACACCCATACCTTCGCCATGTCCTTCGGGTCGTTGTTACTCGTCTTCGGACCTTCTGGCCACAGATTCATCTCTATCGGCTTCTGTGCCGTAGCGCTCATCGCCACTAACATCATCGTCATTAACAGTAGTTTCTTCATATCGTTTATCATGTTTTTTTATATTTCATATAAATTTGGTGCAAAGGTACTCATTTTTTCTGATATGAGCGCAAATTACGTAAAAAAATGAAAGAAGCGTGTGTCGGCATCTGCTACATGATATACACTTTACGTAAACGTTTGAGTGCTAAAATAATTGGTCGCTGGGGACATGGAAACTAAGAAATATGTACTTTTGTGGGCAGAAAACAAAACTACTAATGATGATAGAACTACCTTTACTGAAGAAAACAGCAGTCCTCTTGTGTATGGGGGTATTGACAGTGATGCCCGTTGCGGCTAATGACATCCATGTAGCCACTACTGGCGACAATAATAATGCGGGTACGCAGGATGCTCCGTTGCTCACCATCGACAAGGCCATGGAAATCGTGCAGCCTGGCGACCGTATCTTGGTACATGAGGGTACCTACATGATTACCAAGCGTATCAAGATTCCTGCACTGAACACCAATCCCGATCTCCGCTGCGAGCTGCGCGCCTGGCCGGAGGATGCCGTTGGCAAGGTGATCATCGACGGCACGAACATGAATCCTTCGTCAGAGATAGAGTTCAAGCAGTCGCGCTGCATCTATGTCAACCACGAGGCCAACTACTGGACCTTCTATGGCTTGGTGCTGCAGAATGCCAAGGACAATGGCATGAAGATAGAGGGTTCATATAACATCGTGGAGCGTTGTACGTTCCGCTGGAACAACGACACGGGCCTGCAGATAGGTATGTTCAAGGACTTCTCCATTGAGGAGACCAAGTCGTTCCCCATCAGTGGCAAGCCGACCTTTAACCCCAATTTCAGCTATTGCCGATATAACAAGGTCATCAACTGCGACTCCTACGAGAATGCTGACCTGAAGTCGTATAGCGGTACTGACGACGGTGGTGATGCCGATGGCTTTGCCGTCAAGCTATTCCCCGGGCCTGGCACGGAGTTTCATGGCTGTCGTGCCTGGACCAATTCCGACGACAACTGGGACCTCTACATGACTTATCATCCTGTGGTCATCGACCACTGTTGGGCATGGCATGCTGGCTATATGTCTAATGGCAGC
>JAEEGJ010020763.1_pt1 | contig 14230 bp, 10 predicted proteins | sample 8958761 | NCBI WGS metagenome assembly JAEEGJ01 (sample SAMN16246546, study PRJNA631951) | gut metagenome | biome: gut microbiome; feature: rumen; material: RS-attached | host: Bos | place: Iran: Karaj | collected 2018-10 | reverse complement strand
CGAGCGGCCGGTTCCGCGTCCAAGTCTTCTCCTTCCGAGTCCAGGACTTCTGGCAAGTCTTCTTCGAAAGCCTCGGAAAAGGCTGCCGAGAGGGCGTCTGCCAAGGAATCCAAGTCTGCAGCCAGAGAGGCCAAGGCGATAGCAAAGGCGGAGGAACGCGAGGCTGCGCGTGCTGCCCGAAGGGCCGCCCGCCGCGAGCGCCTCGCCGCCGCCGAGGCCATACCGGACGAGATCCCCGAGGCCCCCAACGCCATCGAGGAGCCGATACTTGTCACTCCTGCCGCCGCCGAGGAGTTCCATTTCAGCCTGACTCGCCCCGTCTACACCAAGAACGGCGTTCCCTTCGTTTATTCCATAGAGGGTGAGACCTATTCCAGCATAGCTTCTTCTTACAACCTTTTCCCTAAGGAAATCCTCAAGATCAATGACCTGGACTCCGAACGGAGACTCCTTCCGGGCACGGTCGTCTATATCCAGCAGAAGAAGACCCAGGCGGAGAAGGGTCTTGACAAGTATATCGTCGAGGCCGACGGAGAGAACCTCCGGGATGTCTGCCAGCGTTTTGCCGTACGGATGAGTTCCGTCTGCAAGCTTAATGGTTTCAGCCCCAACCGTACGCTTCGCGAAGGCGATACCATCCTTTTGAGAAAACCCGGAAAATGAAAAAGTTCATCCCTATAGCGTTCGTTGCGGGACTCATCGTAGCAGCCATTGTCGGCTTGATTGCCTTCAGGTGGTATTCCGACAACAAGAGACCCAATTTCAGCCGCCAGGCTGTCCTGTACGTGTATCCGGGAATGGATGCGAACAAGGTTCTCAGGATGGTTGCCGACTCTGCCGGCGTCCTTCGCCCTAAAAGTCTTGAGCGCGCATTTGCCGACAAGCATGTTTCCGAATACATGCAGCCCGGCCGTTATGTAGTGAAACCCTCGTCATCAAGTGTCTATGTAGCCAGGATGCTCAACAACGGCTGGCAGACTCCCACCAATCTAGTGCTCTCCGGCACGATGCGCCGCAAGGGGGACATCGCCCGAAAGATTGGCAACCAGATGATGGTGGACAGCGCCGCGGTCGCCGCAGCCCTGAACGACGATGCCTTGCTGGCGAAGTACGGATTCAATTCCGTCAATGTATTTTCCCTATTCATTCCTGACACTTACGAGATGTACTGGACGGCTTCCGTCGAGGATATACTTCAGAAGCAGAAGGATGCGTATGACTCTTTCTGGACTCCGGAGAATGTCGCCAAGGCAGAGAAACTGGGACTTACGAAGGAGGAGGTGAGCATAGTGGCATCGATAGTCAAGGGAGAGACCAATTACGAGCCCGAGATGCCTTCGGTGGCTGGCGTGTATCTCAACCGCCTTCGGATCGGGATGCTGCTGCAGGCCGACCCTACCGTGGCATATTGCTTCGACTACGAGCCCAATCGAATTCTGCTGAGACACTTGCAGGTAGATTCACCCTACAATACCTACAAATACCCCGGCCTTCCTCCCGGGCCCATCGCAGTCCCGACGAAGGCCTGCCTTGAGGCAGTCCTCAATCCGGACCCGCACGACTATCTTTTTTTCTGTGCCAACTCAGACTTCAGCGGCACCCACAAGTTCGCATCTACGCTATCTGAACATAACCGCAACGCCCGCGAGTTCCAGGCCGCTCTCAACCGCCGCAATGCCTCCCGCTAGACGCGTTTGACCTTGATGACGTGCTTCAGGGCGCCGATCTGCGAGATGACCTTGTCGAGCTCCATGTTGGAGGGGACGAGGATGCGGACGGATATGTCGTAGCATCCGTTTCGGTGGTCCTCGGTGACGTTGAAACTGCGGATGGAGGCCTTGAAATTGCCTACCACTTCCATTATCTTGGCCATCACGGAGTGGTCCATGTCGGCAAGTATCTTCAGAGTACATAAGAAGTCGCCCGAACTCGGAGTCTCGGACCAAACCACGCGCTGTATGCGATAAGGGTATCGGTCCAGCAGCCGCGCTGCGTTAGGGCAGTTGATCCTGTGGATCTTGATGCCCTCGCTGCGGGTGACGAAGCCGAAGACGTCGTCGCCGTAAACTGGATTGCAGCAGCGGGCCATCCGATAGTCGAGACCCTTGACGTCCTTGGCGCTCAGCACCAGGATGTCGTCCGACGATTTGTTGCCCTTCCAATCCTTTGCCGTGACTTCCTCCGGCTTTGCCTGGGAGTCCTCCGCCGGCGCGTTGCGGGCGAGGATGAAGGCCTTGATGTCGTTGACATCCACAACCTCCTCGCCGACGGCGCCGAGGAAGGAATTGATGCTCGAGTACTTGTATTTCTTCATCAACTCGCGCATCATGCTGTCGGGAAGCTCCAGCTTCCAGTTCTTCAGACGGCGCTCCAGCAGTTCCCTGCCTTCGGCCGCTTTCTTGAACTCTGCTTCCTTGAGCTCGTGCTTGATGCGGCTCTTGGCCTTGGAAGTGACCACCCAGTTCAACCAGTCCTGGGTAGGCCGCTGGTTCTTGCCGGTCATGATCTCCACCACATCGCCGGTGGCGAGCTTTTCCTTGATGGAGACGGCCTTGCCGTTGACGCGGGCTCCGGTGCAGCGCGCACCGATGCCGCTGTGGATGTTGAACGCGAAGTCCAGCACTGACGATCCTGCGGACAGTTTGCGGAGCTCTCCGGAAGGAGTGAATACGAATATTTCTTTGGACGGCGGTGCCGGCAGATCGTCTTCGCCGTCGTAGTCAGGCGGCGAGAGAGTATCGGAAGAGCCGTGCTCGAGCAAGCTGCGCACGGCGTTCAGCCACGCATCCAGCGCCGCCTCCTGCTTGATGCCCTTGTAGGACCAGTGCGAGGCCAGGCCTTTTTCGGCCATCTCGTCCATGCGTTTGGTCCTTATCTGCACTTCCAGGCAGGCGCCCTCGGCATTCTTTACGGTAATGTGAAGGGATTCGTACCCGTTCGGCTTGGGGTTGGATATCCAGTCGCGGAGCCGGGAGGTGTCCGACTCGTACTCCTCCGTCACGAATCCGAAGACCTTCCAGCACAATGCATGCTCCACCGCGCGGTTCTCCTCGCAATCGATGATGAAGCGGATGGCGAACACGTCATAGACTCCGTCGAAATCGACTTTCTGCTTCTGCATCTTCTTCCAGATGGAGAAAGCGGTCTTGGTGCGGGCCTTGAGCTTGTATTTGATGCCGGCTTCCGAGAGCTTTGCCTTGAGCGGCTCGATGAACTGTGTGGTGATGAGCTGGCGGTCGCGTTCTGTGGCTTTAAGGCGATTGGTGATGGCGCGGTACTCCTCGGGTTCGGCATACTTGAAGTAGATGTCCTCCATCTCGCTCTTCATATTGTACAGGCCGAGCTGGTGGGCGAGGGGAATGTAGAGCATCAGGGTCTCGAGCTGTTTCCTCTCGCGCGAAGCCTTGGGGAACAGGTCGAGGCTGCGCATGACCTCGAGGCGGTCAGCGAGCTTTAGTACTACCACCCTAGGATCAGTGGAATAGCTGACTATGAGTTTCTTGTAATTCTCTGCTTCGAGACGGGTATCCTTGGGCTTGATGGTGGCGATCTTGTTGAGCCCGTCCACCATAGTAAGGATGTCACGCCCGAAGGACCGAAGGTCGATACCCTGTCTGTCGCGCGTGGCCTCGTGAAGGAAAACGGCTGTGATGCACTCCGGACCCAGTCCGATCTCGTCGGCGGCGATCTTGGCGACTTTCTCGGCATGCTCGATGAAGGGCGCTCCGTTGCCGCGCTTCATATCTTCCAGTGCCTTGGAGGCAATGTCGTATGCAGCGCGTACGAGAGCCCTGTCCTCAGGGCTGTAAGCCGGGAACAACGCTTCGATCCTGTCCATAGTTTATGCGATTGCCTTAGTGTCTAGACAAAGTTAATCAAAAATCCTTGTCTTTCCACACCTTGAGATATTCTTGGAGGGCCCACATTTCGTCACGGTATTTCGCGGCGGCGTTGAAATCGAGTTCCGCAGCCGATTTCTTCATGCGTCTGCGGTCCTCCTCAACCATCTTTTCGACCATCTCGCGCGTCATGGAACGGATGACGGGATCCTGCAGGACGGCGGCCAGGTCGGCCTTGACGTATCCGTCGACATACGCGGTCTTCTCCTCGCGCCGCGAGTCGAGACCGAGGTCGACGGACACCGTGCCGCGGCCGAGTTCAGACGGATCCGGGATGTAGGTCGGGTCTTCCCATGAGTTCGGGGCGCTGAGACGGTTCCGGCCGTTGGTGAGGCGGATCTTGCTTTCTTTGCCTCCAAGCTCGGATGCCAGGATGTTGTGCTTGACCTCCACCTGCTCGGGGGTGATGTGATGCAGTTCGTTGTACTCCATCTGCTTGGCTCTCCGGCGGTTGGTTTCGCGTATGGTCTCCTCCATGGACTTGGTTATGACATCGGCGTACATTATGACGAGCCCGTTGACGTTGCGGGCTGCGCGGCCGGCGGTCTGCGTAAGTGCCCGGCCTGTGCGCAGGAACCCTTCCTTGTCAGCGTCGAGGATGGCTACGAGAGATACTGACGGGATGTCAAGTCCCTCACGGAGCAGGTTGACACCGACAAGGACATCGAACAGGCCGTTCTTGAAATCCTCGATGATCTCGACGCGCTCGGTCGTGTCCACGTCGGAATGGATGTAACGGCAGCGTATGCCTATCTTGGCGAGATATTCGTAAAGCTCTTCCGCCATGCGCTTTGTGAGCGTGGTGACGAGCACGCGCTCGTCCCTCTCGGCGCGCGTACGGATCTCCTCCACCAGGTCGTCCACCTGGTTCTCGATGGGGCGCACCTCTATGGGAGGGTCCAGCAGGCCGGTAGGCCTGACGACTTGCTCGACTACGAGCCCTTCGGATTTCCGAAGTTCGTAGTCGGCCGGAGTCGCGCTGACATAGACCTTCTGGCCGGTCACGGCCTCGAACTCATCGAAGGTCAGCGGGCGGTTGTCGGCGGCTGCCGGCAGGCGGAATCCGTACTCTACGAGCACGGACTTGCGCGAATGGTCGCCGCCGAACATCGCATGGATCTGCGGCAGCGTAACGTGGCTCTCGTCTATGAAGGTGATGAAATCGTCCGGGAAATAGTCTATCAGGCAGAACGGCCTCTGGCCGGGCTTGCGCCCGTCGAAATAGCGGGAATAGTTCTCTATGCCCGGACAGTAGCCCATCTCCTTGATCATCTCAAGATCGTATTCGACGCGCTGTTTCAAGCGCTTGGCCTCCAGGTTTTTCCCTATGCTTTCGAAATAGTCGAGCTGAATCTTCAGGTCGTCTTGTATGTGGCTTACCGCGGCGATGCCGCGCTCCTTAGTGGTCACGAAATTGTTGGCCGGGTAGATGGAGATTTCGTCAATCTCCTCGATGCGCGCTCCTGTAACCGGGTCGATGACCGAGATGCTGTCGACTTCGTCTCCGAAACACTCTATGCGGATGGCGTCGTCGGCTCCGCCGAGATACACGTCCACCGTGTCGCCGCGGACCCTGAAGGTTCCGCGTTTGAACTCCACTTCCGTGCGGGAATACAGCCCGTCGACGAGCTGATAGAGGAGGCGGGTGAGTCCGCGCTGCTCTCCTTTCTTCACCACGACCGTCTGTTCGTGGAAGTCGTCGGGATTGCCGATGCCGTACAGGCAGGAGACACTGGAGATGACAATGACGTCGCGCCGCCCGCTCAGCAGGGCGCTGGCGGCGCTCAGGCGCAGCTTCTCGATCTGGTCGTTGATGCTGAGATCCTTTTCGATGTATGTGTCGCTGTTCGGCAGGTAGGCCTCCGGCTGATAGTAGTCGTAGTAGGAGACGAAGTACTCCACGGCGTTGTCGGGAAAGAACGACTTGAACTCGCCGTAGAGCTGGGCCGCGAGAGTCTTGTTGTGGCTCAGGATGAGGGTCGGCCGCTGGAGCCTTTCGATGACGTTGGCCATCGTAAAGGTCTTGCCCGAGCCCGTGACGCCGAGCAGCGTGACATCCGTCACACCGTCGTTGAGGGCCGAGCAGAGCTGGTCGATGGCCTCCGGCTGGTCTCCGGAGGGCTTGAAAGGCGACTGAATCCTGAATTTCATCCTGTCCGGGCGGAGTTTACTGGTATTTGGAGAGAATTTCCAGATCGTTGTCCGCCTTGATCTTGTCTATGATGGTGCACACGATGCGGTAGGTGCGGCTGTCCTTTGTATAGACCGCAGGGGTGATGAACCGGACGCGACCCTGGCGCAACAGTTTCTGCGTGCTGGTGTGCTTTTTCTCGTTGCCGGGATTATACACGGCGATAGCGTTGCCTCCGAACATGTTCACTATCTTCATGCAGGGGACGTCGGTGTCGCCGTCTCCGAAATAGATCATGTGACTGAACGGGATACGTTTCTTATCGTCGGCTATGCTGGAGTTGACCATCTTGTTGTCGCGGGAACTGAAGATTCCTTTGCTTATTTTGAACAGGAACTGGGTCTTGGCGGTGTAATCGACCGCTATGCCGGGCCATTCCGCCTCTCCGTTCTCGTCGTAGATGAAGGATCCGGCGAAGATGTGCTTGAACTCCTTTGCGATAGGGGAGCCTTCGATGATTTCCTTCAGTCCGGAGGAGTTGATGTAATGCTCGATCCTGACGCCGTGGGCTTCGCCGTAGTCGTTGATGAGCTTGAACCAGCCTTTTACGCCCTCGTACAGTTCTATGTGCTTGCCGAACTCCTTGAACTGCTTGCGCCGCAGGGGAATGCCGTTCTTCTTCGCTTCGTCGAACATCAGCTTCATATAGGCGAGTATGTTACTGGCATCCTGTCCGCGGGCTATGCTGTCGCTCTTGGTCCAGAACTCCTCGGGAGTCTGTCCGACAGCTTGGATGAATCCGAACTCCTGCATGTTGCCCGGCGAGAGAGTCCCGTCGAAATCGTAAATAAGCGCGATGATTGGTTTCCTTCTCATTTTTGTCTGTCTGATTTCACCATATATACGGCGATTTCGCCACAATCTTTCTAATAGTACGCGTCTAGTCCTTATATTAGCGAATCAAAACCAAACCTTCGGAACATGGATGCGAATTATCTGAGCAAGCATTATCTCTGGAAACTCCAGGAGACTGTCAAGTCCTGTTGGGACAAGAAAGCATTGTGCAACTATGGTGGCGAATCCTTCACCTTCTGTGATCTGGCCACAAATATAGAGAAATTCCACATACTTTTCGAGCAATCGGGCATCAGAAAGGGCGATAAAGTGGCCATTTGCGCAAAGAATACCGCCCGCTGGGCCATCTCATTCTTCGCCATCAACACTTATGGCGCCGTTGCAGTCCCTATCCTCTGCGATTTCCATCCCGACAGCATCAACCACCTGGTGGATCACTCGGAGAGCATCGCCCTTTTCGTCGATGCCGACATCTGGTCGAAGCTCGATATCGCGAAGATGCCCTTGCTCAAGAGCGTGGTCAACGTGCAGAATTTCTCCGTCCTGTATTCATCGGACGGATTGATGGAGAAGGCTTTCTCCTTCCTGGAGGAATCCTTTGCCGCCAAGTATCCTTGCGGTTTCCCCCGTGATGACGTCGTCTATCCTACCGGCAATGCCGAGGATCTGGCCATTATCAACTATACCTCCGGAACCACCAGCGCTCCGAAGGGCGTGATGCTGAAATATGACAGCTTCACTGCCACTGTCGAGTATGCCCAGACCAATGTCAAGGCCACGCCCGACGATACCCTCGTCTCCATGCTGCCCATGGCGCATATGTACGGCCTCGCATTCGAGCTGACATATCCACTCTGCTCCGGAGTCACCATCTTTTTCCTTGGCAAGACTCCTTCTCCGAGCCTGCTGCTCAAGGCGATGAAGGACGTCCGTCCCTACATGATAGTCACTGTGCCGCTGGTGATGGAGAAGGTTTACAAGTCTTCGCTCAAGCCGATGCTCCAGAAACCCGCCATCAAGTTCGCCACCAAGGTGCCAGGTATCCGCGGCATCATCTACAAGAAGATGCGTGAGGGCCTGGACGCCGCATTCGGCGGCCGTTGCGGGCATTATATCATGGGCGGCGCGCCGCTCAATCCCGAGGTCGAGGATCTCTTCCGCAAGATCAAGCTGCGCTATACCGTCGGCTACGGCATGACGGAGGCATGCCCGCTGCTTGCCTATGAGGATCCCGCACGCTTCGTCAAGGGATCCTGCGGCAAGCCCGTCACCTGCGCCGAAGTCCGCATCGACTCCGAGGATCCCCAGCACATCGCCGGCGAGATCCAGGCGAAGGGCCGCAACATCTGTATCGGATACTTCAAGAATCCCGAGGCTTCCGCCGGAGCCTTCACCGATGACGGATTCCTGCGTACCGGCGACCTCGGCATCATGGATGCCGCAGGCAATATCTTCATCAAGGGACGTTCCAAGAGCATGATCCTTTCCTCCAACGGACAGAATATCTATCCCGAGGAAGTCGAGGCGGTCGTGAACAGCCAGGACTACGTCGTCGAGTCCGTGGTCGTGGACCGCGCTTCCAAGCTGGTGGCGATGGTCTATCTCGACGAAGATGCCATCAAGAAGGCCGGGCTCGATGCCGAAGCAGTCTCCGACATCCCTGAGAGCATCCGCATCTCTTCCAACCGCAAGCTCCCTGTTTACAGCCAGATAGCGAAGGTGGAAGTAGTGCCTGTCCCCTTCGAGAAGACCCCCAAGATGAGCATCAAGCGCTTCCTGTACAAGTAGTGACTGACATTTCGTCAGTCCTGACTGATTGGAACGCAATTTGACTTATTGGAATGCGTCGCCTTATGGCGGCGCGTTTTTTTGTCAATAAAACACATCAGATATGGAAAACAAAGGTAAAATCGGAGTGACTACCGAGAATATTTTCCCGGTCATCAAGCAGTTTCTTTATTCGGACCATGAGATATTCCTGCGCGAGCTGGTGGCGAATGCCGTAGATGCTACGCAGAAGATGAAAGCCCTGGCGCTCAGCGGGGATTACAAGGAGGAGCTCGGGGACCTGAAGGTCCGCATCGAACTCGACGAGAAGGCAAAGACCCTGAAGGTCATCGACGAAGGCATCGGTATGACCGAAGAGGAAGTGGACAAGTACATCAACCAGATCGCTTTCTCATCGGCGGGGGAGTTCCTGGAGAAATACAAGGATCAGATCGGCAACATCATCGGTCATTTCGGACTCGGATTCTATTCCGCGTTCATGGTGTCCGAGAAGGTCACCATCGAGACGCTGAGCTGGAAGGAGGGCGCGAAGGCCGTCAAGTGGACTTGCGACGGAAGTCCCGAGTACTCGATGAAGGAGTGCAAGAAGTCCGACAGGGGTACCGTCATCACGCTCTACCTCGACAAGGATTCCGAGGAGTTTGCCGCGAAATCGCGCATTCAGCAGTTGCTGAACAAGTACTGCAAGTTCATGCCCGTCCCCATCGTTTTCGGAAAGGAACAGGAATGGAAGGACGGCAAATATGTCGATACAGACAAGGACAACGTCATCAACAAGATAGAGCCCATCTGGACCAAAGCTCCGTCCAGCCTTAAGGAAGAGGATTACATGGCCTTCTACAAGGACCTGTATCCCATGGAGGAGGAACCTATGTTCCATATCCACCTGAACGTGGACTATCCTTTCAACCTTACCGGAGTTCTCTACTTCCCCAAGATCAAGGAGAGGATGGCCATCGACAAGCACAAGATCCAGCTGTACTGCAACCAGATGTTCGTCACCGACCATGTCGACAACATCGTCCCCGACTTCCTGACGCTTCTGCATGGTGTCATAGATTCTCCCGACATCCCGCTGAACGTCTCCAGGAGCTATCTCCAGAGTGATGCTAATGTAAAGAAGATTTCCACGTACATCACCAAGAAGGTTGCCGACAGGCTCGAGGACATCTTCAAGAACGAGCGCCAGGCTCTCGAGAGCAAGTGGGACAACCTCAAGCTCTTCATCGAGTACGGCATGCTTACCGACGAGAAGTTCTGCGAGCGCGCCCTGAAGTTCGCGCTCCTCAAGAATACTGACGGCAAGTATTTCAGCCTGGACGAGTATCGCACGGCCATCGAACCGCAGCAGACCGACAAGGACAAGAAGGTCGTTTACCTGTATGCCACTGACGTGGAGGCGCAGTATCCTTTCATCGAAGGTGCGAAAGCCCAGGGCTATGACGTGCTGCTTATGGACTGCGAGCTGGATTCGCACTTCGTCAATCTGCTGGAGAGCAAGGTGGAGAACACGCGCTTCGCACGCGTGGACTCCGACTCCGTGACCAACCTCATTCCGAAGGAGGACCGTGTGAAGCTCGAGATGAAGGAGGATGAACGCTATGACCTTGAGAATATGTTCAAGGCCGTGCTGCCTTCCGAGAATGAGTACTATGTTATCGGCGACAACCTCGGCGAGGATGCGGCTCCGATCCTGATTACCCAGAGCGAGTTCATGCGCCGCTACCGCGAGATGAGCGCGCTTGGCGGAGGAATGAATTTCTACGGTGAGATGCCCAAGTCATATAACATTACCGTCAATATGGACAATCCGCTGGTCGGCAAGATCCTGGCCGCCAAGCAGGAGGGCGTCGCGCCGCAGGGCGAGCTTCCGCCGGAGGCTCCGAAGGACGCCTCCGACGCGGAGAAGGAAGCCGCCCGTCAGGCGCGAGACGACGTCCGTCACGCCCACAAGGCCGATGTCGAGAACTTCGCCCGTTCCAACGAGATGCTGCACCAGATCGCGGACCTTGCCCTCCTTGCCAACGGCATGCTTAAAGGCAAGGCGCTCAGCGACTTCATCTCGCGCAGCGAGAAAGTCGTAAGGGATGCGTTCCTGAAATAATAAAAAGGGCTGCGGTTGCAGCCCTTTTCTATTATCTACCGATCAGGTTGAGGAATTCGTTCCTGGTCCTGGCTGAACTCAGGAAGATTCCTGAGAAGGCGGAAGTAGTGGTGATGGCGTTGGATTTCTGCACGCCGCGCATCGACATGCAAGTGTGCTGGGCTTCGATGACCACGGCCACGCCGAGAGGATGGAGCGACTCCTCGATGCAGTTGCGGATCTGCACGGTCAGGCGTTCCTGGACCTGAAGCCTGCGGGCGTAGGTCTCCACGACGCGGGCGATCTTGCTCAGACCGGTGATCTTTCCGTTGGGGATGTAAGCTACGTGGGCCTTGCCGATGAACGGGCACATGTGATGCTCGCACAGGGAGTAGAGTTCGATGTCCTTGACGATGACCATCTGCTTGTACTCCTCGTCGAAGATGGCCTTTTGTATGATTTCAGTGCCGTTCTGCTCATATCCCTGGGTCATGAACTGGAGCGCTTTCGCCACGCGCTCGGGGGTCTTCACGAGCCCCTCGCGCGCCGGATCTTCGCCGATGAGACGGAGGATTTCCTTGACGTGCGAAGCTATCTCCGCAGTCACGTTTTCATCGAAAATCTCTTCTTTTTTATATGGCATAGGATATGCAGTATTTTTTTCTATCTTTGCGGAAAATTTCCGCGAACAAAATTAGGAAAAAATAATAACAACTTAACTATTTACCGAGTATATGTATTGGACATTGGAATTTGCCGGTAGCCTGGATGACGCTCCGTGGCCGGCAACTAAGGACGAACTTATCGACTACGCCAACCGCTCCGGCGCCCCCGAAGAGGTCATCGAGAACCTCCAGGAACTCGAGGATGACGGCGAGATATATGAAAGCATCGAAGATATCTGGCCCGACTACCCCACGAAGGAAGATTTCTTCTTTAACGAGGAGGAGTATTAAGAGAGTATTTTACTCTTAACATAGTGATTTACAGCGAGATAAGCAAAAATAATTTGTTTGTCTCGCTGTCATTTTAGGGCGTTTGTTTGCCGAATTTGTTTGTCTAAATAGCTAAAAATCGCTAAAAATAGTAGTTTGTTTGTCTAAAATTCATTATGTTTGTACATCCTCGTGAGTATCGGGGAAAAGACAAACAATGGGCAGACCAAAACGAATATATCCCCTTGGGAAATTCAGGCTCCGGACACCGAAGAATCCGGAAAAGGAGAAGGCATATCCGATTGAACTGGAGTATACCTGGAATCGACAGATTGTCCGGAAATCGACGAATGTCTTTGTCAAGGAGTGCGACTGGAATCAGAAAGGGAATCAAGGTCGTGGAGAGATCCGCGCCAGCTATGGCGAAGAATACAAGCGACTCAACAGGATGCTGCTCTCCCGTGTCGAGCGAGTCGATTCCCTGCTCGCCGAGTATAATGAAAAGCATCCGCATCAGATTACGGTGGCAGTCATCACCGACATCCTTGCCGACAAGCCTCTCCTCAGAAAAGACCAAGGGAAGGATTTCGTTGAATTCGCTATCGAGCGCTTGAATTCCGACTATGCGAGGAATCGGATCGGGCGGAGCCGTCTTGAGAACGGGAAAAGCGGAATGAATATCTTCCAGACTTTTCTACGTGCGAAGAAACTAGGAACCTATCGACCGGATTCCATCTATGTTGGGGATATTACCCCGGAGTTGGTTGATGCATACATTGAATGGAGAAGGGATGTTAAAAAGAACAGCGACGCTACCATCAACCATGCCCTGACTCCTATTCTCAAGGCTTGTTCTTATGCAAGCGACCTGGATCTTATCGACCCTGCCATCAATCTGAGGATCCAGGATATGCGTGTGATCACTAAGCTTTCGTTGACAGAGGAGGGTTTTGAAGGTACTTTTGACGGGAAGAGCCTTTCCAAAGACGAAATGAAAGCCCTTGTGGAGTATTATAAAACCTGTCCGGAACCTCGCCGTAAAGAATACCTTGAGATGTTCTTCTTTGCTTTCCATGCCTGCGGTCTTCGTGTTATTGACGTGATGACGCTTCAGTGGAGCAATATCAATTTCGAGAAGAAGGAACTTCGGAAGATAATGATCAAAACGAACAAGCGTCACGTTATTCCACTCACGGACCAGGCAATCCGTATCCTTCGTCAATGGCAGGCAAAACGGCCTGACAGCAGATTCGTGTTTGATCTGGTCAAGGAAGATCTGGACCTGGATGACTCGGAAGCCCTATACAAGGCGAGGAATACAGCTACCAAGAACATCAACCAGTCTCTAGCTGTCGTCGGCGAGCAGTTGAAATTCTCCATTAATCTATCCATGCATGTTGCTCGGCATACTTTTGCGGTTTTCGCGCTGAACAATGGCCTGTCTATGTCCGTTGTCAGTCGCCTGTTGGGGCATGGAAGCACTGATATCACTGAAAGAGTATATGCGAAATTCCTTCCGGAAACGTTGGCCTCAGAAGTGTCTAAACTGAGTGCGGATACCGACTCTCTTGTCCTTATGTCTGAGTGATTAAAAACTTGAGCAGTATGACAATCTTCCAATTCACAGTTCTGTTTCTTGTATTCATTGTATTAGTCCTTATTGCCGCTCATATATTTCACAGGTATGAACGCGCCATTTTCTGGAGTGTCGCGTTGTTTTTGTTCATCGGTGTTCTAGTTTTATTGGGTACTGGAGTCCTGAAGATTATCAAAGATGGTCATGCCAATTCAGGTGCTTTATTTGTAGCTTTCATGTGCCTTATCACAGCTGGAGTCCTTGTAATTGCCGCTCAGGAACCAGAGTCGTTTATTAGGAAAAGAAGAAAAGCTATATCCAAGAACTCTTCTTCTGCTGCTCCCCAAGAACAAGAAAGTGTCGTCTTGACAAGAAAGCTGGACACCCCTCTCGCAAAAGAGGTTTTTGCAAAGGCTATAAATGAAGGCCTGATGGAAGTAAATGGATCTCATTATAAATGGAAGCGGTCAAAGATTCTGTTGGCTTATATGTGTGGCCGGATTTACTGTAATGACTGTCCGGTGCCGGATCGTGGAAAAGAAGGTAAGTTCATATGGAATCCAGGTGACGACTCCTCTTTCCCTGATTTTGACTTGAATGCTCTTTTCCAAACAAAAGATATCGGACAATCAAGAAACAATAGGAAATTCTGCCCTCTCCCGAATGACTTTGACATTATTGACAGATTCTTCGAGTAGGTCCCCATCTCATATAAATACGTTATTGTGAATCAAGCCGTTAGGGCTTGATTTTTTTGTCGTTTTCCTAAGGTATCAGGGTATTATACCGTGTTATATAACATGTTATAGTCAGACTCTATCACGGTCATAACATCAAGCCTAACATGGTATCGCAGAAATCGAAGATATCTTTGCCCCAGAACCCGCGGGCAGAGTGCACTGCTGTCCCGCAAACACAAACAACGGCAAGGCGGTCAGAGAGTGCATCATGGTTGCCTGGTCA
>JAEEGJ010020760.1_pt1 | contig 14232 bp, 10 predicted proteins | sample 8958761 | NCBI WGS metagenome assembly JAEEGJ01 (sample SAMN16246546, study PRJNA631951) | gut metagenome | biome: gut microbiome; feature: rumen; material: RS-attached | host: Bos | place: Iran: Karaj | collected 2018-10 | reverse complement strand
AGCCATCATCAAGGCAGCTCTTGCCGTCCAGGCTCGTCACCCCGAGTGGACCATGGTACCCGAGATCATGATCCCGCTCGTAGGCGAAGTCAAGGAGCTCAAGTACGTCAAGAACGTAGTCGTCGCAAAGGCTGACGAGATCATCAAGGCCGCAGGCAGCAGCATGAAGTACCTCGTCGGAACCATGATCGAGATCCCCAGAGCTGCCATCACCGCTGACGAGATCGCTACCGAGGCCGAGTTCTTCAGCTTCGGCACCAACGACCTCACCCAGATGACCTTCGGCTTCTCCAGAGACGACGCGGGCAAGTTCCTCGGAGCTTACTACGACAAGAAGATCTATGAGTTCGACCCGTTCGCCAAGCTCGACCAGAACGGCGTAGGCAAGCTCGTCGACATGGCGTGCAAGCTCGGACGCGCAGTCAGACCCGACATCCATCTCGGCGTCTGCGGCGAGACCGGAGGCGACCCCAGCTCCGTCGAGTTCTATCACAGAACAGGTCTCGACTACGTCAGCTGCAGCCCGTTCCGCGTACCCATCGCAAGGCTGGCCGCAGCCCAGGCAGCGATCAAAGACGAAGCGTAGTCAAAGCATAACAGATAACTAAAATACGGGTGCTGTCTCAGATGAGACGGCACCCGTTTTGTTTGTCAAAACAGCGGAACTGAAGTGCCTCTGAGGGACGTCACGCCTGTGAATGCAGGCTTCTTTTGAAAACTATCATAGAAAAATAGTTTAGTATCATACAGTGAGATTATATGATAATATAAAATGAATAATTATAAAAACCAAGCATTGTTTTTCAGGTCCATCCTTGAAAGGAAAGGTGCCGTATGAAAAGAAAAGCATTCTTCATCGGAGGCGGAGCGTTAATTGTTTTGATCGCTGTCGTATTTCTGGTTTTCTTACCGCATCATCAGGCCGGTCAGCGTGCTCTGAAGATCATCGATGTGAGCGGAGCCTGCTCGGTCGAACGCGGCGGCAAAACTCTTGAAGCAGTCACAGACATGCCGCTGAAGTCCGGAGATATCATTACGGTAGGTGACGACGGACATGCCCGGCTGCAGCTTGATGATGACAAATACATTTATCTCAACTCAGGCACCCGCATAAGTCTGACCGCGGAAGGAAACGCGGACGACAGCAAGACGAGCGTGTACGTTGAACGCGGTTCCATGTTGACGGAGGTCAAGAAAAAGCTGTCGGCGGCATCTTCGTATACTATCGTTACTCCCAATACTTCCATGGCTATCAGGGGTACGAAGACGCTGACTCAGGTCATCGAGGACGCTGTCACCGGTCATGTCAATACGAGCAATGCTGTTCTCGAAGGACAGGTCAAGATCAAGGCCGTCAAGGTCAAGGCAGACGGTACCGTCGTCTCCGTTGAGAAGGATCTCGGCGCCGGAGAGGGAAACGCGTTCTCCTCGTCAAAGGAAGAGCTTGTTTCACAGGAAGAGATGAAGTCGATCGCAGATTCAGGTGCGTCCGTAAACGGTATTAAAGTTGAGGTCGTATCCGAAGAAGACGCGGATGTCGTATTCGACGTGGCGACATTCGAAGCTTCTTTCCTTGAAAACGTCAAAAGTATACTTGTCGCGGATGCGGAGGCGGCTTCAGGTGAGGACGGCCTCTCTCAAGAAGAGATAGACAGGCTCAATTCTCAGCTCGATGAAGTCATGGTTGCTTTTGAAGATATCAGTACTGCTTCGCAGGAAGAGGTGAACAGGATCGCAGCTGGACCGGAACCTGAGTCGGGGCCTACGCCTGTTTTTGCACCTGTATACTCAGAACCTGCAGTTGAACCTGTAACTATATTTGAGCCTGTTTACGAAGGTGATACTGCCGATGAGGGCACGACGGTGATCACGGGCGATGCAGATCTAAATCTTATAGGACTTGAGGCTGACGATGGAGCAGACGACGACGGAGACGATGCCGGTGACGAAGGCGACGAGGGTGCAGACGAGGGTGCAGACGCGGGTGACGCGGACGACGGAGGCGCACACGCGGACGAAGGAGACGAAAAAACAGAAGCGGGAGAGCATCAGCAACAGGAGTCGGCATCATCCTCGTCGCATACACATTTTTACGGTACGCCTGTCTATTCCTGGTCATCCGATCATTCTACATGCATCGCAACAAGAGAATGCTCATGCGGTGAAAAACAGACCGCCGAAGCGACTATCTCTACAGATACCGATGATCCGAACTGCACCGAAGCGGGCAGCATCACCTATACAGCTGTTTTCAGCGCAGACTGGGCAGAGACGAAGACCGAATCGACTACTACTTCCGCCATTGGCCACACACTTACAGCAATAGCTGAAAAGCCCGCGACTTGCACAGTGCCTGGCATCAGTGCTTATTGGCAGTGCTCCGTGTGTGGAGACTTGTTCGCTGACGCTGACGGAACCGAAACCATCACTACAGCCGCCGCGATCAATGCTTTAGGTCACACGCTGACAGCAGTAGCAGAAAAGCCCGCGACCTGTACAGTGCCGGGCGTCAGTGCATATTGGCAGTGCTCCGTGTGCGGAGACTTGTTCAGTGATTCCGATGGAACTCAGCCGATTACTACAGCAGCAGCTATCAATGCGCTTGGTCACACACTGACAGCAGTAGCTGAGAAACCTGCTACCTGCACAATGGCAGGCGTCAGCGCTTATTGGCAGTGCTCAGTGTGTGGAGAACTGTTCAGTGATTCCGACGGAACCGAAACAATAACAACACCTGCTGCTATCAATGCTCTCGGTCATACACTTACAGCAGTGGCCGAAAAGCCTGCTACATGCACGGCTCCTGGCATCAGCGCTTACTGGCAGTGCTCCGTGTGCGGAGAACTGTTCGCTGACTCCGACGGATCACAGTCTATCACTACAGCGGCAGCTATCAATGCTTTAGGTCATACGCTGACAGCAGTAGCTGAGAAACCTGCGACTTGCACAGCGGCAGGCGTCAGTGCATACTGGCAGTGTTCGGTCTGTGGAGAACTGTTCAGTGATTCCGATGGAACACAGACTATCACTACAGCGGCAGCTATCAATGCGCTTGGCCATACACTTACAGCAATAGCTGAAAAGCCCGCGACCTGCACGGCGGCAGGGGTCAGTGCATACTGGCAGTGCTCCGTGTGCGGAGAACTGTTCGCTGACTCCGACGGCACTGAGTCTATCACTACAGCATCTGCTATCAGTGCTTTAGGTCACACGCTGACAGCGATTGATGAAGAACCAGCAACCTGCACGGAACCCGGCCATGAAGCCTATTGGCAGTGCTCTGTCTGCGAGGCTTTGTTCAGCGATGCGGCTGGCGAAAATCAGATTGAAGCGCCGATAGTTATTTCGACGACAGCCCATGATCTTGAACATTGGGAGGCCGTTGAACAGACATGTACAGAGCAGGGCAACATCGAATGCTGGGTCTGCCAGAATTGTGAGACACCTTTCTCGGATGCGAACGGTACGAGCGCTATAGAATGGGATGATGTATTCCTTGACGCTCCCGGACATGATCTGACACCGGTGGCTGAAAAGCCTGCGACCTGTACAATGGCAGGTATAAGCGCATATTGGCAGTGCTCCGTGTGTGGCGACTTGTTCTCTGACTCCGAAGGGACCGAGTCTATTACGACAGCGGCAGCAATCAGCGCTCTAGGACATGATTATTCAGCAGTCGTCACCGACCCGACCTGCACCGGGCAGGGCTACACGACACATACCTGCACACGCTGCGGCGACAGCTATGTTGACACCTATACCAACGCGCTTGACCACGATTGGGGCGATCCGAATTGGAGCTGGCAGATCGAGGAAGGTGATGTGGTAAGTGTTACCGCCACATTCACATGTGGGCGTGATGCCGATCATACCGAAACTGTAGAGGCGGATTCTATCGAATTGCAGGAAGATCTGTGTGTTGAGCCGGATATCGACGAGGACGTAGCAGGAAAGGATGTCTACATGGCTACGGTTATACATGAAGGAACGGAATATACCGATTATAACGAAGTTCCGGTCCAGGTGATACCGGAAATGGCATTCCCTGCTGACGGGCTTTACCTGTGCGCTGAAGAAGACACTACTGTCGAGGATCTGCTGGCTATTGCCGTATCCGATTTCCCGGTCACCTACAATGGCGGTGAAGAACTCGACGGCTCCTACATTTTTGAAGGCGATCTGTTGGAGTATGAGTCGACCGATCCGGATCTGCCAAGCGATTCCTGCGAGGTTACCATTACTTTCGTTCCGGAACAATCCAACGCCGTTGCCACTGTCAGCGAGACCACTCAGATCCATATAATCGTAGAAAACGACAGCTTCTACGATTATGAAGCTGTCGTTGATGACTAGGGAAAAATAGTCTAAGCAATGATCCAGGGCGCTTCCCCGAAAGGGGAAACGCCCGATTTTTATGTGATGAAATGCTTTCCGAGAAGGGTGTGGAACGACGGAAAGGTGTTCACTTTGGCACTTTGGCACTCGGAAATGGAACTCGGAAAGGTGGTTGCCCATATGATCGATCGGCGTTATCATCTGCCAGCATGGAGGTGGCGCTATGAGATTGGGATATGCAAAAGGTAACACATTATCAATTGATCAACGAGGGCAGGCAGAGATGGTCAGGGAAATGAGTCTTGATAGGCATCGCAGTTTTTCCTGGCAGTAAGAGCGATCTCATAAAAGACTGCATCATCCGGATCGGGAAACAGTTCGTCAGTTGTCGTCCTGTCAAGGAAAACAGCTTTATCATTCAAAAGGCCGATCAGATCGTTAACATCTGATTCCTCGAAGCCAAACTCATTTCTTAACATGCATTGCTGTTTGTGGTATCATTCAAAAAAGGTAAGCTTCTCACGGCTAAACCAAATGCGCCGGAGGTGTTTCTAATGGCTCGATCTAACTTAAACGCAGAGTGCGAAGACCTTGAGCTGATCATTGATGGCCTGGCGGCAGGGAAAGAAACGTACCGCGAGGAAGAGGCGCAATACTCTCTTGAAGAAGCCCTTGGGTATCTTCGAGATTTCCTGCACGAGTTGAAAGAGCTTAACGGCCAGATCACTGAAAGCGGAAACACGCCTGAGTTGCTGGAAGAAGTATACAAAAAATACACAGAGCTATGGCTTTTCCAGTTATACTTCTATGTCGATAGCCTTCCTCGTGTTGTTGGCGGGCTGTGGCGCTACCCTAATGATGAATAACAGCATGACATTTTGATTATTTGATTACTCTATGTAGATCGCAGGCGAAAGCCTGCGACCATTTTTATTGCTCTTCTTCAACCGGCTCACAGTCCTCATCGAACAGCTCGCGTGCACTCTCCGTCGGCTCGCAGGAGACGTACTCCACCGCTACGCCCTGCCGGAGATCGGCCTTGTAGTTCGGCGCGGAGAGGTTGGAGGGGATTTCCAGATAAGAAACAAAAAAATAACCAATAAGAAAGATTATCGGAATGACCGGCACGACCTCCACACCATCATCACAGCAGGCCGGATGGACGGGCAGGTCCCGCCATTACAGAAAGATCGGCTTTCGCAGCCCGCAGAAATCCCGTTTCATGAAATTCCCCTGAACCCGCTATGGGTCCAGGGGATCGGCTTCGTCTTGATTTTGGAAATGTACGCCAGATCAATGATCGATGATATGGAGCAGCGTTCCGGTGACGCCGAAGACCCAATGCACGATCCAGACGCCGTAGATGGACTGCTGTTTCTCGTAAAGGATGCCTTCCAGTCCGGCCAGCAGCGCCGCTCCCAGCATGAACATCAGACCCAGGTGGATATGCAGCGTGGCAAAGGACATGGAGGAGATCACGATGGCCGCGGCGCCCACGTGCCTTCCCACCATGATCCGCCGCAGGTTGCCCTGGATCACGCTTCGGGCCAGAAACTCCTGGACGCCCGCGGTGAAGACATAGATGATCTGCCGGACGCCGAAGGCGCGGATATCGAAGAAGGGGTATTCGGGGCCGAAGGCGTCGGGAGCGAAGAGCCGGATGACGGCCTTGCCGATGCACATGACCACGACGGCGCAGACGGCGATGATGAGCCCGGTGCGCACCGTCTTCCAGGGGGCTTCCGTTTTGATGCCCAGGTCCTTCCAGGTCAGACTGGTGTTGCCCAGGATGTAAAAGAACATGAGAAAACCCAGCACCTCCACGCCGTGGGTCATCACGTCGGTGGAGACCGGCTGCCCCAGGTACTGCCAGAGGGCGTAGATGATCATCCAGCCGCAGTAGGCAAAAAGGAAAGCCGAGAAGGTTTTGGAGGAGTCCTTGATCAGCTCGGAATAGATCATATTGGCCAGGGAGACGGCGGTCATGGAGCCCAGCGCCTGGAGACTGAACTCATCGTCCTCGGTAAAGGGAATGACCTCGCCGCCATCCAGCTTGTTGATCAGCTGAAGGACGCCGATGAGCTTCTCCTCGGAATCCTCCAAGGGGACGACCAGCATGGAGCCCGTCCGGTAGCCGGTCATGGCGTCATACCGCATGGGGCCGGAAAAATCGAATCGGTCGCTGTGATAAACGTCCGGGATGTTGACCATCTCCCGGTGGATGGCCGAAAAGGCGCATACGTTTTCCTCCTGCAGCTCCACGGGCGGCAGGGTCATATCCTTCCTCGTCCGGTTCACCTTCTGGGAAAGGGTCTTCATGATGTGAAAGGACAGGCGGCCTTTTTCGTAAATATACAGCGTGCCCGCATCGCAGGCTGTGATCTTCATTGCCTCCGCCAGGAGCTTTTCCAGCAGAAGGTTCTTGTCCTTTTCCGTCGTCAGCTCGCTGCTGATGGCAACGATCTCATGAAGATCGGCACGGTTCAGCATACTCTCTCATCCCCTTTTCCGTTCGCCGGGTGCTGATCCTCTGTCCTGCGGCTATCGCTGCGCGATTGGTCGGATACGGCAGCCGGACAGATATTCATATATACAGTATATCATGATAAACACCGGAGTAAAATAAGAATCTTGCCCCTCGCCCGCGTTGGATGAAAAAACGGAATGCCGGCGGGCGGACAGGGCTTGCAATCGGAGGTGATCCTTGCTATTCTGTTTCCATGATCAGTTTAGAGGAATACGAAACGATCGTCGAGGAATTGCTGGATGAGCTGCCGGAGGAGTTTTTCCGGGAGCTCTCCGGCGGCGTGGTCGTGTCCGAGGACACGGTGGTCCCGGATTATGCCCGGGGAGACGATCTCTATACCATGGGACAGTACCAGGTCACCTACGGCATGCGGCAGATCGTGATGTACAAGGGTTCCTTTGACCGGGGCTACCCCTGGGCGAACGCGGCGGAAGCCCGGAGCCTGATCCGCAGCACCCTGCGCCATGAGTTCAGGCACCATCTGGAATCCATCGGAGGGATCCATAATTCCTCCTCCCTGGAGGCGCAGGACGAACGGAACAAACAGACCTATCTGGATCTCCACGAGAAATGAATCTGCCGCGGCCCGTATATAAGAGAGAACAAGCCTGCATGGTCATTCCGTGCAGGCTTGATTTTTCGCTGCCGCGTATGCCCCTCCCCGGCTTTCCCTCGGGCAGAAGCGGCGAAGACGCCTTTTTCCGGCCTTTTTCTGGAATGGGCGGCGGGAATATGGTATAAATAGTCATACCGGCCGGCATCCGGCCGGATTCAGAATGGGCGGTGGGGAAATGAAAACTTTGCGAAGATGCCTGGCGGCGGTCCTGGCGATCCTGGTGCTGGCGGTGGGCGCCTTCTGGTTTTATTGCCGGATGATCAACGGTCGCTCTTTTATGGCGGGGGTGGTGGACCTGGTCCTGACCCTCCAGCACCGGAGCGACAAGTTCAGAGATCCGGAGGTCTGCGAGGCTTACATCGCGGAGAAGGCGGAGGACAACCGGGAACCGGTGGAGGTCGAAAAGGCCAAATTCGGGATCAGCCTTCGGGAGGAGCGGCTGGAGCCCCTCCAGGCGTTCATTTATAACGACCAGGAGCATCCGGCCCAGACGGTGTTCTATTTCCATGGGGGCGCGTACATCAACCAGCCCAACGCCCAGCAGCTCACCATGGCCGCCCGCACGGCGAAGGAAACGGGCTGCGAGGTGGTGCTCATGGTCTATCCCAAGGAGCCGGTGTACGACTGCGAAACGGCCTATGACCGGTGTCTGGCGTATTACCGGAGCTATCTGAAAAGCAACGACTGCGGGAAGATCGTTTTCATGGGGGATTCCGCCGGCGGCGGTCTGGCCCTGGGCCTGGCGGAGGTCCTGCGGGATCAGGGGGACGTCTGCCCGGAGGAACTGATCCTCATCTCTCCCTGGGTGGATGTGACCATGTCCAACCCGGATATGCCTCAGTATCTGGAGCACGACCCCATGCTGGGCATCGACGGGACCCGCCGGATGGGGGAGGTCTGGGCCAACGGACTGGAGCTTACGGATCCCCGGGTGAGCCCCCTTTACGGGGACATCTCCGGCCTGGGCCGCGTCACCCTCACCGCCGGGACCTGGGAGGTCTTCTATCCGGATATCCTGCTGCTGGCGGACAAGTTGGAGCAGGCGGGGGCGAATCTTGAATTTCTCATAGCGGAGCGGATGATCCACTGCTGGCCCATCTGTCCGATCCCGGAGGCAAAGGCCGCCCTGGGGCAGATCTGGATCGCCGTCACCCGGTAAAACCATTCCCAAGGAAAGGAACGCGGAAACATGAAGCTGCATATCATCCGACACGGCGACCCGGACTATGCCCGGGATACCCTCACGGAACGGGGCTGGCGGGAAGCGGAGCTCCTGGCGGAGCGGACGGGAAAGATGGGGATCTCCGCCTTCTATATTTCCCCCCTGGGGCGGGCGCAGGATACCGCCTCTCTGACCCTCCGCCGCCTGGGAACGCAGGGGGAGACCCTGGAGTGGCTCCGGGAATTTGCGCCTGTCCGCTTTGATCCGGATAAGGGCCGGGATTCCGTGGTTTGGGACTGGCTCCCGGCTCGCTGGACCCGGGAGAAAGCCTATTACGACCGGGAGGCCTGGCAGCATACGCCCGTCATGGAGCAGGCGGGGGTGCCCGGGGAGAACGCCATGGTGTGCGATGGTCTGGACGCCCTCCTTGCCCGGCACGGATATACACGGGACGGGGAGATCTACCGGGCGGACCGGCCCAACCGGGAGAGTATCGCCCTCTTCTGCCATTTCGGCGTGGAGTGCGTGATCCTGGGACACCTGCTGGGGATCTCCCCCATGCCCCTGTGGCACGGCACCTGCGCCCTCACCACCTCGGTCACCACTCTGGTGACGGAGGAACGGAGACCGGGTCAGGCTTATTTCCGCATGTGCGCCTTCAGCGACGTATCCCACCTCACCGCCGCCGGGGTGGAGCCCAGCTTCTCCGCCCGCTTCTGCGAGACCTGGGACTGCGCGGAGGAACGGCACGACTGAATCATGAACGGATCTGATCCGCGTTTGAGGCTCCGGGGAAAGTATTCCAGAATATTTTCTTCCGGAGCCTGTTACTTTTTGCCCTTCTCGCGCAACTTAACAGACAGAGGGAAGTGACGGCATTGTTCGCAGAGACGGATAAGGAATTCCTGCGGGGTCCCAGCGGCCCGCTCCGACTGGAAAAAGCGGAGCGGGAATTCATCCATGCCCTGTATCTGGAATACTATCCGGCGCTGCGGAGCTATGCCGCCGTTATGGGCTTCCGGGGGGACGGAGCGGAGGACCTGCTGCAGGATACTTTCCTGGCGGCCATCCGGCGGATCTCGGTCCTGCGGGCGTGCGAAAATCCCAGGGCATACCTCATACAGATCCTCCGGAATATGATCGGCTACCGGCTCCGCAGCTTGAAATACGCGGCGGAGCTGGCGGATAAGCTGCAGAAAGCCGGATCGGAGGAATACCGGGATGAGCTGGGACCGGAGGTGCTGTACCGGGGGCTGATCGGGGACGAGGACCTGCGGCTGCTCCTGCGCTTCTATGTGGACGGGCTGTCCCAAAAGGAACTGGCGGAGGAACTGGGCGTCGACCTGGGGGCCTGCAAGATGCGGCTCAAACGGGCCAGGGAGCGGCTGCGGGCCGCCCTGAAGCAGGAGGCCGGGACGGAGAAGGGAGGCGAAGACCATGGCTGAGACAAAACGGGATCGGGAAGCGGAGCTGGCGGCGCTGTCCGCGGAGGAACTGGAGCAGCGGCTGCGGGAAGCCTTCTTCTATCCGGATCAGATCGATGAGACGGTCTTCCGGGAGCTGGAGGAGCTCCGGGAGGCCTTGGAGAAAAAACGGCCCATGGAAGCCGAATACACGGCGGAGGAATCCTGGGCGCGTTTTCTGGAGGACCGGGCCGATGAGCTGGAGGGGATCCTCGGTCCGGAGACGAGACCGGCCGAGGGGCGCACCGAGAGGGAAAAACCCCGGACCGCGCGCCTCTCCGCCCTGCTGCGAAGGGGACTGATCGCGGCGGTGATCATAGTGCTCCTGGCGGCGGGCCCGAAGCTCTGGGTCTGGGTGCGGGACTGGAGCGCCGCTCCGGCGAGCTTTGCCCCCGCCGGAGCGGAGGCGGAGGGAGGTCCCATCCGGCAGGCCCTGCGGGACCTGGGGATCACGGAGCCGCTCTACCCCTCCTGGCTGCCTTCGGGCTATGCGCTGACGGAGGCGCACATCAGCGAGGACCCCATGCTCCTGTATGAGCTGTACACCAGAGAAGACCGTTATATCTCCATCACCATCACCCCCGTTACCGCAGTGGAAAAGGCCCGGTATACCCAAGAGGACGGGCTTGCGGAGGAGTATCGGACGGGGGAAATGGCCCACTATCTCTTCTCCAACGCCGGCTCCGTCACCGCGGTGTGGTACACGGAACATTACTTCGTCTCCATTAACGGCAACATCTATACCCGGGCTTTGAAACGGATCGTTGACTCGGTATACGCATAGGATAAGGAGGTCAGAACCATGAAGCTGCGTACCCATGTGCAGAGCCTCATCCGCAGCCCCCTGAAAACGCTGCTCACCCTGCTGCTCCTGGCGGCGGCAGCCTTTCTCTTTCTCTACAACCTGTCGGAGTACAGCGTCTCGGACCGGGAATACCGGGAGGCCCGGGATCGGTACGAGGGGGTGCTCACGGTGGAGGAACAGCCGGTGCCGGAGGATCGCGGCCTGAATAAACCGGGATTCCTGTTCACCGAGGAGGGCAGCAAGGCGACTGATTTTGGGTATCGGTCCTACGAGTACTACCATCAGAAGAGCCTTGGAGCGGAGCTGATGGAGAATCTGGGCAGTCTGCCTTATATCTCCCGGGTGGAGAAGCGCTGGCTCACCGCAGGGGTCTCCCCGGAGTACTACCGCCTGGATACAGATAAAAACTACTATCACTACGCCGGACGCTGCATCCTCACCGCCACGGTGGAGGCCCACTTCCACGACCACGTTTACAGTAAAGACCTCTGGAAGATATACGGCGAGCACTATCCCGAAAATGAATCGGTGGAAAACGCCATCATCAAGGACGTGGAACTGCTGGCCGGGGACCCGGCCTGGTTCTGGGACATCGTTAAAAAGCAGAACTATGAGCTACAGGACGTGTTTATCCAGGTGATTAGGGATGAGTACAGGGACCCGGAGGACGGCAATTTCACCTTCACCTGGAGGCCAGGTGTGGGAAGCCGCTCCGATGTCTATGTTCAGGTCAACCATGTATTCCCGGAGGACGCGGCGATCCTCCGGGAGGGACATCGCTATGTCATGGTGCTTCTGACAAAGGACGCGGAGGAGTATGTCAGTGCAGCGGATGAAGAAAAGGACCGTTATCGGGAATACAGCGAAAAATTCTTCAACGGCTTCAACGTGGGGGACGACAGCATCCTGGGCTGGTGGCCCTACTTTGTGGATATCACGGATCTTCCGGAAAACTGGCTGGAAACAGATGAATTCGCCGACCTCCGGGAGCTCATCCGGGTCACGGAAGACGACGTGCACACCTTCGACCTGGTATATTGCGACGATATGGCCGCCCAGCGCCGGGTCTCGGAATCCCGGATGATCTGCGAGGAGGGGCGGTTCATTACCCCCCAGGACGCGGGACAGCCGGTGTGCGTGGTGAGCACGGACTTCCTGGCGATGAGCGGCCTCAGCGTGGGGGATACCCTCACCCTGGACCTGGGGAATTACCTCTCCGAGCAGTACGCCCCCCTGGGGGCCGTGGCCTCCACCCGGGGGCGGCAGAACACGGAATATACCCGGCAGGAATTCACCATCATCGGCGCCTGGCGGGACCTGAACGAGGGGAAGCACGTGTACCAGGACTGGTTCTGGTGCTGGAGCAACAACGCGATCTTCGTTCCCACGTCCTTTCTGCCGGAGTGCCGGAACGCCCAGGGCCATGAATTCAAGCCCAGTGAAGTGAGCTTCATCGTGGGCAACGCGGAGGAGATCTCCGCCTTTGTGGAGGAATGTCTGCCCCGGGTGGAGGCCCTGGGCCTGACCTATCAATTCAGCGACGGGGGCTGGCTCCAGATCGGGGAGAGCCTCATGCAGTCCCGGAAGCTGGCCCTGGTGAAGCTCCTGATCTTCGCCGCCGCGGCCCTCTTCGCCCTGGTGCTCACGGTGTGGCTCTTCATCGGCCGGAAGAAGCGGGAGTACGGCATCCTCCGGGCCCTGGGCATGGAGAAGGGGGAGGCGGGGAACCGCCTGTATGTACCCTTCCTGCTCCTGGGCCTGGTATCCACCCTGGCGGGCCTGGCGGTCGCGCGCATCGTGACGGCCCGGCAGCTTGCTGCGGAGGCGGCCCATGCCCCTGCGCCCCTGACCCTTTTCCTCCTGGGGGCCCTGGGCTTCTTGGTCCTCTTGGCGATCCTGGCCTTCCTGGGTCTGCTGCTGATCCGCCGGAAGAGCGTCCTGGAGCTCATTCAGGAGAAGCAAAAATGAACGGGTCTCTTCGTTACCTCCTCCGCCTTCTGGGCCGGAACCTGGGGCGGAGCCTGCTGAGCCTGGGCCTGGCGGCGCTGCTGGCCTTTGCCTTCGGCCTGGTGACAGTGCTCCGGGGGATCTACGGGGAGCTGTATCAGCAGGTGGAGGTCAGACCGGTGTTCACCGGCCTCAGCTATGAGCGGGCCCAGAAGGTGGCGAATTCCGGCTATGTGCGGGACCCCTACTATGAGTATGTGGCCCAGGGCGTGTTGGTGGAGCTGGACGGGAATACGCCCGTCACGGTGTTTTTCGTGAACCGCCTGGATGAGCTGGTGAAGGACCCGGTGGTCTGGGCGGAGGGCTGGGATGAGGAGACCTTCCTGGCGTCCCCCCGGGGCGTGTGCATCCTGAACGCCCAATACGCCGAGGCGCTGGGCAAGGGCCTGGGGGACAAGTTCCGCATCAACGAGGGGAACTGGCTCAGTAACCTCAGCCAGGGCGGAAACCCCTTTCAGCCCGGGGAAACGCTGGAGGAGCTGCGGGACCGGCGGCGGCCCTTCGCCGTTATCGCGGGCCTCGTCCAGTCCGACTGGCTGGACTACAACGTCTTTACCCCCGCCCTGGGGAACACCAGCCTGTACTGCCTGTACAGCGAAAAAACCAGCTTCCTCTGCCTGGATATCGCCCGGTACACCCTGGTGGACTACCATCGGGCGGCGGAGTTCGCGGAGTACGCAAAGGGCGCGGGGGACGGGCAGAAGGGCCAGGTCAGCTTCACCATGGACACCTCCTACGCGGACCGGATCTATGAGATGCACCGGCTGCTGGAGACCCTGTATCCCCTGACTATCGCCGCGGCCCTGCTGCTGGGGGGGATCCTGCCGGGACTGACGGTGCTCCATGCATCCCGGGAGATCAGCGTCCTCCGGGCATTGGGGGCAAAGAAGGGAAAATGCGTGGGGATCTATACCCTGGCCCAGGTGCTGTGCGCCTTCGTGGGTCTGCTTCTGGGCTTCGTCCTGGTGATCCTGATCCAGAAGCCGGCGTTTTCAACGGTTCTGCGGCCCTTTGCCATCTACCTGGCCGCCCACCTGGCCGCCTGCGCCCTGGGCAGCGGCGTGTTTGCCTGGCTCTGCGCCCGGAAGCGGGTGCTGGAACAGCTGCAGGCAAAGGAATAAAACACGAAGGGGTTTCCATACCCACTAAGTCGCCTCGCCGGCTGGGCCCCTGCCGGGGGGCGTGACTTTCCCATTGCGGGGAAAGTCACCAAAGGCGCACCAAAGGGGACCTTCGTCGTCGCGGACCTCGCGGGCAGCGCTGACGCGGTTTATGAAAGAGCCGCGCCAGCTTGCAGGCGTTCGGTTGCTCCTCCTC